>RCNC010000159.1_pt1 | contig 37573 bp, 30 predicted proteins | sample 2041301 | NCBI WGS metagenome assembly RCNC01 (sample SAMN09708231, study PRJNA481090) | Marine sediment metagenome, whole genome shotgun sequencing project. | biome: marine sediment; feature: ocean; material: sediment; isolation source: Sewage treatment plant 13A marine sediment (STP13A) ...
AGACCGCAGGCATAGCACCGCTATGTCGAGGATCTTGCGAATGAGGAGGGGTTGAAGATGGCCCAAAGATGGGATGCGAAAATGTGAAGCTATTTCTGCGCGAACCCTAAGTCTCGGACACGGGCACGCACACGGGCACGATTTCCTGACGGCCCCCATATAGGGGCCTTCCTCATACGACCGGCAATGCCGGTGGTCAGCTGATTGAGGAGCACATTGAAATGGGAACACCCTTTGAGAGAACCATGGCCGTGACCAACGGACTGTCGATGTTGGCCCAGGAAATGAGAGACAATCCGCCTCCGGCTCTGAAACCGTACCGTGATCTCGTATGGTTGATGTTGAACGACATGGTGGTTCATTACGAAGAAGTGGCCGTAGCCATGGTCGATCCGAGTCGAAAGGTCGCCATGATCCAGTTCGGTCTAATGCCTCAACTGTTCTACGCCTTCGACTGCGCGCCCCTCTCCCTGGAGTTCTATCCGACCTTCTTTTCCGGTCTCGACCAGAGCGTCATCCATGCCTTCCTGGAGAGCGCGGAAGAGGCGGGCCTGCCGCCGGAAATCTGTTCGACGGACCGGTTCCTTGTAGGGGCAGCCCTCAATAATGAGTTTCCGAGCAACTCCTTCTTCGCCACTTCTTCCTGCCCCTGTGACGGCACTCGCATCGCCTACCCGATCATACAGGAGATTCTCGAATGCCCGACAATCTTTCTCGATGCCCCCTTTCGCCACGGCAGGGATGCGATCCGGTACTACGCCGGTCAACTCAAGGATCTCCTGATACCGTTCCTGGAAGAGGCAACGGGGAAGAAACTCGATATCGACCGACTGCGAGAGACGGCGGTGGAGTCGAACAAGGCCTTCGAGTGTTTGCTCGACATCAATGAAACCTATAGACTCAAGCCCATTCCCTACTCAGGGTACCTCAGGATGATGCCTTTCATGCGTTACATTCAGGGGGCAGGGAGTCCGCGTGTGACCCAGGTGCTCAGCACTTTCCGGGACGATGCGGTGCAGAGAGCCAGGGAGGGCCGGACCCAGGGGCCCTTTGAGGAGAAACATCGCGTACTCTGGGTTCACGTCCCAACGGTTTACGACCCCTCGATCTTCGAATGGATGGAAGAAGAGCTCGGTGCCATGGTGGTCGCGCATCTGTCCGTCCCCCCCATTCTCGAGCCCATCGACACATCCACCCTTGACACAATGCTGGAGGGCGTTGCCTGGCAAGGACTCGACATGACCATGTCGATACAACGGGTCGAAACCGAGAAGTTTGTGGAGTGGACGCTCTTGGCGTATGACCAATACGATGCGGATTGCCTCTTCGTAACCCAGCACGTGGGCTGCCAGAGCATTTGCGGGGCACGAGGCATGATCGAAAAGGTCTGCCGGGGGCGGGAAATCCCGGTGCTCTTCTTGGAGTTGGACTACAACGACAGCCGCGTTCTGTCTTCGGAGCAAGCACGCGTCCAAATCGAAGAGTTCTTTGAAACAGTTATGGCATAGGGGGAACCCCATGGAAGGCCTGAAATACTTCGCGGAAATCGCCTCGACCCTTCCTAACGTCGAAATCGAAAAGTGGAAGAGCCAGGGCGGCCGCGTCATCGGCACGGTCTGCTCGGACATACCGGAAGAGGTCATCCACGCCGCCGGGATCCTACCGCTGCGGGTGCGAGCGCCGAAGCTGGAAGACACATCCATGGGCGACGCACATCTGCACGTGTTCAATTGCTCGTATACCCGGTCGGTCCTCGAGGCCCTGCTGCGTGGCAACTTGGACTTTCTCGACGGGTTCGTGACCACGAACACCTGCGATCACATGCTGCGGCTGGCCGGGGAACTGAAAGACAAGGCGAACATGCCCCTGGTTCACTACTTCTCCATGTATCACACATTTAATGACGCCGCCAAAGGGTGGTTCACTTCGGAAATGAAGGGGCTCGTGGCAGCCATCGAAGCGTCCATGGGAGTGAAGATTTCCGAGGAAGACCTGCGGCGCTCCATTGAGGTGTACAACAAAACGCGAACGCTTCTGGCCCGCCTGGATGAACAGAGAAAGAGTGACCCCCCCGCCGTGACCGGGGCCGAGCACATGCAGATCGTCCTGGCAGGGATGTCCATGCCGAGAGAGTTCTTCAACGAGAAACTCGAGGCGCTTCTCCCCCAACTCGAGGATCGTCAGTCCGGAGAGCCGGGAAGACCCAGGCTGATGGTTGTCGGGGGCGCGTGTGACATACCCGAATTCATCCAGTTCATCGAGGACAGGGGCGCCAATATCGTGGCCGACGGATTGTGTTTCGGCATGCGCCATTACAGGGGACTGATCGACCATCGAGACGAGGACCCCCTCAGAGCCATCGCGGAACGCTACACGAGTCGCGACCCCTGCCCGGCGGTCATCAACAGTTTCGACTCGAGTTTCGACATCATGAAAGAGATCCTCAGCGAATGGAGGATCGAAGGTATCGTTTGTACTCGCCTCAAGTTCTGCGACCACTGGGCAGGCCGGCGCAAGATGCTCACCGACAGATTAGGCCATGACGGGATTCCTCTGCTCGATCTTGAGCGGGAGTACAATACCGTTGGATCGGGGCAGATTGGGACGCGCGTGCAGGCTTTCCTCGAAATGCTCTCCGGCTGAGCTTTCCATGAAAAGCAAGAAACCGGTTCTCCCGAAGACGAATACGCGGGTCTACAAGAGCGCTTGCCGCATGTGTCACGGCGGATGTGGAGCCCTCGTCCACGTTCAAGACGGAAAGGTCGTCAAGATCAGGGGGGACCCGGAGTCCCCCCTAAACAAGGGCAGGATGTGCATCAAGGGTCTCTCCAGCATCGAGCATCTCTATAATCCGAACCGTCTCAAATACCCGTTGAAGAGAGCAGGGAAGAGAGGGGAGGGAAAATGGGCACGCATTTCGTGGGACGAGGCGCTCGACACGATTGTGGGTAAGATCAAGCAGATCAGAGGGGAATACGGCATCGAGTCTGTGGCGCTCGGCACGGGCACCGGCAGGCATCATTTCCAGCACGTCTTGCGCTTCGCAAATGCCCTCGGCACCCCCAACTGGTGCGAGCCGGGTACGGCTCAGTGTTTCATCCCCAGGATCCTGACGGGGCTGATGACCTATGGGGATCTCCCTGTCTGTGACTACTACGGGGATGTGAACCCGGCCTGCGTGCTGGTATGGGGCCACAATCCAGCTGTTTCTGGGCCGGACGGGGAGATACAGTTCGCGATCAAGGAATGCTTGAAAAAGGGCACGAAGCTCATCGTCGTCGATCCGCGACAGACCGATCTGGCCAAGAAAGCAGATGTGTGGATTCAAGTCAGGCCAGGTACCGATGATGCCCTTGCCCTGAGCATGCTCAATGTGATCATTACCGAAGAACTGTACGATCGACCTTTCGTCGAGGCGTGGACCGTTGGCTTTGAGGAGCTCAGAGAGCGGGTTCAGGAATACCCTCCCGAGTGGGCCGAAGAGATCACGTGGGTGCCGGCGGAGAAGATCCGCGCCGCGGCACGGATGTTTGCTCAGACATCGCCAGCAACCCTCGAGTGGGGCGTCGGCCTCGAGCACACGCCCAACTGCCTGCAAACCGTCCGTGCCGTCGGGTTGCTCCCGGCCGTTACAGGGAATATTGATATTCCCGGGGGATGGATCCTGGGCACCCACGCCGTGAACGATGTTCCTATCCTTCTGGAAAACCTGTCTCCGGAAATGCAGGACAGGAGGATGGGAGCGGATCGATTCAAAGTCCTGTGCAGCAAAGATTCAGTGTTCCCCTCCGCGCACATCCCCACCCTGTTCAACGCGATGCGCACGGGCGAGCCCTATCCGATCAAGGCCTTCCTCATCTTCGGCAACAACGGCCTGGTAACATACGGAAACAGTAAAGACGTCTACGACTGTTTTCGAAGCGTAGAGTTTCTCTCGGTGATGGACATCTACATGACGCCTACGGCTGAGCTTGCCGACATCGTCCTTCCGGCTGCAACCTGGCTCGAGGTGGATCAGGTGGTTGGTCTGCCCTTTGTGGCAAACAACGTGGTTCTTGCGCAACAGAAGGTGACGAGCCTGTGGGAGAGCCGCCCTGATGAAGAGGTTTTTATCGATCTGGCGCGCAGGCTCGACCTGCCCGTCGGCACCGAACCACTCGAAGATGTGTTCAACCAGCAGCTCGCCCCTCAGGGAATCACCTTTGATGAACTTCGCGAGAGGGGATTCGTCACAGCGCCGATGGAATACAAGCGATACGAACAGAGGGGTTTCCTGACCGGTTCCGGGAAGATCGAACTCTATTCAGGGTATTTGGCGTCTTTGGGGTACGATCCCCTGCCGTACTACCAAGAGCCGCCCGAAAGCCCGATCAGCACGCCGGAGCTTACCGAAGAGTACCCGCTTATCCTCACGAGCGGCGGAAGGATCCAGCAGTTCTTCTGCTCAGAGCACCGCCAGGTGCCTACCCTGCGGAAGGGACATCCGGATCCGATCGTTGAAATCAATCCGGGAACCGCAGCCGAGTTGAACATCCAGGATGGTGACTGGGTCTGGATCCAGTCACCGAGGGGAAGGATTCAACAGAGAGCCAGGCTCACGCAGATCCACCCGAAGGTAGTCAACGTTCAGTTCGGCTGGTGGTTCCCCGAAGAGGAGGGCCCGGAATACGGAGTGTGGAAGTCGAACGCGAACGTCCTGACCAACAACGGTCCACCCTACGACCCTGCCCTCGGGACCTATCAACTCAGGGCGATGCTCTGCCGAGTCTACAAAACCAACTAGGCCTCGTTCTTCTTCTCCCGCATCCTTCTTGCCTGGACGGCTACATTCTCGAGAAGCCTTAGCTGGCCGGCGGAGAGCCAGGGGCCTTCACAATCGATCGCCACGTAGGGCATGTCACTCGCGTTGGCCAGGGGCCGGATGACTGCCTGGGCATTCATGGCCGGCTGACAGTTGAAAGAGCCAAGATTGACCAGCCCGTCATAGAGACCGCTCTTCACGGAACAGACGAACCTGCCCACCGTTACCGTCGTTTCCGTGACCCCCAGGTGGGAGGCGTATTTGTGTCCCTCTTCGGCGATGTCCAGAAACGGAATCGGTTCGTCGTACATCAGGCCGGATGCGTCCATTATGGTACGAAACCGCTTCTCGACCGAGGTGACCAGGGTCACGCTGTACCTCGACTGCCGGAACTTGAGGGCCTCCTCCCGGTTGCTCTTCGGCGGCCTGTACGAGAACTGCTCCCTTGGAGTGATCAGACCCTGCCTGAAGCCGTAGCGGACGACCGTTTCCGCCGCGAGCCAGCACAGGCTTTCCGAGTAGGGGACCAGCTTTGGAAGCACGCCCTGTTCGAGGAAGTAGTCTGTGACAGGATCATGAACGAACAACAGATTCAATCCTCCGATAATCAATACCTTGGGGGTTTCCGCCGGCGTCGCCTTGAGCGGGATGGCCGACAACTCCTCGGCCCATTCCGCCAGGCCCGGGTCAAGGCCCTTGTCCCCCTCCTCGCCAAAGCGCCCCAGGGAACGTTCAAAGGCGTCGTCGAAGGCCTTTAAGGCCCTTTCCCTGTCTCGAGCAAGGCATACGAGCGTGTTCCTGGCTTCGTCGAAGAGGTCTCCCAGGAAGAGACATCCGTTCACAAGAAGGTTGTACTCGCTTCCAAGCCCCAGTTGGTGATTCTGAGCATTGGGCCAGACCCCGCAGATCACATTCCCCAGGTCGAGCCTCTTGCCAAAGGTCTCCCACACAAGGGGCCAAGCGCCGTTCTGGCACGGGCCTTCCTGGTCGAGGGTGAAATAGATCGTGATTTCATCATCCTTTCGGCGGGTGTAGATGTCCTCCAGGGTGGCGCCTGCCGTTGCCGTCATCGGCACGCACTCCCTTCCGGAGCACAACTTCCTGGCGTGCTGCATCGTCTCCGGGCGGATCCTTCCCACGCTTCTGAATCCTGCCGGCTGTTTCTCGTACACCTTCTCGATCATCCGCAAGGCGTGCGGGCTGTGGGGCGGTGTCCAGACATGCACGACCCGCGGGTCGTCGTATTCGACCCGCTTGCCTTCACGGTCCACGATGAAGTCCAGCGCCTCCGATAGCCGTGCCTGCTTCCTTCCTTCAGGGCGAGCCGCTTCGCGTTCAACGTGCAGGCAGGCTTCCTTTTTCGGTGTCATCCCGCTGCGGCGATGCCGTTCTTCGATGATGTCGAGGAAGGCCCCGAGTCGGGTCTCGAAGCCTGCATGGGCGGTGTGGGAATCGATTTCCAGGTAGCAGAAGGTCTGACCTGCGAGCTGGTGGCGAAAGAAGTGATACATGCTGCTGTCCGGGCCACAGGAAAAGCACGAAACGAGGCACAGATAGAGATTCCGGCTTTGTCGAATATGGGCGACCGCGTTGCTGATCTGCCGGGTGAAGTGCCAGACATCCCTTGGAGGGGATGCCTCGTCGAGTTGCGGCAGCATGTCAGCCGGCACGACATGGTATCCCCTGCTCGCGATCTTTCTGGGGAGCGAAAGATTCACCTCGGAGGAACAAACCGTGTAGGGCCTGCCCGCGAGAATGACCGTGGGTTCTTCTCCGAGTGTCTCGAGGACCTCCTTCGTCTGTTCGAGGCACTCGTGCCGGAACAGGTCATAGTGGCCTAGGGCCTTTTCCGCAGCGATGCGAGCCGCCTCGACGTCCAGGCCGAGCCGTGGCCCCAACCTCCCGATTTCCTTCATCGTGGTTTCCCTCAGGGCCTCGGAGAGTCCCATGTGGGGGGAGAGAATGCGTTTGCTCGGGTCTGTGAAGGCAGCCCGGATGATGTCCGGAATCTGGGTTGTGGAGGGACACGTGTAGTTGTGGAGTCCGCCGTTGCCATCCTCCATTTCGATCACGTGGGGCAGGAAGACATAATCCACTTCGCGCTCAAACAGGTCATGTACGGCTCCGTGCATGACCTCGCAGGGATAGCAAATGGCGGCGGTCGTCTTCGTGTTCCCGGCCTTTGAAGGCCGCGAAAGCACAACCTCGTAGCCCAGTTCCTGAATGAGTCTGCCATAGAAGGGAAAGAGAGAGAACGTCGTGAGGGCCATGGGAAGGCCGATTTTGCCGCGAGCATCGGCCGGCGATTCAGGCCCATATGTCTCGAACATCAATCTGTTCCGGAGAGCTACGAGGTCTCTCCCTTCCTCCCCCGAGGCCCCCTGGTGTCGCAGAATCTCGTATTTGGAACAGAGCCCTCCGAAGGGATAGGTTTTGCCCCGCACGGCAATTCGTTGAACCTCGCAGTTGTTCTCGCAGGACATGCACCGGAACGAATCCTTCGTCTCCATTTCGCCCTGAACGAGGGCGTCCAGGTGGAACGTCTGCTCCGGCAGTTCCTGCTCCCGCAGCCTGTCGAGGAGCATGTGGGCAACCCCTACACAGCCCATCAACTCAGGGTGGGGCGGGACAACGACCTTTCTCTGCGTTCGTGCCGCCATGGCCAGGCCAATGGCCCGGTTCAGGGCCACGCCGCCGAGGAACAAGATGTTCTGCCCCACCTGCCGCCCACCGACGATGCGGGAAATGTAGTTGTCTGCGATCGAATACACTAGCCCGGCAATCACGTCTTGCCGGGGGACCCCTTGCTGGAGGGCATTCCTCAAATCCGTGTTGATGAAGGCGGCACACCGCTCGCCGAAGGAGATGGGTTGGAGGCTCTCTTCTGCAATACCGCTGATCGCGTCCATGGGCACGCCCATATCCACAGACGCGGACTCCTCGATAAAGCTGCCCGTGCCGGCGGAACAACCCTCGTTCATCGCGTAGTCGACCGGCACGCCTTCGAGGAAGGAGATGTATTTCGAGTCCTGGCCGCCTATCTCGAAAACCGTGTCCACGTCCGAGACCTCCTGGGCTGCAGCCCGGGCGTGCGCCAGGATTTCGTTGAAGCTGTGGCAGTTGTCGAGATAGACGGACACCAGCTCCCTTCCCGAGCCGGTCACCCCGGCCTGGACGATACGGATGGAGGCGTTGCCGACCTGTTCCATCAGTTTCTCGAGGCACGCTTTCGTTGCCCGAACCGGGTTGCCGAGGGTCCGCAGGTAGCTGCTTGCACCGATAGAGCCGTCGTCCACGTTGAAGAGAAGAGATTTGGTCGTGGTCGATCCGGCATCGATCCCGAGGAGATACGCTCCACCCTCTTGAACCTTGTGCCGGGTGCCATATGCGACCCTGTAATCGAGCAGATGTTCTGCCTCTTTGAGCGGCCTCAGTGTGGAAAATCCGGGCTTCGAAGTGCGGAACCATCTCGCAGGGGAGCCGTGAGGTTGTGCTTCGGCCAGCCGAGCTGCATGGAGACTTGCCCCAAAGGCCTCCAGATACGGACTCTCGGGCAGGATGATCACCTCTGAGCCTTCGAGGAATCTCCGGAAATGCTCGACAAAGAGTTCGTTCCGGGAGACCCCGCCGCAAAGCGCGATCGAGGCCGTGGGCCATTGGGCGAGTTCAACGAGTTCACTGACTTTCTTTGCCAGGTCGTTCACGAGGGACCTGGCGATGTCGCCTGGACGGCACTCGCCCTTGTTCAGCTTGTGGGTTGCATCCGACTTGCAGTGCACCGAGCATCTCGTGGCCATCTGTACGAGCCGGCCTGTCCGGGCTTCTGCAAGGCCCTTGTCGAGAGACAGGCCCATCCGTTGAAACTGCTGGACGATGAACTCCCCTGTGCCGGCGGCACACTTCGACGTGGAGATCGCATTCCGTATGGTTCCGTCCTTCATCGGATAGACGGTGAACGTTTCGCCGCCGAGAGACAGGAGGATGTCGGGTTTCAGATCATGAAAGGACAGAGCCTGTTCGATGCATTCCGTCTCGGAACGATAGGGCAAGTCCATGAGCAGCCTCGCCGCCTGGCCGGTCACGACCACCCGGGACCTTTGCCCGGTTCCATGTCGGCCTAGAATCTCCTTAATCCGTTCCTCAGGACGGCCTTCATGCCGTTCCATTTCAACGATGGCACCCCCTTGTCGGTCTCGCCGAACCCACTTGATGGACACCGCACCGATTTCCAACCCGCCGAACGTCTCTTGCGGATCTCCGGTGTGTTCCTGTTCTTCCGCCATGTTTCTCCACCCCATGAACAGGCAATGCGGCTCTGGTCCTATGAGCCGGCTTGCCGTTTTCCGTGTGATTTCATTGACAAGGAATCCAAAGGGATAGTGTATCGAGCGCCGTCAGGGGATTGCAACTCGGAATCCACCTCATCCTCGTGTCCCCAGGAGGGAGGGGACAGGTTCTATCCTGCCAATATCGTTTGAGAAATAACCTCTGGGCGTGTCAAGCCGGGCACAGTTTGCACGGTCCATCTTCCTCCCGAGAAAAGAGAAAGGGACTCAAGGCGGATGTACGATCCGCCGAACAAACGGTAAGGGGATCGCTCTGAGGGAGGAGAACTTCCAAGGGTGATGAACGACCACTCACGTTTGTGCAACAAGGCGCGAGGCAAAACGGATGCGGAAAGCGAACGAGGCAATCCAGGGCGTGGTGCCCATAGAGGGTGTGGTGACCGGTCTGGGCTTGGAGCTCGAGAGAGAGGGCCGGCATTTGCAGGGCGACTGTCCCACGGGCCATGCATCCCAGGGGGGAAGGTGTTTCTCTGTGAATACGGAGGGGAATTTCTTCAATTGTTTCAAGTGTGGCGCAGCGGGGGATGCGGTCGATCTGGTTCAGCTCGTGCAGGGTCTGGGCTTCGATGAAGCGCTGCGCTGGCTCGTGGACAAGCTTGGGAGAGACCTCCCGGTGGGGTCGAAGGTCGAGAAGCCGGCGAACAGGCCGGAGATGAAGGAACACTACCAGAGGGCAGCGCTGTATGACCTCGTCTTTGAGTACGGGAAAGCACTCCTTTATGAGGCAGAAGGGAAGGACGCCTTAGAGTGCCTGGTCTATGAGTGGGGATATCAGGTTGAGAAGCTCAGGCAATCGGACTGGATCTACTTCCCTCCGGACCAGCGGATCAAGGACTACCTGCGCAAGCTGCAACCGGAGGCCGGGGAAAAGATCGTTGCCCTGAAGCTCCAGGGACCTTTTGGGGACACCTTCAGGATGGCCTATCCCTGGCGGGACAGGTGGGGAACAATAACGGGTTTCATGAAGACCGTCACCGGCCCCAACGGTGTGGACGTCACCACCCACGACGGGAAGAAACACCAAGGGGTCCGATGGGACTCCACGGTTGACTCGGACAAGCATGATCTCTTCAACGTCCAGGCCTCGAAAGGGGAGAAGAGCGTGATCGTTGTGGAGGGACACCCGGATGCACTCTGCTTGTCGGCGTTCGGTTTCAAGGGGGTTGTAGCGGCAGGTCGAGGATTGCTCTCCGGATTGCACGTTGCCGGTCTGAAAGCCCAGGGCGTCGAAATGGCTACATTGTGCTTCGACCCAGCCGCTCCGGACGGGAACGGTGAAGGCCGCGATGGCGAGAAGGCCGAAAAGGCCCTGGAGGTTCTCCGAAAGGCCGGTTTGCAGCAATTCGTCATAGACCCCGCTTCTCTTGCTCCCCACGGAAGCCCGGGTGAGTGGCTGAAGGACAGGGGGGCAGACGCCTTCAGGGAGTTGCTGACAAGTCGGGTCTACGGGTCGGAATGGAATTGGAGTCGGATCGTAGACAGGTACAACCTGTTGGACAGAGAGGAGTGGACGAGAGCCAAGAACGAGGGCTTTCGACTGGCCGAGACCATAACAGATTCTTCCGAGCAGCACTTCTTCCTCGACGCCCTCCGAAGGGACCTGGCATTCAACGGTGATCTCTTTGAGTCTGCACTCAATGAGCACCTGGAGAGGCAGGCCCGCAAGGAGCGAGAAGTCGGCTACTGGGACCTTCATCGCGAGATGGGCAGGCTCCTGCAGGAGGACAACCTTGACGAGTTGGACGAGACGCTCGAAGAGAAGGTGAGAAACCTTCGGACCAAGGCGGTCGGCAGGGTTCGAGAACCCTACACCCTTGGAAGGTTGCAGGAAGATATGCTTCAGACGCCGGACGAGTTGAAGACGGGGTATGAAAGCCTGGACAAACTCGTTGGGATTCCACAAGGCGCCCTGTCGATCGTTGCGGCCCGGCCCTCTCACGGGAAAACCGCCTTCCTGATGAATCTACTCCTCAACATGGTTGCCGACAAAGAGGAACAGGCGTTCTTCTTTTTTTCCTACAAGGAGTCCAGGAAGTGGGTCGCACTCAAGTTACTTAATATTCTCAGCGGCAAGGTGATCGACGAGGACCGCAACCTCAATCTGCTCGAGCGCTACGTAAAAGGTGGGTACGGGAGCACCCCGGAGATAGAAAAAGGGAAGAACGAATTCAACCTCCTCACGGAGAAGGGCCGTCTCTGGATCATAGACGAACCCTACAGCGTGGACGATCTCGTGGACACCTTTGTCTACCTTTCCAAGAGGTACAACGTGGGGGCCATCTTCATAGATTCCATCCAGAAGATCAAAACGAAGGGGGAGCACACCTCTAGACAGGTCGAACTGCAGAGGGTTTCAGGACGGATACTCGAAACGGCCAAGTCCCTCTCCGTCCCGGTCATTCTGGGTGCCCAGGTCGACCGGAATCCGCAGCGCAAGGACAAGATAGGGCTGGAGGACCTGAAGGAGGCCGGAGACATCGGACAGGATGCTCATCTCGTCCTCGGCCTTTATACGGACGCTGTGGAGAAGGCCATCGAGGACGGAACGAATTTGGCCGAGTCAGCGCTAGACCTCAAGGTAAAGGTACTCAAGAACAGGAACGGCCCCATCAACCAGGAGGCCATTTTGCGCTTCAGCAGGCCCCTCATGAAGATCTCGGAATAGACGAGCATTCAGCCGGGGGATGACACGAGGACCTCACCTGCCTAGCCTGTCTATCAGGAGCAGGCTTCCGAGCATCAGGAAGAAATAGAGGATCAGCGATAGATACGCCGGGAGCCAGGCGCGTTCGGCTTTCAGAATGCCGGTTCGCCGCAGCACGTATGGATGGGTCCTCTCCGTTGGGGGGGAGGGTTCCAGGGAACTGACCAGCAAGGCCACGAAAGCAGTTGTCAGGCACCCAAAACAGTTCCACCACATCCAGTGGATACCCGGAAAGCCCAGCCAAAGAACCAGGTTGAGACCTACCCCTGCCAGGATGCCCGATATGACACCCTGTGCATTCGCTTTCCTGGACAATACACCCACGAGAAAGGCTGCCAGAATCGGGCCGTAAAAGGCCGACCCGATCTTGTTGATGGATTCGATGATCGTCGTCGAAATGCGGCCGACGAGGAAGGCAAAGCCGGTGATCATCACCCCCCACCCAACGGTCGTCAACTTGCTCAATTGGAGGACCCGCGTCCTGTGCTTCAGGCGGGGTTCTATGAAATCCCTCATGGTTGCCGCCGAGAGAGAATTCAAGGCCGAATCCAGGCTCGACATGGCTGAGCCCAGAATGGCCGCAAAAAGGATGGCACGGACTCCCGGCGGGAGATACAGGAGGATAAACTGCGGAATGAGATAATCCGGTTTGTCCGGAGGGATGCTCGAACGCAACTCCGGAGAGCCTGCATAAACGGCCCCGACCACCAACCCCATGGCAACATAGAGAAGGGTCAGGGGAAATCGGGCAAACCCGTTGAACAGAAGGGACAACCTCGTTTCGTCTGCGGAGCGCGCCGACAGTTCACGTTGCACCTGACTCTGGTCTGTTCCGTAGTAAGAGGCGTAGAGAAAAAAGCCTCCGATCAGGAATGCCCAGAACGGCACCGTTCCCCCGTCTCCCAAACCGGTGGCAGGATCGATGGCTCGAAGCCGGTCTTCGGGAATCGATCGCAGCACCGCCTCGATGCCACCCACGTCGCCTAAGGCGTAGACCAGACAGAGAATGATCCCGGCCAGAAGGATGATCATCTGAATCACATCCGAGTAGACCACGGCAGAAATGCCGCCAAGGGTGTCATAGATGAGCGTGACGACTCCGATGATCAGAATGGTCGCCCCGAGAGGAATCTCGAGGCAAACGGAAAGGACGATGGCGCTGGCATAGACGGTGACCCCGCTCCCCAGGCCCCGGCTCAAGAGGAAAATAAAGCTCACGAGGGTTCGGACGGACGGGCTGAATCGGTATTCGAGGTATTCATACACACTCACGAGTTCGAGCCTTCGGAAGAAGGGAAGCAGTAACGCCATGACCAGGAGGATGGCCAACGGCACTGCCAGCTCATACTGCAGCCACGTAAGTCCTCCACCCGAGCGCAACGCCACGAAGGCGGGGATGGAGATGAAGCTGATGGCCGAGGTCTGGGTGGCCATCGTCGAAAGGCCTACCGCCCACCAGGGCAGGTTCCGCCCTCCGACGAAGTAGTCCTCTTCGCTCGACTGCCCTCTGCCCAGGTAGACACTCAGGCCCATCATCCCGATCAAGTAGGCGACAATAATCGACCCATCAAGCAGGCTCATCATCCATGCTCTTCAGCAGAAAAGAGGTGGCCTTCCACGGGCGAGTCTAACGAAGCAGCAAAATAAGTGTCAAAGAGGCGGGGGACCCGCCAGACCCGTGGATCCTATTTCCTATGCATTGTAATATAATATAAATAGTCCTTTACACTCCATAGTTAAAGTATATTATCGTATAATTAATCGGATAGGGGGGGGTGAAAAGCATGCCTGGCATTCTGATTCCCGAAAAATCCGCTCCCTAATCTAAAGTCATTTCTCGAAAGGATCGAAAGAAGTGTGAAGCAAAGGACGACCCCAAGGACACGAGATGTTTACATTTTAGGAGGTAAAGTGTGGTGACTGCTTCTGCACCGGACGACAAAGTGGGCTCCGGCCCTGCCGAACAAATCACAGAAGTCGCGCGAAAAGTACTGGTGACCCTGAGTCGTCAAGAGATACCCGTGACGCCGGAGAACTATCGGGTCTGGTTCGAGTACACGATCGGAAGCAATCCGAAGATGAACGAAGAGATCGATGGGTTTCTCGCAGAAGGAACAAGATTCGATGATGCAAGAAACAGTCAGCTCTACGAGAAGTATTGCGGTGGAGACAAGGAAAGGAAGCTGCTCGAAGAGGTCTCCCAGGCCACCTTCAGAATCATCAAGGAGGCCTTGGAAGGTGTGGTTGCCACCGGCACCGTGACGCAGGATTACTCTCAGCGTCTGAACGGATTCGTCAGTCGTCTGGAGAAGGGCGAACCGGACCGGAGCTCTCTCAAGGAGATGATCGAAGAGGTCATCCTCGACACCCGGAAGGTCGAGCAGTCCAGTTCCGAACTCACCCAGCAACTCGAAAAGTCCAAGCAGGAGGGGAATGAACTGCGTCTAAAGCTCGAGGAGGCAGAGCGGGAGGCGACCCGGGACGTGTTGACCGGCTTGTACAACCGGAAGTACTTCAACAAGGCGATCCAAGCCCTTCAGGATCATTACCGGGAAGAAGGTGCGCCGTTCAGCGTTATCATGATGGACATCGACCACTTCAAGAAGATCAACGATACGTTCGGGCACAAGGTAGGAGACTCCGTGCTCGAGTTCATCGGCCAGACGATGACAGGGTCGGTGAAGGGAAGGGATGTGCCGGCACGCTACGGCGGAGAGGAATTTATCGTCCTGCTGCCTGCGACCGCTTGTGAGGGTGGGTGCAAGTTGGCGGAGAGCCTTCGTAAGCAGATATCCAGCAAGACCCTGAAGGTAACAAAGACCCAGACAACCATCGGCGTGGTTACCGTCAGCTGTGGAGTGGCGGAAGTACGCGAAGACGATACCGTTGACACCATCGTGGATCGAGCAGACAAGGCCCTGTATCTGGCCAAGCGAAGCGGCAGGGACAGGGTAATGACCGAGAAGGACCTGCCTGCGGAGCCCGTGACGGAAAAGGCTTCCGCGTAAACGGAATGATCCCCAAGCCCCTCTCCCGCGCTCCAACAAGCCTACCCGCTTCGGCTTCGGCAATCGGGGAATGGCATCGAAGTGAACGACTCTCCCCTTTTCCCCTCATCATAATTCATCACGAAAACGGACAGATTTTTGTTTCTCCTCGTCATTCTATTGACTCTCCAGGTGAAACGGCCAAACCGTAAGCCTCTATTTTTAATAGAATTTTCCTCAGACTCCCCATAGGCACAGATGTTGCTAATTTCTGGGATCGGAAAGAGTGCGCCGTGGAGCGGTCGTAGATTGGACCGCACGCTATAAGCCGAAAAAAGCTTTTGGAAGGGCCGCGGGAAGGGTCCTGCGAGCCGATCGAACGAGGCCCATGAAGAACGAGCGTAGACCAGGAAGTCTTCTGTTGATCACACTCTGTGGTCTTCTGTTTCTCGGGACCCCCCTTGCGTGGGGGGATGCGAGCGCTCCTTCCTTCGCAGCAACGTCCATCGGAGAACTGCCGGGGAGCGCGGGAAAAGGTCTATCCTTCACGTCCCTGGAGCCCCTGTCGGAGGCCTGGAGAGAGGCCTACGTGAAGACCTACCTGTCAGGATACCTCTTTCGGGAAGATGATTCGTTCTCCCCGTACGATGAAGGCGGAGCAGAAGATGGGGACCCGGTCCATGAAGGGGAAATCAACTGCGGAAGGCGCTGCCGCGCTGGAGAGCAGAACCTCGCAGCAGGGTTTCTGCCCGAGGCCCTGGCGGAGTACATGACCGCCGCCGAAAAGGGCTGCCCCTACGCGGTGCAGGGATGCCGGCCAAAGGTGGGGATGCTGAAGGCGGACCTGGCGATGGGAAGGTTCTCCGAGGCGACGAGGCTATTTCTTCGTCTCTCGAGGAAGCACGACGTGGAGGAGGACGAACTGTTCACCCTGATCGGGGGCATTCTGGCTGCATTCGATCAGGACTTCGATCAGGCCCTCGAGCGATTCACAGAGGCCGGAACCAACTGGCACCTGGTCGCAAACGTGGAAGGAATCGCCGGATACGTGCTTTTTCGGAAAGATCGATACGAGGACGCCCGTAACGTGTTCCGTGTGGTTATGCATTCCCCGTGGGCAGCGGTGCGGGATTTCGGGGTGTTGGGCCTTGCAGACTGTACGCTGGCTTTGGGGGGATGGGTGGAAGCGGAGCCTTTGTATGAATCCCTGGCAGGAGACAAGTCTCCTCTTGGATGGCTCGGTCTCGCGGAGTTCAACATTCGGCAAGGGAAGATAAAAGACGCCCGAAAGCATCTCAACATGCTCGTTTCGTCGTCCAACCGGGATTACTGGAAGGGAGTTGGCCTGGCCTACCTCATGTCTTTACGGTCACAGCCCGAGGAATGGGCCGAATCCATACAACTCGCCGAAAGGGCGAATGGTCTCGTTCTCCCGCCGTACTGGGCGGGCGTGGTGCGAGAAAGAACCGTTGAGGCCATGGAAGGAGGAATCGAGAGCTTGTGGGAAGGGAAGGCCCATGAAGAACTCTTGATCCTTGCAGAGGAGTGGAGGAGTCACCAGGCGGATCTGTCGCAAAAAGTGCAGCTCCTCATAGGCAAGGCCTACGAGCAGGCCGGCCTGAAGCGTGCGGCTCTTCAGGTATACAGCCGCCTTTCCTCCGACCCGGATGCGCTGTTCCAGGGTGCCCGATTGGCCTGGAGGTGCGGAAGCTACGACGAGGCCGAGGCCTTGCTGGAGAAGTACCTCGACTCGACCGGCCAGAAGCAAAGAAACGACGCGAAACTGCTCCTTGCATGCGTATACGCCCGTCAGAACCGTCTCGATCGGGCGAAGGAATCTTTGCGGGGGATGGGGCGCATCGAGGACCCTTCCATGCTGATCGCTCTGGGCAGCGTGGAGGCGTCGATGGGGATGCGGGACCTTGCGATTGATCACCTGCAGACCGGCCTCGAAGGAGCGGTGATTTCAGAAGAGGAACGACAACATCTCCTGTACCTCCTTGCGGAACTCAACTATCAGCAGGGGAGGTTTCAGGAGGCCCTGCGGTGTTTTCGACTGGCAGGGCGCGGGGAGGGCGTGGAGAAGGGGATCCCGACCGAACCGATGGAGGTTTTGTGCCTTGCACGGATCGACAAACTCGGTGAGGCGCGCACCCTGCTGGGGAAGACACCGAAGGACCAGGAAGCGGACCTCGTCAAAGAAATCCTCGATGCAGAGGATTTGTTCAGGAGTCTCAGAAGGGAAGGGTATGGATTCTAGTTCCCAGTCGTTCGAGCTTGTAGAACTCAAGCAGGCCTTTCACATGTTGACTTCCGTCTCGGAGAAGATGGAACTCTCCTATGAAAGGCTCAAGGGACAGGCGGAAGAACTCAAGCAGGAGCTCTTCGAGAAGAACGCGAGGCTCCTCGTCTCTCTGCAAGAACAGCAGCGGCTGGAAGGCTTCCTCGTGGGGATCCTCCAGAACCTCCCCGTGGGCATCCTGGTCACGGACAAGGAGGGCAGGGTCCGGTTGGCCAACCAAATGGCACGGGACACTCTGGACAGGAGCGAGAGGGACCTCGTAGGGGTGAAGTACACTGCCTTCGAGATCCTCCGACAGATCCCCCTCCGATCGGGGGCGTCGCTCGAGAAGAAGAAGGGCCGGTCCGTATACAGCTGCTCCGTCTCCTCTTTGAACGGGTCCGGGACGGGGGGGGGTGACTGGGTGATTCTGATCGAGGACGTGACCGAAATCGGGCGATGGAAGGCCCTGGCGGAGAGACAAAAAAGGCTCAGCTCCATGGGCGAGATGGGCGCAAGGATTGCTCACGAAATTAGGAATCCCCTGGGAAGCATGGAACTGAACGTGGCCATGTTGCTGGAGGAACTCGAAGGAGACCCGGCCCTGTATGCACTGGCCGGCCGCCTTGCCTCCGGGGTGAGAACGGTAACGCAAACCCTCACCAACCTGCTCAACTTTGCAAAGGGGACCGACCCACAGTGGGAGAGCTTGGAGGTTCCCCGGTTGGTCGGGGAAGCACTCGAATTCACGGGACCTCTGCTCCGGGACAAGGCCGTTCGGGTTCACGAGGACTACGCGGAGAAAGGCTGCAACATCTTGGGGGACCGCATCCTTTTGCGGCAAGCGTTGCTCAATCTGATCGTGAACGCTGTCGAAGGCATGGAGCCCGGAGGATCTCTGCGGATCGGGACCGTGAAGCAAGAAGAGACCGCAGGGGCCTGGCGCGGGTCTCCTGTGATGAAGGTCTTCGTTCAGGACAGCGGAAAAGGCATCCCGGATGAGGAATTGGACCGGATCTTCGACCCCTTCTTTACGACCAAATCGCAGGGCACGGGTCTTGGCCTGGCGATCGTGAACAACATCGTGGAGAGTCACGGAGGGATTATTGAGGTGGAAAGCCGGATAGATATCGGCTCCTGCTTCGTGATGTCGCTGCGATGCCAACAGGAGGAATCGTACGATGGATACGCGGCCCATCCTTGTGGTGGATGACGACGAGGAGATGCGGAAGGCCACCGAAGAAACCCTTCACAGGAAGGGATACGCAACCGTTTCGGCCAGAAACGGAAAGGAGGCCCTTGAGCGGATCGACAAGGGAGGGCTCCAGTTGGTCGTCACAGACGTTCGGATGCCGGTGATGGACGGGATGACCGTCCTCCGGGAGGCGAGAAAGCGTTGCCCCAGGCTTCCGTTCCTCCTGGTCACCGCGTTCGGGACCGTGAGTCAGGCCGTGGACGCCGTCAAAGAAGGTGCGGTCGACTACCTGCTCAAGCCCTTCACGGCAGACATCCTGCTCGACAAGGTCCGTGCCGCACAGTCCGAAGGATCCGCCCAAAAGCAAGACCGTGCGTTGGTGACGCAGAATCCGGCGATGCTCGAAACCCTGGAAATGGCCAGGGGCGTAGCGCTCAGTGACGTGACTGTTGTGATCACGGGTGAGAGCGGCACTGGCAAAGAGCTTTTGGCCCGGTACATACACGAAAACAGCCCCAGACGGGCCCGATCGTTCGTGACGGTGAATTGCGCTTCCATTCCTGACACGCTCCTGGAAAGCGAGCTCTTTGGACACGAGAAGGGATCGTTCACCGGTGCTTCCCAGCGCAGGATCGGCAAGTTCGAGACGGCTCATGAGAGCACCCTTTTGCTCGATGAAATCGCAGAGATGAGGACGGCCCTGCAGGCAAAGCTGCTCCGGGTCCTGCAGGAGAAGGAAGTGGAGCGGCTGGGTTCGGACAGGCCGATCCGTGTGGATTTCCGCTTGATTACCACCACGAACCGGGATCTGCATCAGGAGGTGTCCTCGGGAAGGTTCCGGGAGGACCTCTATTACAGGATCAACGTTGTGCCGATCCACCTGCCCCCGTTGCGCGAGAAAAAAGAAGACATCCCCCTTCTGGTCGAGCACTTCAGTCAAGAGGTTACGCAGCGTCTCGGAATGCCGCCCAAGTCGTTTTCCCGGAATGCACTGGAGGCGCTCCAATCACGGCCCTGGAAAGGTAACGTGAGGGAACTCAAGAACGTCGTCGAGCGAGCCGTGGTGCTGGCTCGACCTTGTATGCTCGAGGAGGCCGACCTTTTCCTCGCCGACGGGCTGGCTTCCAAGGAACAGGGAAACGGCCTGTCGGTGCCCGTCAGGGGACTGCGGGCCATGGAGAAGGAAGCGATCATCGAGACCCTGAAACAGACGGGAGGAAACCGGACACAGACCGCAAAGATTCTGGGGATCAGTGTGCGCACGCTTCGAAATAAGTTGAAGGAATACGACGACTTCTCGAGGGAAAAAATTGCCGGTTGGGAAAGTCTTACCCATTGAAATCAGTGCGTTCGGACCTTTAGGCGCCCGTACGCCGGGGAAAACGGGATGGTACGAAGATTGCTAATTGCATACCCTGGCGGCGTGGAATCAATCAAAGCTTTGGCGTCGATCTAACACAAAAGAGGACAGAGACCCATGAGCGTAATTCCGAACGACAGCTCTGTGGAATGGGCGACCCGGGCCCTGGACTGGTGTGTTCGCAGACATCGAGTGGTTTCCTCGAACATCGCCAACCGCGACACACCGGGCTACCGGGCAAAGGACGTGGATTTCGGCAAGGTGATGGAGCAGATCGGCACGGACGCCGAAGAGGTTCTCACGCGAACCGATCGAACCCATCTCCCCGGCCTTTCAGGGGGGGCGTCTAATGTGTTTACCGAGAAGGTGGCGGCCGAACGTCCCGACGGGAATTCGGTCAACCTTTCCGAACAGATGGCCCATCTTGTGGAGAACAACTATACGTATCAGGCCTTGTTGAAGCATGTGAACCGCAAGTTCCAGGCAATCAAACTTGCCATAAAGGGAGGCTAACGTGGGGCTATTCGATGGATTTCAGATCAGTGTCTCAGGGATGGACGCACAGATGAGGCGCATGCGCCTGATCTCCTCCAACCTGGCCAATGCAGGTTCGACACGATCCACTACAGGCCAGACCTACCGCAGGAAGGAGATCGTCTTTGCCGCAATGCCGCTGGAAAGAAGCAGCAAGCTGGGACTCGACGGGATGGATGGACTCCGTAGGGTCACCACCGTCGGGGTGGTCGAGGACCCGAGGCCATTCCGGCGATTACACATCCCGGGACATCCGGACGCGGACGAGCAGGGGTTCGTCGAGTTTCCGAACGTGGAGCGGTTCGAGGAGATGGTCAATCTGATGGAAGCGTTCCGTTCCTACGAAGCGAATCTGATGACCTTCAACGCTTCGAAGCAAATGATGCAGAAGGCATTCGAGATCTGGAGGTAAGGAAAATGCCTGTAATCAAAGACATCGGCCACAGTAAACAGATGCTCGAGCTACCCGAGGCGAAGCAGGCAAGTCAGAAATCCGGCTTCAAGGAGTACCTCAAGTCCTGCATCGAGGGCGTGGATCATCTCCAGAAGGAGGCGGACCGGGCGGCCCACGAGCTTGCTACAGGGAAAGTCGAGAATGTCCACCAGGCCATGATCGCCATGGAAAAGGCGGACACTTCGTTTCGCCTGATGGTGGAGGCTCGAAATCAAATCGTGAAGGCCTATCAAGAAATCATCAAAATGCAGGCATAACGAGCGATCATGAAACTACAAGATCTCATCCAGGGGTTTCAGTCCCTCTCGTCACAGAAGAAATTCGTCGTGCTGTTCCTGGTCGTTTCCGCCATTGGGGGGATTGCCATCTTCTCCTTTGTCGCCAACCGACCTGATTTCGGCATCCTCTATGCGAACCTGGAGGATTCCGACTCGGCGCAAGTGGTGGCCAAATTGCAGGAAGAGGACATACCGTATCGGTTGGCGGTAGGCGGAAAAGTGATCGAAGTGCCGCAAGACAAGATATACGAACTCCGCCTCACAATGGCCGCCGACGGTATCTCTCTTGGGGGCGTGGTCGGTTTCGAGCTGTTTGACAAGGACAGCTGGAACATGTCGCGTTTCGCTCAGGAGATCAACTACCGCCGGGCCCTCGAGGGGGAACTGGCCAGGACCATCATGAGCGTGGATGAAGTCGAGAGAGCGAGGATTCATCTCGTTCTTCCCGAGCGGTCTCCCTTCTTCGGTGCGGAAGAGGCGCGACCCAAGGCCTCGGTGGTTCTCAAGATGCGGGATTCCGGTCGAATGCAACCGTCCCAGGTAAAGGCGATCGTTCACCTCGTGAGTGGAAGCATCGAAGGGCTCCAGCCGGACGCCGTTTCGGTCATCGATACCGAAGGGAATCTGCTTACCGGTACGAACACACAAGACGAGAGCGATACGGCCATCTCCTCCCACCACTTGGAGTACAAGCGAGAACTCGAGAACAACCTCGAACAACGGGTGGCCCGGATGCTCGAAAGCATCGTCGGGGCGGGCAACGCGATCGTTCGCGTTTCGGCAGACGTGGATTTTCGCAAGGTGGAGACGCAGGAAGAGCTCTACGATCCCGAATCGGTGGTCGTCCGGAGTGAGCAGAAGAGGAGCGAGAAGGTCGGAGGGATCACCTCCGGTTCGGTGCCCGGGATGAAGGCCAACCAGCCGGGCGGTAGCGGTGCAGCAGGCGCTACCCAAAATCAGCCTTCGGAGATGAAGGAGCAGGTACTGAACTACGAGATCAACAAGGTGGTCACGCGCATGGTGGAATCGCCGGGGGCGATTCAGCGCCTCTCGGTAGCCGTGCTCGTGCACGAGAAGGAAACAACAGAGGAAACGGAGTTGCCACGTCTCGTTTCCCTGGTGAAGGGCGCGGTCGGGTTTGACGAAAAACGGGGGGACCAGGTGGAAGTCGTGCTCACACCCTTTGACAAGAGCGTACAGGAAGGGCCGGGGGAGATCGCCTCTCCGGGTTTCCTGGAGGTGTTCGACAGGGTGATCCCCTCGGTGCTGAAGTACGGTGGACTGATCGTCGGGGTCTTGCTTCTTATATTCGCGGTGCTCCGACCCCTCCTCAAGCGGCTCACCGAAGAGGGGGAACGTCTGGATGAATTCCAACGGCAGCTCCCGGGGAGCCTTCAACAGCTCGAAAAGGCCATTCCCGAGATGACGGAAAAGGACAAGCTGATGCGGCTGGTCGAGCAGGACCCGGGACGGGCCGCGAGTATCATCAAGATGTGGTTGCGAGAGGCGTGAGATGAATGGGATTGATAAGTCTGCTGCTCTCCTGATGGCCCTTGGCGAGGACCTGGCCGGCGATGTGCTCAAGCATCTGAAGCAGCCGGAAATCCACAAGGTCACCGCAGCGATGGTGAAGCTCGACAAGGTCAGCGGGGAAGACGTGAAGGCCTTGACAACGGACTACGAGGAGGCATTGAGGGATCGCTCCCTCGTGGGATTGGACGGTGGGCAGTACATGCAGAACGTGCTCTCCAAGACCCATGGGGACGCGAAGGCCTCGGAGATGATGCAGGTTTTTCTCCTCCACAACAGTGCGGAGGGCCTGGAGGCGATCCGCGTGATGGAGCCGCGGACGATCTCGAATATTGTGCGGCGGGAGCATCCTCAGGTGATCGCCTTTGTCCTGGCCTCTCTGGACCCGGATCGAGCCAGCCAGGTGCTCGAATACATCCCGGAGAACCTCCAGGGCGAAATCCTCTACCGGATCTCCACGATGGAGGAGATCCATCCGAATGTCGTCAAGGAGCTCGAAGAAGCAGTGAAGAACCATGTTTCGAGAAACGCGTCGGGAGGAATCTCGAACGTGGGCGGCCTGAAGTTTGCGGCGGAGATCCTCAACCTGACCGACAGAACGAAAGAGCAGAGAATCCTGGAGGACATCAAGGCGATTGAGGAGCAGGTCTACCAGAAGATCGAGGAACAGCTGTTCGTCTTCGAGGATATCGTCCAACTCGACGACAGGACACTGCAGTCCATCCTGAAGGAGGTCACCACAGATGTCCTGGTCGTCGCCTTGCGCGCCACGGACCAGAGCGCGCAGGACAAGTTCTTCGGCAACATGTCAAAGCGGGCCGCTGACATTATCAAGGAAGAGATGGAGATGAGGGGGCCCGTACGGCTCAAGGAGGTGGAGCAGGCACAGCAGGACCTGATCGCCGTCGCCAAGGGTCTGGAACAGGCGGGCAAGATCACGCTCGCAAAGGGTGGGGAGAACGTCTATGTTTAGGGTCCGTCAGGCAGACGAGGAGGTGCGACCTTTCGCCTTCGATCGGGTCCTCGCTCAGGAGGGGGAGGAAGAGCGGAGAATCCGTGATCTGGACAAGCTGGAAGAGCAGGCCTACACCGCGGGATACGAGGACGGGGCAAAGGCAGGTTTCGACAGCGGCATGGAAAAGGCGGAAAAGCTGCAGCGCCGTATCGAGGGACTGATCTTCGGGCTGGAGACGACCCGGGCCGAAGTCTACGGAAAACTCGAGCAGGAAATCCTCGATCTGGTCATTCGGATCGCCGAGAAGGTCATCCATACCGAGATCCGGTCGGTGGACTCGACAAGGACATCCATCCTCGAGGCTGGACTGCGCAAGCTCAAGGACAGCGAAAAGGTCCTGGTTCGGGTCGCCCCGGCTGATCTGGAAGCGATCGAGCAGGTGTTGCCCCTTCTCAAAGAGCAGAACGGAATGGTTGGGAAGGTTACCCTTCAGGAGGATCCGGAGGTGTCGGAGGGAGGTTGTGTTCTCGAGTCGGACCAGTGTGAAGTGGACGGCAGGATCGAGGTCACCCTCCGGGCAATCGAGGAGGCATTGAAAAAGCCATGAACCTGGCGGAATACAGAGAGAGGTTGGATCAGATCGAGCCGTTGCCTGTCCGGGGCAAGGTGAGAAAGGCCGTAGGCCTCCTGATCGAAGGGGCCGGGGTTTGGGCACCGGTGGGTGCAAAGGCGACCATCCAGTCCACGGACGCCGAGCATGCGATCCACGCGGAGGTGGTTGGTTTTCAGGATGACCGACTGTTCCTCATGCCCCTCGAGGGAATCATGGGGGTGAGGCCGGGCAGTCTGATTCAGGTCGAGGCCGGGGAGAACACGGTACGGACCGGAGCGGATTTCCTGGGGAGGGTGATCGACGGACTGGGTCATCCAATCGACGGAAAGGGGCACATCCAGGGAGACCGGACGTACCCTCTGTACCAGGAGCCGGTAAACCCGTTGCAGAGAAAAAGGATTCGAACCCCCCTGGACCTGGGGGTACGCGGACTGAACGGGATGTTGAGTTGCGGCGAGGGCCAGCGGATGGGCATCTTCGCCGGAAGCGGCGTGGGCAAGAGCACCCTCCTAGGCATGATCGCCCGCAACACAGAGGCCGAAGTCAACGTGATTGCCCTGATCGGGGAGAGGGGCAGGGAGGTCAACGAGTTCATCAAGGGCTCTCTGGGGCCGGAGGGACTCAAGAAATCCGTAGTCGTCGTGGCCACCTCGGATCAACCCCCTTTGCTCCGGAAGCGCGGCGCCTTTCTTGCCATGGCGATCGCAGAGTCTTTCCGGGACCAGGGCAAAAAGGTGCTCTTCATGATGGACTCGATCACTCGCTTCGCCATGGCCCAGCGGGAAATCGGGCTCGCCGTGGGAGAGCCTCCGGCGACGAAGGGGTACCCGCCCTCCGTGTTCGCCATGCTGCCTGTTTTTCTGGAGCGGCCGGGAAGTCTTGCCCATGAAGGCTCCATTACCGGGGTGTATACGATCCTGGTCGAAGGCGATGATCTCGCCGATCCTGTGGCCGACACCGTCAGGAGCATTCTGGATGGGCACGTGGTCCTTTCCCGGGAGTTGGCCGCACAGGGGCACTACCCACCGATCGACGTGCTGGAGAGCGTGAGCCGGGTCATGCCCCATGTGGTCACTCGGGAGCACGAAAAGGCAGCCCGTCGGGTGAGGGCCTTGATGGCCGCGTATCGCCGAGCCGCGGACCTGATCGCCATCGGCGCATACAAGGAAGGCAGCGATCCGCAGGTCGACAAGGCCATCCAAATGCGGCCCAAGATCGACGCCTTGCTTCAACAGGAAATCGACCAGACCGTTTCGTTCGAGGACACGGTGAAGACGCTCTGCGAACTTGCCGAGGAGGCAGGATGAAACCCGGGGCCTTTCGCTTCGATGCCCTTCTGGACGTGTACCAGACGCAGGAGGACTCTGTTCGGGGAGAGATTTCTACCCTTGAAGGTGAACGAAGAGGGGTGCAGAGAAGGATCGATGACCTGTATCGGGAATGTCTGGAGGCAACGGAATCCCTGGTCCACGGAGGACGTGGCGACGAACTCGCGACGGTCGTCCGGTACGTCGAAGGACTGCGGCACTGGATCGAACAGTCCCAAGGCCGTGAGGAAGACCTGTTGAAAGCGATCGGTGAAAGAATGGTGGCCCTGCGAGCGATCCGCACGGAGTGTATGCGCTTCGGCAAGCTCAAAGACAAACACCGCAAGCTACTCGACCAGCACACCAAGAGGCTGGAACAGAAGGTGACCGATGAATTTGCTCAGAGAAAGAGGGATTGTTAGGCCCTTTCTTATCCTGCTGTTCGTGTTCCTGATCCTGAAAGGATGGGTGCTGGTTTCTCTCATCCACGAGGAGGAGGGGGGGGGGAGCTGTCTCGCCGAGCCTGTGTCCGCGGACATTGCCAACGCCCAGCCAACGCCCCGCGTGTACGACACGGACTGCGAGTTGCGTGTCGGTGGACTGATCCAGCGAATAAAGGAGGAGGAAAAGCGACTCGAGCAGAAGGCTATGGGACTCGAAGAAAAAGAAAGACGACTGCAGATATTCAGTCGTGAATTGTTAGAACACATTAACAATCTTAAACAGTTACGAGTAGAAGTTCACAATATACATCAACAAATTGAAGCGCACGAGAACGAGAGGGAAAAACGGCTCATCAAGATCTACGACGCAATGGAACCGGATAACGCGGCACAGAGGCTCGAGGCAATGGACGACTCCCTCGGGTCGTGGCTGCTGCTCCGAATCAATGTCCGGAAGGCGGGCCAGATCCTCGGAGCCATGAGTCCGGCCAAGGCGAGCCGGATCACGGCCAACTTGCGAGGCGAAGATCCGCACTCTGCAGAGGAGATCGAAAAGGCGCTGCAATCGAGCCGGGCGAAGACCGGTTCGAAGAGCAAGGAGGCCCGCGCTCCCCAGGACAAGGCAAAGAAGGTTGCGAAGAGCGACCCTAAAGACACGGCCAATGAAAGACTCTTGCAGATCGCGACCTTCAGCGAGCCGCAAAGGGCGGAACGTGTGGTTCAGGCATTGAATCAAAAGGGGTATCGTTCCTTTCAGAAAGAGTGGCTCCACGGAGAGCCGCAGAAGGCCTACTACAAGGTGTTCGTCGGCCCCTTCCCGAGCAAGACCAAAGCCTCGGAGACAAAGGCGAAACTCGAGAAGCAGGAAGGATACCGGGGCATCATGATTCGTACGAACGCCGCCGCGGGCGTTTGAAAATGGAAAGATTGGCTATTAGGTATTATAGCTAATACCTAATACCTAATAGCAAGGGCTTACAGAGCCTCCATCTCGTCCTAATCGTCATCCTCATCCTCGTCCTCGATTCACCTGCTGTCCCCAATCTCACCCCCATGAGTTGATCCAGTTGTCGTGCCCGTGCCCGATTTTGGCTATCAGTTATTAGCCTTTAGCCCACCTCGCCTCATTTTGCGCGCATCCCGTTCGGGGGAGTGGTTGGGAGCTAACAGCTAACTGCTAACAGCCAAGTTCGAGGACGAACGACAGGGAACGATGTTCCGGCCCGGAAAGAAATGCCGGTCTGTGGTTTTAGGAGATAATGGGAAATATTTCATGGATTCAACATGTTAGGATTTTGAGAGCCCTGGCACGTATCTTGAAGTAACTGCTTTCGCCGCTCTCTCGCTTTTCTCGCTTCTCTCGCTGGCGCATTTTGAGCGGCGGACACTTCGTTACGGAACGAGACAGCATGGACCTTCTTCTGACCAGTACATCCGCAAGCCCGGCGAAAGCGCCGTCCACCTGGGACGAGGGGCAAAGGGCCTCTTCCTCCTGTGCGAGGCCTACGGACTCCTGGGACGGGGGGCAAGCAGCTTGCGCCTCGACTGTGAGGCCCACGGACTCCGGGGACTGGAGGCAAGGGGCCTCCGCCTCGCACGCGAAGCCCACGGACTCCTCTTCCACCGCGGAGAGCGGACCCTTTGATGCCCTGCTCGGTGCATGTGTTCAGGGCAATGCCATTCCGGTGAAGACGGTCCCTCAGGGAGAACAACCCCTCCCCATGCTCGGAGGAGGTGGTCCTGCACCCCATTTTCAGGAGGCAGCGATCGAGGGCACCTCGCGAGAAATCGCCTCCCTGCCGGGCAGACAAACGGCGGTCGGAGAATCGTGGCCAGGCCTCTTGGGCGCGGACGCTGCCGGAGGTTGGAAAGAGCAGGCTTCTCAGGAGGTCGAGGCCGGGTCTCCCCGCGGTGAAGGCGGTTCGCCTGCACGGCATCGAATCGTTCCAGAATCCAACAGCCTCAGCTCCGACAAGGTCCAGGATGAAAGCGCCGAAGGGGCGTTCCTGTCCAAAGAGGGAGGAGCTTCGAAAGGAGAAACACAGGGGGCAGGCCTCCGCGCCATGCTCTCCCGTGTGGAAGCCCTGAAGGGCATGGAACAGGCAGGGGAGCAGCAAGGCGGAGATTTGAAACCAGCCGGAAATGCCGGCCAGGGTGAGAACGCGGCATCATTGGCAGGCAAGGATGGGACAGCGTGGAAGCAGGAGGTCCAGATGGACCTGCCCACCCGCCCGGCTCCCCCTCCCATCACGTCGAACCAGACGGTGCCTGCCCATGCGGCGCAAGCCGGGGCGGGCGGAACGTTTCGCGTCCTTCGCGATGCCGTGCACATGCGCATTCAGGACGAAGAGTTGGGCCCCATGCGCTGGCATATCCACCTGCGCGGAGGGAAAATTACGGCAGAGGCCATCGTCGAAACGACGCGGGTCCAGGAGCTTCTTCAGAAACACCAGGACGTGCTGGAGGCCAAGCTGAACGCCATGGGTGTGGAAGTAGAGGAGTTCGACGTTTCGGTCGATGAGGGCTCGCAGCGGTTCGCGGCCTTTTCGGACCCGGGCGGCTCCAGGCAGACCCGCCGGTCGACCGAGAATCCCCCCCATGACATGAGGTTGGAACCGGTCATTTCGAAGCTGCAAAGGAACCAGGATCGGGAACTCGATCTGTATGTGTGAAGTTTGGAAACAGGAGGAAGGCTTTCCGACAGGCACGTCTTCCAACAAGGAGGTAAAGAAAGATGGTCCCGCAAATTGGAGCGACGAACACCTACACCGCCTCGTCGACGGAACAGACCGAACCCTTAGGGCAGGATGTGTTCCTCAACTTGCTCATCGCACAGCTCAAGCACCAGGATCCTCTCGAGCCGATGGAGAGTACCCAGTTCGTGACCCAGCTGGCCCAGTTCAGCGAGCTGGATGAGATGCGCGCGTTGACGAGCGGTCAGGAGGGCTTGCAGAACTACATGGCATCCCTGAACAATTTTGCCTCCGTTTCGCTCCTTGGCAAGGCCGTTGAATTCTCGGGAGACGAAGTGGCGCATCAGGAAGGGACCTCGACGGAAGTCGAGTTCCTTCTCCCCTCTGACGCGGCCCAGGTTACGGTCTACCTGTACGATACGCGGGGGAACCTCGTTCACGCCATGGACAAGGGCCCCATGGGAGCAGGGAACCAGACTGCAGTCTGGAACGGAACCGATGAGAGCGGACAACCCCTTCCGTCCGGAACCTACCGGTTTGATGTTGTGGCCCAGGACGCGTCCGAAAGAGACGTCCCGGTGGAACTCGTGCAACAGGGTCTGGTCCGGGAAGTCGTGTTCCAAGACGGTTTGCCCATGTTGCGGGTGGGGGAACGCTGGCTCTCGTTGCCGGAGATTCAGAGCATTCAGACAGGATCCGCAGGGTGAGTGAAAGAGTGAGTGAACGATAAAGAACCCATTATCGAGAAAAGGAGGTAGGTTGAGATGCTGACTTCACTATTCACGGGCGTCAGCGGCATGAACGCCCACATGGACGAGTTGAGCGTAATCGGGCACAACATCGCAAACGTGAACACCTACGGCTTCAAAGGGAGTCGCTCCTACTTTGCCGATCTGCTTTCGCAGAGCCTGGAAGGAATCTCCGGCCCGAACCAGATTGGGGCCGGCGTGGAAATGAACGGCGTGATCAAGACCTTCACACAGGGTGCGTTCGAAACCACGGCAAGCCCTCTGGACCTTGCCCTCGACGGCAGTGGTTTCTTTGTCATGAAGGGTCTGGACGACGCAAGCTACTATTCGCGGTTCGGCGGGTTCCAGATGGATCAGGATGGATACATCGTGGACCCGAGTGGAATGAAGTTGCAGGGGTACGGCGTGGATGCACAAGGGAACCTGCTGAGCAGTCTGGACAGCCTTCAGATCCTCCGCACGACCTATCCTCCGCAGACGACGGGAAACCTTGGAGTGGCTGCCAACCTGGACTCGGGATCGGAGTGGATTGATCCGGCCACAACCCCTTTCGATGTAAACGATCTGGACGGGACCACGAACTTTCAGACCACCGTTACGGTGTACGACTCTTTGGGCAACGCGCGGCCCGTTACGTTGTGCTTCCGAAAGACAGACGACCTTGTGACGGGGAACCCGTGGGAATGGTATGCCGTGATCGGCGAAAACGATTCGCTGAGCGGCAACGCGGAGATCGGTGGCCAGGGCACCCTGTTATTCGATACCGCAGGCGCCCTCGCGAGTCAGTCCACGACCACAAGCGACTTCAGTTTTGCAGGAGGTGCGGCCCCGAACCAGGCCATTGCCTTTGATTTCGGAACGGACACGTCCACCGGGGGCACCGGGCTGGACGGCGTGACCCAGTATGCGGCCAACTCCGGGGTATCCAGGCTGGATCAGGACGGTTACGGATCCGGAAACCTGCAGGGGATGGCCCTCGATGAGCAAGGCATCCTGACCGGATCCTTTGACAACGGAAGGTCCCTAACCCTGGGGCAGATCGCAGTAGCCAATTTCACCAGCCCCTCGAATCTCCAGTCCGTCGGCCAGAATATGTATTCCGAGTCCCCCGGATCCGGCCCTGTAATCGTCGGAACGGCGGGAAATCAGGGAATGGGGTTCATCAGGCCAAGCACCTTGGAGCTGTCGAACGTGGACCTTGCTACGGAATTCGTCAACATGATCACGGCGCAAAGGGGATTCCAGGCAAATTCCAAGGTCGTCACCACAACGGATGAAATTCTCGCAGAACTCATGAACCTGAAGCGATAAGCATGTCCTCCTTGGCAGGGTGTTGAAGGACACCCTGCCAATTGAGGCTGTGGAATCTGGCTCTAAGCCGTTAGCTTTTAGCTGTCAGCTCCCAACCAACACTCCAGAGAAAGAGTGGCGGGGAAATGGCGGGAAGCTAAGAGCTAACAGCCAAAAGCTAATAGCTTTCCCCGTCATTATTCTGACTCTTCCCCTCACGAACATTGACTCCCGAGACGTCTTCCGATTGGAAATTCTCTTTTAAATTCCAATAGATATGCATTGTTCCAAGTTGGCATAGGGGTTGCTATGTCTCTGGGTACGTTCAAGGAAAACGAAACCCCATACGGCTTAAGGAGGCTGTCATGGCACCGGAGGAAACCGTAGCCGCGACCGAGACGCCGCCACCGAAGAGCAAGAAGATGCTCTTCATCGGACTGGCCATCGGATTTCTAGTGCTCGCAGGCATCAATGGTGTGCTCGTCTGGAAAGTGGTTTCCAACGACTCGGCGGATGCGAAAACGGTCGAGCAGGAAGAGGTGGTGAAGGAAGAAGAAGATGGATTCATGTACAAGCTGGATCCTTTCATCGTGAATCTCTTCGATGACCGAGGGGTCCGCTATCTGAAGGTTCGTCTGGACATCGAACTGTGGGACCTCACCGAGGAAGAAATGACGAAGAAGAACCCGAAGATTCGTGACAGCCTCATCGTGCTCCTGTCGAGTAAGAATTACGAGGAGATCGGGTCCCTCGAAGGGAAAGCACGGCTTCGTGAGGAAATCCTCTTCCGCCTGAACCGGATTCTGGGGGAAGGGAAGGCAAAAGAAGTCTATTTCACAGATTTCGTGGTGCAGTAGAGAAAATGGGAAAGCTACTTTCACAAGAAGAAGTGGATACCCTGTTAAAGGGGCTCTCGGATGGTGATATCGAGACGGAGACCGCCCAGGAGGCGAAAAACCCTGCGGCTGCGCCTTACGATTTCTTCAGTCAGGACCCTATTCATGACGGCCACATGCCGACCATGGAAATCGTGAACGAGAAATTCTCCCGCGCGTCCACAGCTTCCTTGTTCCAACTCATGGGCAAGATGGTCGATGTCTCCGTGGAGGGCTTCGAACTCGTCAAGTACGAGGACTTCATAAGGAAGCTCCCGGAGAAGGCCTCCTTCGACGTATACAGACAGGACCCCTTTCGAGGATCGTGTCTGTTCTTCTTCGAGGCCAAGCTGATTTCCCTCGTCGTGGATATCCTCTTTGGAGGGTCCGGAAAGCTCCCCGTGGAGTTCCTTGGAAGGGATTTCACCACCATGGAAAGTCGCGTCATCCAGCGGCTGTTGAACATGTGCTTTCAGGATCTTGAAAAAGCATGGTCCATCGTGGGGGCCACGTCGTTCCATCACATTCGGTCTGAGACGAACCCGCAGTTCGTGAATCTCGTACAGCCCTCCGACCTCGTCATGGCCAGCCGCTTCAAGGTGGACCTGGACCTGGACCAGGCCGTGATGGGCTATTGCATCCCCTTTGCCTCCCTCGAATCGGTCAAAGACCAGCTGTATGGGCGGGCTCCTACCGAGGATGCGCAGGCGGATCACGCCTGGAAAGAGAACCTGTCAGAGCATCTCCGTGCCGTCCCGATGGACATGAGTGCGGAGTTGGGCGCCTCAGAGATCACTTTCCGGGACCTGTTGAACTTGAAAGAGGATGATATCCTCCCGATGGACGTCGGCCCGAAGGACCCGATGGTGTTGAAGATCCAGGAGGTTCAGAAAGGGGCTTGCGTGGCCGGGCAGAGGAACGGGAATTATGCCATCGAAGTTCTTTCCATAGATGAAACCCCTAGCAAGGAGAAGAGAAGTGGAGCCGCAAGAGGAGCCGAAACGTTCTGTGGCCGAGGAGAAGATCCACTCGACCGAAGCATCTTCACAGGAGACCCCGCAAGAGCCGCATGAGGCGTTGGAGGAACCGGCACGTGAGGGGCTTTCGGTGAACTTGGATCTGATCCTTGATCTCCCTGTCACCGTTTCGATCGAACTGGGCAGGACCCGATTGCAGGTGGAAGATATCCTGCGATTGGGACAAGGCTCTGTCGTGGAACTCAAGAAGCTGGCAGGACAACCCTTGGAGATACTCGTGCAGGGACGGCCGATCGGAAAGGGAGAGGTCGTTGTTGTGAACGAGAAATACGGCATACGTCTCACAGACATCATCAGCCCTGTGGAAAGGATTCAGAGGCTCAGATGAAAGCGCTGAAAAGGTACTTCTTGTTCCTTGTCCTGGCCCTGATCTTCGTCGCGGTCGCGTCGGAGGCCGGAGGGCAAGAGGAAGCGACGGGATTCATGGAACCCCTCTCGAAGACGGAGGAAAAAGGCATGCACGAGAGGGGCGCGCAAATCCTGGGGTTCTTTCTCCTCCTCGGGGGGGTCGCCTACGGCGCGATGCACTGGCAGAAGAGACGGGGTAAGCATCAAGGGACAACGATCCATGTGGTTGCCGTCAAGCCCCTTGGGCAGCGGGAGAAAGTGGCGATCCTCGAAGTCCTCGGGGAAAGGATGGTTCTCGGGATCACGGCACACCGGATATCGCTCCTGTCGCAGGGGCCTGTCCCCTTTTCAAAAATGATGCGAGACGAGGACGAAACAGCATGAAGCGATTCGTGCCTGCATTTCTCTGCCTCTTCTTCGTCTTTTCCGGAGACGTCTGGGCGGCCGACCCATCGTTGATCGACCTGATGGAGTCCACAGGGTATTCGAGCGCCGTGAAGGTGCTCCTGGTTCTCACCCTGTTCAGTTTCCTGCCCGCCCTCGTGCTCACCATGACATCCTTCACCCGCCTGGTGATTGTCTTCTCCCTGCTGCGACATGCCATGGGGACCCAGCAGGCCCCTCCGAACCAGGTGATGGTGGGACTGGCCCTCTTCTTGACCTTCTTCGTCATGCGTCCGGTTTGGGTGGAGGTGAACGATCACGCCTTGGCACCTTACCTGGATGGGGAGATCCAGGAGGGGGAGGCCTTCGAAAAAGCTCTCACCCCCTTCCGGTCCTTCATGTTCCAGCAGACGAGGAAGAAGGATCTGGGACTCTTCCTCCAGCTCTCGAACACGGTCGCCCCGAAAGAGGAGGCCGACATCCCTACTTCCGCGCTCGTCCCTGCCTTCATTACGAGCGAATTGAAGACCGCCTTTGAAATCTCCTTTCTGCTCTACATCCCTTTCTTGGTCATCGACATGGTGGTCGCGAGTGTCCTGATGTCCATGGGCATGATGCTTCTTCCCCCGATCATGATTTCCTTGCCCTTCAAGTTGATGCTCTTCGTTCTTGCGGACGGGTGGAACATGGTCGTGAAATCACTCGTGGAAAGCTTCTGAGAATGGGTACCGATATCGTGGCTCAAGTCGGAACCGAGGCCCTGAAGACCGTTCTGTTCGTGTCTGCGCCGCTGCTTACCATTGCGATCGTCGTCGGGCTCCTGGTGAGTATCCTGCAAGCCATCACCCAGATCCAGGAAATGACGTTGACCTTTGTGCCGAAGATCCTCGCCCTCATGGCGGGTATGTTTTTCTTTTCTCATTATATGATCGATCGATTGTTGGGGTTCACACAAAACCTGATTCAGATGATTCCAGTGCTCATTCGGTGATGGGGTATGTCGGATCAACTCACGGGTTACGCACTCGCTTACGCATTTGTCCTGATACGGATCACGGCGATTCTGTTCGTCTTTCCGCTGTGGAGCGGGAGCCTTCCCATGGTCTGGAAGCTCTCGGGAGCGGTCTGGTTGAGCGTGCTCTTCAGCCATGTCGTACCGCCCGAGGCCCTGCCCGAAACACTCGGCTTGAAGGTGGTCGTGATAGGGGGCATCCAGGAGTTCCTTACCGGAGCCCTTCTTGGGTTCCTGGTACGTCTGTTCCTCGCTGCGGTCACCCTCGCAGGCCAGTTGGCCGGTTTTCAGATGGGCCTGGCGATCGCCAACGTGATCGATCCTACCACGAGCGACCGGTACACGATCATCGCACAATTGATGAACCTTATCGCCATGTTCGTGTTTCTCGAGATGGACGGACACTTGATGGCCGTGCGGGTTGTGGCAAAGAGCTTTGAATGGCTGCCGCCTTTTTCGGCGGACCTGGGCGGTGAGGTCTTCCACGATCTCGTTTTTTCAGGAGGGAAGGAAATGTTCCGGCTCGCACTGCAGATCGGTTGGCCCATCAGCCTCGCCCTTCTGCTCGTCTATCTTTCGATGGCATTGCTTTCTCGGGTGGCTCCACAGATCAACATGCTGATGGTCGGTTTTCCGATTACCATCTCCGTCGGCCTGGTCGTTATTATGATCGGCATTCCAACCCTTACCCTGACCATGGAACGGATGTTCCAGGACGCGTTCTTCGCCGTGGAACGGCTTCTCGCGGCCCTGAGGGCTTGATATGGCAGAGCAGACAGGTCAGGAAAGAACCCATCCGGCATCACCGCGGAAGCGTCAGAAGGCCCGTGACGACGGACAGGTTGCCAAGAGTCGCGAGATCAACTCGGTCATGTTGCTCGGAGGGGCCCTCATGTTCTTTGTCCTCTTTGGGGGTTCCTGGATGCGGACATGGACCCAGACCATGCAGGAAGGGCTAGACGTGTTTTCGATCTTTGAGATGGACCTGGGATGGAGCGAGCTGGGTCGACATTGGATGAAGAGCGCCCTGATCCTGTTGTCCCCCTTCCTGATCCTCTTTCCGCTGATGGCCATCGCAGCAGGCGTTCCCCAGGTGGGGTTTCACATCACCACGAAGGTACTCCTTCCGAAAGCGAACCGAATCAGCCCTGCTTCCGGACTGAAACGGCTCTTCTCGGCGAATGGGTTGGTGGAGTCGCTGAAAAGCCTCGGGAAGGTCCTGTTGGTCGGCTGGATCGCCTACATCACGATTCGACCGGAAATTCCGCTGTTCCCGCTTCTGTGCAACCGGCCCCTTATGGGTGCGCTGTCCTATTCCGCGTTCATTGCCTTCAAGCTCGTGATCAGGGTCTGGGTGGCCCTGGTCTTTGTGGCGTTCCTGGACTACTTGTTTCAGCGCTGGAACTTCGAACGAGAGCTTCGCATGACCAAACAGGAGGTCAAGGAAGAAGCGAAGGAGACGGAAGGGGATCCCCACGTCAAGGCACGGGTCCGTAGCGTCCAGATGAATCTGGCCAGGCGGAGGATGATGCAGGAGGTGCCGAGCGCAGACGTGGTCATTACCAACCCGGATCACGTCGCCGTTGCCCTTCGGTACGATCGGCAGAAGGAAATGGCGCCGCAGGTGGTTGCAAAGGGTGCCGGCGAACTCTGTGAACGTATCAAACAGATTGCCCGGGAGCACGGCGTACCGGTCGTCGAGAAACCTCCGCTCGCAAGGTTGCTCTACCGGCAAGTGGAGCTCGGTCGGGAGATTCCGATCGAAGTATATCGTGTCGTCGCAGAAATTCTCTCATACGTCTATAAACTCAAGGGAAAAGTAACAGATGGCAGAGCGGACCGTTAAGACTTTTCTTCCCCCCCTGGACGAATTGAAAAAGGGTGCGCAACTCGCCCTTCCGATAGGTGTCATTGCCGTCCTCGGCATCATGATCCTTCCCGTGCCGCCGTTCCTGATGGATTTTTTCCTGTCCATCAGCATCACCCTGGCGATCACGATTTTGTTGATCGGGTTCTTTGTCGATAAGCCTCTCGACTTTTCCGTGTTCCCGGCAATCCTGCTCGTGAGTACGCTCTTTCGCCTCTCCCTGAACATCGCCTCCACGCGACTCATCTTGTTGCGCGGGGAACAGGGCCCGGACGCGGCAGGAAAGGTGATCGCATCCTTCGGCCAGTTCGTGGTGGGCGGGGAGTACGTGGTGGGGCTCGTGGTGTTCGTGATTCTCGTGGTCATCAACTTCGTGGTCATCACGAAAGGGGCCGGTCGCATTGCAGAAGTGGCGGCCCGCTTCACGTTGGATGCCATGCCCGGCAAACAGATGAGCATCGATGCAGACCTGAATGCAGGCCTGATCGGGGAGGCAGAGGCACGGGAGAGACGGGAACGGGTTTCCAAAGAGGCAGACTTCTACGGAGCCATGGACGGTGCGAGTAAGTTCGTCCGGGGAGATGCGATCGCAGGGATTCTCATCACCGCTGTTAACATCCTGGGGGGCCTTGCCGTGGGGGTGCTCAAGAAGGGCATGCCCATCGGGGAAGCGGCGCAGACCTACACACTTCTCACGGTAGGGGATGGCCTCGTCTCTCAAATTCCCGCCCTGCTCGTGTCCACCGCCGCCGGCATCGTGGTCAGTCGCACTGCGACCGAAGGAGACTTCGCGACCACGGTTCAAAGACAGCTCTTCGGCAACCCGACCGTGATGTACCTTACGGCCGTGATTCTTGTGGTTTTTGCCATGGTCCCCGGGTTGCCCCACATATCCTTCCTGCTCTTGGGTGGAATTACGGGATTCCTCGGATACCGCGCGTCTCGCTCGAAAGCAGAAGAAATCCTGGAGGACCACCCGGAGGATGCAGCGCCGGAATCGATGGTGCAGGTCGATCCGATCGATCTCGTCGCCCTGGATCTAGGCTACCAGCTCGTATCTCTGGTGGACAAAACGCAGGGAGGGTCTCTTCTGGAGCGCATCCAGACGCTTCGAAGACAGCTGGCCCGGGATCTCGGTTTCGTGGTCCCGCCGATTCACATCAAGGACAACCTCCAGATCGGGCCTTCCGAGTATCGTATCTACGTGAAAGAGACGGAAGTGGCCAAGGGAGAGGTCCAGCCTGGCACCTGTATGGCCATTAACCCCGGGAGCGCACAGCCGGGTCTGGACGGCGTTCCTGCAGAAGAGCCGGTCTTCGGCCTCGCCGCCACGTGCATCCCCGAGGAGGACAGGGAAAAGGCACAAATGATGGGGTACACAGTCGTGGACGCGGTTACCGTCCTGGTCACGCACCTGTCCGAGATCCTTCAACGGTATTCCCAGGAACTACTGACGAGGCAGGACGTCCACGGGTTATTGCAGGAGGTCGCAAAGGAGAACCCGAAGGTCGTCGAGGAACTCGTCCCCAA
>RCNC010000160.1_pt1 | contig 37538 bp, 30 predicted proteins | sample 2041301 | NCBI WGS metagenome assembly RCNC01 (sample SAMN09708231, study PRJNA481090) | Marine sediment metagenome, whole genome shotgun sequencing project. | biome: marine sediment; feature: ocean; material: sediment; isolation source: Sewage treatment plant 13A marine sediment (STP13A) ...
CCGCAATCGCCCGCTGGGCGGGCTCCTACAATACTAATTAGCAATGTAGGAGCCCGCCCAGCGGGCGATGTCCCAAACTCGCAAAAATACCGGAACATCGCGCCAACGATTCAACCCACCGCCAGGAAACTCGTCTTTGTGGGGCGGCAATGGGTTCGACCTCGGCTTAAGAAACGCCGCTATCACTCCGATTTTGAACAAAATAATACTGTGAGACGTGGGCCAAATTGGCGTATTATGTCTGCTATGGAACTCAGCAACGGGCTCCTGACTCTGAAGTTAAAGCGCTGAAAGCCTTGGGCGGCGACAGCATCTGAAACCAAAATTCGACAATTTTTGGAAGAAAATCATGCGTATACGCCAGTACACACTCGTTTTTATATGGTCAGTCATCATCGCCTTACCGGCGGCAGCTGCAACCAAGGAAGAACGCCGCGTTGAGGATTCAACAGACGTTGTGGACCAGTGGTCACGAATTCCGGAGCAATCGATACCGGCTGCGCTCTTGTCGCAGGCCTACGGCATCGCCGTAATCCCCAGCGTCATCAAGATCGGCTTTGGTCTCGGCGCGCGGCGCGGCAAGGGCGTCCTGGTGGTGCGGCAGAAAGATGGTAGCTGGAGCAACCCGTCATTTGTGACACTCACGGGTGGCAGCTTCGGCTTCCAGGTCGGCGCTCAATCGACGGATATTATTCTTGTGTTTAAAACTCGCAAGAGCGTTGATGGCATAGCAAACGGCAAGCTGACGCTTGGCGCGGATGCGTCCGTCGCTGCCGGCCCTGTTGGACGACACACCGGCGTCGCCACCGACTTAAAATTTAAGGCCGAAGTGTATTCGTACTCAAGAAGCCGCGGCTTGTTTGCGGGTGTAGCGCTGGAAGGCGCGGGCATGACAATGGACCGAAAAGCGAATGCTGCATTTTACGGTTCAGCAAGTATTACACCGGAACAGATTTTTGCCGGCTCTGGCAATGCCGCGCCGCATGAAGCAAGTAACTTTGTCCAGATGCTAACGACACATACCAAACGGTTACCAATGCGGCCGGGAATGAAAAGTGACGTAACATCGGCCAGGAGCGCGCCGCAGGAAGAATCAGAAGTGCGTACCTATGGTTATGGCACAACGGACGACGCACTCGACAGTGGCACGCTCTAGCTGCACTGGCAGACCTGAGTCCGGGTAAAACGAAGAGCCATCTCGTGCAAGAGATCCTTGAACAGGTGCAAAGTTGGGCCCAGCTCCTGGGCCCGAATATCTATCTTCAGGCAGCAGCGATAGCGATCGCCTTTATTATCATCGGCAAAATCGCCGATTTCATCATTTCCAGAGTCATCGCCAGGATAGTGGCCCGGTCGAAGACCGATTTTGACGACAACCTGGTCGCCCTTCTGCACCGCCCGGTATTTATTTCTTTTGTATTGCTCGGTTTGTCGCTTGCGACCGAGCGTGTGAATCTGCCCGACACACCCGCATTCCTGACGCTTGGCATCCTGAAGACTATTGCAATAGTTGTCTGGTACGGTTTCTTTCGCAGCCTGGTACAAATGCTGTTAACTGCGCTTGCCAGCGTCCCGCGAACCAGGGAATTGTACGCCAGCATGCTGCCGCTGCTGCAAACGATATTCAAAGTTTCTTTGCTGGCACTGGCAATCTATTTCTTCTTCCTCGCGTGGAACATTAACGTAACCGCATGGCTGGCATCAGCCGGAATTGTTGGTCTTGCTTTGAGTTTTGCCGCTAAAGATACTCTTTCAAACCTGTTTGCCGGCGTATCAATTGCCGCTGATGCCCCTTATAAGATCGGTGATTTCATTCGTCTGGATTCAGGGGAGCGTGGCATGGTCACGCACATCGGTTTGCGCAGTACTCGTATCGTTACCCGTGATGATGTCGAGATCACGATTCCAAATGGAATTATTGGCAATTCGAAAATTATCAATGAGGCCGGTGGGCCGTCAGCAAAACATCGCATAAGAGTGCCGGTCGGTGTCGCGTACGGCAGCGACATTGACCATGTGATCGATACGCTGGACGGTGTTGCCGGTGGACACGAACAAGTGTGCGACAAACCGGCACCGCGGGTACGCTTTCGGGCATTTGGCAATTCCAGTCTGGACTTCGAATTACTTTGTTGGATAAACCAACCCGTTGACCGCGGCAGACTATTGCACGAACTTAACTGTTCCGTTTACAAGGCATTCCAGAAAGAGAAAATTGAGATTCCGTTTCCGCAACATGATTTGCATGTGCGGAGTATGCCTTAGGGGGGACTTCGTTTGAGCGGGTGTGGTGGGTTGATGTTTTGCAAACATTTTGGGGCATGTTTTCAACATGCCCCAAAATGTTTGTCGCCCGTTGGACGGGCTCCTACGTGGCCGTGCTACAGTTATTTGCCGTTGCGGTGATCGGGATTTTATTCGGGAAGTTCCTGGCGACGCTTTAGTTCTTCGCGGATCGAGTTAAGATCTGAAGGCGTTTGCGGGTCAACGTCACCATCGGTTGAACGCGCTGCCTCGCCGGTCGACGGTACCAATTCGGAATCATTCGCTGTCACAGTCTGACTGTTGTTCGGGACATTCAACTGGCTTGCTTCACTGCCGTCAGTGGCTTGCGGCACATCTTCAAACAATCCCAGGTATTCGGCTTCCTCCCTGAGGCGCTGTGCCTCAAGATGCCTTCTGCCTGCCTCGGCGGCGGCTTCCTGCTTACGCCGCAATGCCTGTCGTTTTCTTTCAGACTGTGTTTCAAGCTGTTGGCGTCCTTCCCGCGCGCTGGCTGCCTCCAGTCGATTGACCGCGTCTCTCGCATTCACGCACTCCGCATCGTACTTCGTCTCTGATCTATTGCGTGCGCAACGCACCATCGTGGCTTCCAGCAAGCGTGGGTTTTGCATGAACTGATTTGTCGAGACTGGCGGTACTTCTTCCGCACAGCCTGCCAGCAGAATCAAGCCGCATGCAGAGCTAATAATGAGTGAAAGCTTCATTTGTGATCAACGCGTCATATTTAAAAGTTGGACAAGCAACACATACAAGGAATTTCCAGCATATTAACATTGGCTTGCAGTTGCAGTTTGTGGGCGAGTTCGCATTTCAGCCTAATCAATATTCAGGTCAACCATTTTCCGGCTCAGGCGTTAAATGAAGAGCAAGACAAAAAATCTGCCATAAATGGCGTTATTTTACCAATTTGGATAAACGGCAAAGGAATCCTTGCCTGTCAATAACGAATACTGACCAAGGAGCGGTCATGAAAAAGTCTTTTCCAGTCCTGTTGCTAGCGGTTATGAGCTATGGCTGTTCCACACCGTCTGCAGTTCAAGCCGACAACCACTCACTTATTAGCTACGACGAAATCGCTGCCGAAATTAAGGTCAGCTTTGAATCCCCAAGTGGATCATATGGATGGTCGCGTCCTGTAGCAGCAAACGAGTCGGGCTCAGAGTAGAGTACGCCGAAACGGTTGCTGACTATCGTTCGAACCGCTCGCTCGCTGCGCCCGTTCCTATTCGTCCGGATCGAATGTTGGCGCGAATAGTTGCTATAGTGTCGGCGTGTCCGAGCCCAGTCAGTTTTCGCTTCTGAAACAACGTCGCTTCGCGCCATTTTTCGTCACTCAGTTCCTCGGCGCTTTCAACGACAACATTTTTCGCAATGGCCTGATAATCCTTATTACGTTTCAGGGCGTACGTATTTTTGACATGGGTGCGAGTCAACTCGCTAATGTCTCTGGCGCATTATTCATTCTTCCTTTCTTTCTCTTTTCCGCTACGGCTGGTCAGCTGGCAGACAAGTACGAAAAATCGCGCCTGATGAGAGTGATCAAGGCTGCCGAAATCGTCCTCATGGTATTCGCCGCCTTCGCCCTCGCGAGTCAGATGTATTCCGTCCTGTTGTTCGTACTCTTTCTGATGGGTTGCCAATCGACAATGTTTGGCCCCGTGAAGTTCGCCTATCTGCCGCAGCAACTGACAACCGACGAACTCGTCGGCGGCAATGCACTGATCGAATCAGGCACCTATATGGCCATAATTTTTGGTCTGATTGTCGGCGGTATTACGGTCGCCACTAACCCGACAAATCAATATGTGCTCGCCGCAAGTCTTATCGGCGTTGCGTCGCTGGGTTACCTGGCCAGTCGGACAATACCGGAAACCAAAGCCGTCGATCCGGACCTCTGTATCAACTGGAATGCGTGGACGGAAACCTGGAACATCATTGGCTTCGCACGAAAGGACCGCAGCGTTTTTCTGTCAATCCTGGGAATATCATGGTTTTGGTTTTTTGGCTCGGCGATGACGCTGCAGATTCCTGCCTACACGCTGGAAATATTAAATGGCAATGAACAAATAACGACGATCTTGTTGGTCGCTTTTGCAGTTGGTGTCGGCATAGGCTCTCTTCTTTGTGAACGCATGTCGGATCACCGCATAGAACTCGGGCTCGTACCATTTGGCTCGATCGGCTTGAGTCTTTTCGCTGTCGATCTGTATTTCGCACAACCAACGATGCAAATGGAGGCGGTCTATTCTGTAGGAGAATTTCTGCAAAGATCGGGCAGCTATCGCGTGCTGTTCGATCTGGCAATGCTCGGTGCATTCGGCGGAATATACAGCGTTCCGCTTTACGCAATGATTCAGCAGCGAGCTGATCGCCTGCATCTGTCGCGAATTATCGCGGCCAATAACATTGTCAATGCACTGTTTATGGTTGCGGCAGCCATTCTTGCCCTGCTTGCTCTCAAAATCGGGGCTTCCATTCCGCAACTGTTTCTTCTCCTGGGTGTGCTCAATGCTGTCGTTGCGATTTACATCTACTCCCTGTTGCCCGAATTCGTTATGCGCTTCGTCGCCTGGATCATCATCAACACGCTTTATCGAATCAAGCCAAAGGGCCTCGAAAATATTCCTGAACAAGGTCCGGCCGTGCTGGTTTGTAATCACGTCAGCTTTGTCGATGCATTGATCATCGGCGGATCGGTTCGTCGACCGGTTCGATTTGTCATGTATTACAAGATTTTTCAAATCCCGCTGCTGCGATTTTTGTTTGAGTCAGCCAAAGCCATACCGATTGCAGCGGCAAAAGAAGATGCCAGCTTGCTCGATCAGGCTTTTGAACAGATCGATGCCGAGCTTGCTGCGGGCAACCTGGTTTGCATTTTCCCTGAAGGCGGCATCACGCGCGATGGAGAAATCCAGCCATTTCGCCCGGGAATCGAAAAGATCATTGCGCGCCGCGCAGTTCGAGTAATTCCGATTTCCCTGGGTGGTCTGTGGGGGAGCTGGTTTAGTCGCCGCAGCAGTGGTCGATTGCGGCGAATGCCGGGACGATTGTTTGCGCGGGTAAATGTCCGGATCGGCGACGCTATAGGCCCGCAAGAAGCAACAGCTGGCAATCTCGAATTACTGGTCAGAACCCTTCGCGGACAAAACCGGTAGCAGCCGGACCACGCAGTTTTTCAGTCCAGCGATTGACAAGGCTCGTCCTTGTGCCGACCAGCGCGGGTCCATCGCTATAACTGAAGCGAAGCTCTGCCAGCTCCACCAGCCCGGTATCCCTGGTCAGAACCAATACGCGATCCCCCGCTGCATCACTTATGTGGCTTTCATTTCGCGGCAAATTATCAGGCGTTTCGAAAACCATCCCTGACCCAACCAACGCCTTTGGTGCACGGATCGCGTCGGTCCAGATCAACCCACCTGGCGATACCAGAGCACGATGGACCCAGCGTGCGGTTTTGAAAAGTACGCGCGACTCGCTCGGGCTAAATGCGATATCAGTTACCGAATCCGGAAGTTGTAGCAGCGCAGCGCCGACACGGCCATCGGCTGGATCTAGCAGGGTAGCCTGGTTCTGCTCGTCAACGATAACAACCTGTTGCCTGCCAGGCGAAACGGCAAGCCGGCGAATAGCTGCATCGCCCTGCCAGACATTTCGCAAATGCCAGTTGCCGGTACGATCAGCATAAAGATTGCGCAACGTGCCACTTTCTCCGCCAATATATATTTGTTGGTCCCTTGCGAAGATCAGATCAGAGTGCTGCTCACCGAGGTCGATATCTGCGAGTACTGCACCTGATTCGGCATTCATTATCCACACGCGTTGCCCACTCAATACGGCCAACTCCTGCGCGGATGGTGAGAATGCCATCCGGTCTATCGTGCTAACCGACGCTCTGCCGTAAAACGGTCGAGGCAAGCCGCTGCGGGCGTCCCATATACGAATCGTGCCATCCGCTCCCGCACTGGCAACCAAAGATCCGTCACTGCTAAAAATCATGCTGATGACAGCGCTGCGATGGCCGAGAAAACTAATGTCTTCCACATCCTTTTCGATCGCACCGGCACGTGCTTCGATATGCTGTATGTGGACGTGTCCGGAGCTGTCCGCAATGGCGAGACGTTCACCGCCAGGCGCAAGCGTTGTCGTTAAGTCGCCGGATTCACGCCAGATCTGGTGGCCTGGACTTGTATCTGCAGCGCCGTCCCCAACCGCCCTCACCGACGTCGCCGGAAATTGCCAATACCGTGCAATTTCGTTTGTAGCAGCCGTAACCACTATGTTTTCATCGCCGCCAAAAGCCAGCAAGTCGATTTCTGCGGTGCGAATACCGGTATCGAGCAATGGGCCTGACGGCACGCCATCTGCGCTCCGATAAACCTGAAAACCCTGCCGCTGATTACCGGCGAGAAATCGTGTGCCCGAAGGCGAGAAGGCCATATGCCATTTGTTCCTGCCCCATTCCTGCAACACTGGTGCGGCAGGCCGCCGCGTAACCCAAAGGGACACGCCTTGCTCACCATGAATAACACCTAGTGCATCGCCTTGCGCTGACAAACTTATCTCGCTCGGCTGCAGTCCCAGGTCTATCTGCGCGCGTAATTCACCGTCGCGGAAGTTCCAGATACGTACAGCGCGATCATAGTCAGCAACTGCAATGTGATTTGCTGCCGCATCGATCGCTACCAATGCGGGGGTGCCGGCAATCGTGATTTCAGCGACGACATTACCGCCATCCAGAGACCACAACTCAAACCTGGTATCCAGGTCACCGTGATATGAAGCAAGAACATGCTGGCCGTCCGTGCTAAGCCGCGCATTTGCGCCCGCTGTGCCAACGTCAAGAACCGAAGTGCGTCGTCCGTTTGACGTGCGCCACAAATTCACTGTGTCCTGTGTTGCAGTAACCAGGAATTCTGCGTTCGCACTCAGCCCCAGCAGTCGCTCGTTCGCTGACACAGCGATAGTTCGGGCCGCCCGGGCATAACTAAGGTCCCACAATCGAGCGCTGTCACTTTGTAAAGCCCGGGCAACCGCATAACGACCATCCGGGCTGAACCAGAGATTTTCCGAGGCCCGTTCCAGCGGGTCCGGTATGTCCAGGCCACGCTCAAAACTTTCCACGACGACCTGCGAGTTCAGACTGAGGTTCCAGCCGATCAGATGCCCTGAAACGCCGGTTGCTTCGTCACGAATACTCAAACTCCAGGTGCCGCTCAAAGTCTCGCCGATTAACGGTGCAAGCTGTGCCCGGCTAACACGTATTTCTTCATTGGCGGCAGAGGCAGTCTGTTCAAACACCAGTTCAACAGCGCGACCGGATGGCGCTATCAGTTTCATACGAATATCGTCAAATCGTGAATGGCTGACATTCACCGTCAACCCGACACGATTCGCTGTGCCCTCTCGATCGACAATGACACGCCGAACCAGGGGTGACACCTCAAGTGCCGACATAGTCCAAGTGTCACTCGCCTGCAGGTCCTGATCAGAGGGAGACCACTGCGAAATCTGTGCGCCTGAGTGGTAGGACAGTTGCATATTTTCGGGATTGAATACCAGGCCGTCTGCAAGCTGCGCCGGTATCGTCGCAAGGAGTTGTGAGTAGTCATCTCCAACGAGTGTTGCTGCGCGGCGCCGGCGTACTTGCGTCGAAACAATGAGGGACTCAATCGAGGCAAGCAGTGCTTCGTCCCGTCGCTCGCCTTTTAATGCAGTATTAACCTGGCGATCCCAAAACTCCGCACTCAGACCCGCGGCGAATCCAGGCTGGTCCGGCAATAACGCGGCATAACGCACAATCTCCTGAATCGAGAGTCGTTCCGTCGCCTGTTGCGCACGATTTTCGAGCATGGTCTGATACATGCGGTCTGCCGCATCCGCATGACCCGGAAATGAGCGCAGGCTGACGTATGCATCCGAGACAGTTGCGAAGTCAAAATCTTGCGTCGACATAACACGCATATACGGTTTTGGCAGAAGCTGCGTGTAAGCAAACGGAATAGCGACCAGTAACAGGGCCAGGCCTGCAGCAATTGCAGGGCCGCGCCAGCGAAAAGGAAGGTTTTCGTTCGCCCACCTGGCAGTAAAGACGTTTTCATAAACCCGATTGCGAATTTGCAGTACGCCCTGCTCGTTCGCAACGACCAGCCCTATCGCCAGGAGTCGCCTGTGTAAACTCAGCTCCGGATCAAATTCGATCTTGATGCCCTTGCGAATTCGACCAAACAGCGTCAGGAGCGGTTCGGATTTTTTCTTGTCACTTAAAACTACCCGATTGATATGGCTCAGATGCGGTTCACTGTTCAGAGCAGCGCGACCTGCGAGTTGGTGTGTTGCGAGTCGATCGATCTCGTCTGTGATATCGCCGCTGATTCGTTCACGGGCGATGCATCGGCAGAGCTTCTGACTCAAATATGGCTGACCGCCGGTCCAGTGAAATACGCGGTCCAGCGCAAGATCCGCGTCTGCTGGTGCCAAATTCAACTCCGTTGCAAAAACATTCAAATCCTCTCGCGTGAAGTCACCCAGGCGAATTTCCTGTGAGACGTTGAATGGAGACGTCTGCGGATCGTCTGCCAGCTCCAGCGGATCACAGTCGCCGAGCAGGACAAATGTCAATCGTGATAATTCCGGTTCGGTTGAGCGCCCGTTGTACGCGGCCCGAATGCTCGCCAGTAAATGTCCGGCGAACGACCGGTCAGCGATTTGTTGAATCTCGTCAACAAACACCACCACTTTGTCCTGAATGTTCTGCAGAACAACTTCAGCATAGAACTCGACCAATCGTTGCCGGTTGCTCAGGAACGACTTGTCCTGCCACCAGCTTTGCAAGTCAATCTTGAGTCGGAACTGACGCAACAAGCGGTACGCTATGCTGTAATACCAGCGACCTGCATCAGTGCCACCGTCGCGTTCTCCGATTTGTGCGAGGTTGAGTACTGCTACCTTAATTCCGTTGTTTTGCAAGCGAGCAGAAATTGATGCGATCAAACTGGATTTGCCCGAGCGATCCGGCGCAATAACATAAGCGTAATTTCCAGCAATAATGGCTTCATACAGGAGATCGTCCGCCGGCCGACTAATATAGCCGGGTCGCACAGCATGTAACGGCGCGCCGACGTTAAAGAACTCGTCGCCTCCGGCTGCCAATTTATTGTCTGGTTTCTCTGCCATCTAATTAGTTGCGGTATTCTCTGTGAGTAGTCCAGCACCGCATAACCGGCACCAGCACCTTCTTATTGAAAGCGTGAGCGCAGTATATTGCAAGCACCTCTTCCTAAGTTATTGAAAAAAGACATATTCGGGCGGATAACACTCGTGAATACGCCAGCAGGTTTGGTCATTCGACGAGATACTTGCGATACAGCATTCCCGGTGCGCTGGGTCGCGCGGCGGCTGCTGGCCCGGGAAGCCCGCGTGCTGGCGGTACTCGATGGAATGACCGGCGTACCGCAACTCATACGAACTGACCGCGATACGCTTGATCGTTCTTACGTCGAGGGCAAACCCATGCAAGTCGGCAGGCCGACCGAATTGGACTACTTTCGCGCCGCTGCACGACTACTCAGAAAACTGCACCGGCATAACGTCGTGCATAACGACCTTGCGAAAGAACCGAACTTGTTGCTGACAACCGATGGTCAGCCTGCATTTATCGATTTCCAACTGTCGTGGTTCGCTCACCGTCGCGGACGATTGTTCCGTACGCTGGCACGAGAGGATATTCGTCATTTGCTGAAACATAAAAAGACCTACTGCGCCGAACACCTAACCTGCCGTGAAAGAGTAATTCTCGATAATCCATCTGTTCTGTCGAGAGCCTGGATGCTGACGGTCAAACCGGTATACCTTTTCATCACGCGCAGGCTTCTGGGCTGGCAGGATCGTGAGGGCGCGGGCGACAGGACCTGATTTGCCGCTATTGGAAGCAATCGCATTGGCAGTTATGATGCAGGCGCTGATCTGCACTAAAACACAACCAGACAATATTGTAAGAGGAGTTTTGCGTGGAATTCTGTCACCAACATAACCTGGTGCAACCGGAAACGGCGGGCGCAGAAAGAAAATACGGTATCAGGGTATCGTTGCCTGCGACCGACACTATTGCTCAATTGCTCGGCAGCGACTGGGAACGAATGCATTGGTATGCCAGCGAAGCAGAGCGCGACAGTGCCTATGAGAATATGGCCGAACGCCACGGCTATTACCGGGTGACCGACAACCCGTCACAGGTCCTGGAGAAAATAGTCCGCTAGCCGATTATACAAAACCTCTATAAACGCCGGGCGTTACCGAGAAACAGGTAGAAACTGCTGTCGCCGTGCTCAGAGAGTCCCGCGGCAAGAAAAACAGGACCAAAATAGGTATCAATGCCGGCAAACAGGCTGCCATTGAGTATCACGGAGTCAAAGCTCATTTCAGATCGGCTCTGCCAGGCATTGCCGGCCTCCAGTGAGCCACCGAAATACAGCGGCATGTCAAACAAGCCACCACCGGTTTCTCCGACCAAACGATAGTAGACCAGGCGGACCAGCCCGCTGTGTGGTCCACTTATTGCGCCCTGTTCGAGCCCGGACAGACGCAGAAAGCCACCAAGCGGGAAAAAGTTTTGAATAAGATCGTCGGATTCGATGGTTGTCGCGTACTCCGCACCGATCTGCACCGTGTTCTTGTTCCACGACCATACCTTGTCGACTGATGCCTCAACGGTATCAAATTTGCTGTCCGCCCCAAACCCTGGCCGCGACATCACCCACTCCACATTTATTCTTGAACCACTCTTGGGTATTTGCGAATCGTCCAGAGTATCTACGCTGAAACGTGCGAATGCACCACCGGTTTCGAAGTCGAAATTCGGCAACAGCGGATCGCCTATTTTCACCCGGGCGTCGCCAGCACCACGGAAAACGCCGAGACGTAACTCGCCCCAACGGCCGAGTTCGCGCCCCACATCAAGACCGATTTCCCCTTCAGTGGTTCGATAACGAGCGATGTTGGTCTCATCAGTAAACGCGTTGAAGTTTTCCTGTTCCAGATCAACATGCGGTGCCACAAAATACCGCGAGTCGAAGCTCAGCGGTTGATAGAATTCCGAGGTAAGACGTGGTTCGGTACCCAGCTGCAGGTCGTTGCGCCATTCAGCACCCAGCCGATTGATGCCGGTCATCGTCAGTCGACTGGAAACATTAAAAACACTAGCGCCTTCGAAATCGTTTTGCAGCGACAGTCCGAATTGCAGGAAATTCGGCCCCCAGCTTTTCGGGCGAGCCAAAAACTCGATGCCGGTCGTGTCACCGTCCTGAACGAGATCGTAGCTGACCTGCTCGTATCTGGTCAGACCGTACAGTCGCTCCGCATCACTGGCGAGCTGATCGGCGTCAACTATATCTCCCGGTTCCGTTTTCAGGCGCGCTTCAAGAACCCTGGGAGACAGAGACCCATCATCGACCACTTTAATGAATTCGATGGTCTGCGGGTCAGCCTCAACAACGGCACGGTTTGCCGCGAATTTCCGATATTCATCCTCCGATAACGAAAGTTCGCTCAGGCGATCGCCCATTGCAGCCGTGGCGGTAACGCCAGGTTCAATTGTCTCAGTAATCTCGACAAAATTTGTCGATGCGTATTGACCCAGCTCCGGCCGTATCAGAATGTCGTTGGCGCCGAGACCCGACAACTGTCGCCGCGTCTCCTTGCGGATCAGGATTGTGAGCATCTGCTCCGTGATTGCCAGCGCTGACTGCAACTCCTCCGGCGGATAAAGCGGAAATTCAACATCCACCGCTATAATGATATCAACATCCATAGCCTGGATTACTTCAACCGGAACGTTACCCGCGAGCCCCCCATCCACGAGAGACCGCCCATCAACGACCACGGGTGAGAATACTCCCGGTACCGACATACTGGCCCGAATGGAAAGCGCCAGGTCACCGGTAGACATGACGTAGCGCTCGCCGGTTTCGATATCGGAGGCGACCGCACGAAATGGCGTCGGTAAATCGTCAAAATTCCCAATCCCTGAGACGTGCAGGAGCTCATCGCGCAGGACCAGTTGCAGTTTTTGACCCTCAATAAGACCTTTTGGCAGAATCAATCTGCCATCCCTGAGGCCCAGTTCCAATTGAACAGGGAAGGCAGCATCGTCCTGCTTACGGCGAAAAGATTTGTTTTCGCGCCTGGAAGTGTCAGTCAGAATATCTGCCCAATCCAGCGACTCGACCAGCTGCTCCAATTCTGCCGATGTTTTGCCAGAGGCGTACAAGCCACCAACGACCGCGCCCATGCTGGTGCCTGCAATGGCATCGATTGGTACCCGCAGTCGTTCCAGTTCCTTTAGTACACCAACGTGTGCGGCGCCGCGCGCACCGCCGCCGCCAAGAACCAGGCCGATGCGTGGCCGGTCAGTTTCTGCTGGTGTTGGCAGGGACTGGGCAGCGGCACCGCCGGCAATCACAATCGAGCTCAATGCCAGCAAAATTAGAAAAATGAGCGATCTCATAAGCATCTCTTTCTTTCACAGTGTTTAAACGCAAAAAACAGGCAACTTTTTCGGGCAGAAGCGTCAAAAGCCAGACCAGTATAGTATTGCAAGCCACAAAACCGACGAACGAAGCGAGTAATTCATGGCCGACCCAAAATGCCCCGACTGCGGTGCGAGCGGAATAGACAAAATAACCTCGACGCCGAGCGAGGATCGCTCCAGAGAAAACACACCGTGGTTCTATGTCTCGCATTGCAATGACTGTGGGCATGTATACGGAATATTCACAAAACATGTTTTCGGCCGCAGCGGACCGCAGTTGGTCATCGAGGGCAAGAAATAACCCAGGCTGGGCCCGGCCCAGGCTCACTCAGTGACAGACGAGAGCCGCAGGTGTTCGTTGTATTCGCGCAATGCTGTCAATTGTCGTTCTTTTTCGCTGCTGTCCCATGCCGCTTCTGTTGCGGCTATGGCGGCAATCCTTTCGTTCATTGATGCGCCCTGATCAGGCAATAGTCCTGTCATCAGGCGGCGGTGAACAATATCGATCAGGCTGACGGCCATTTCATGTCGCAGAGTAAATACCACCTCAGCAGCGAGCACAGTTCCGTCGCTGTCAATTGTTTCCGCCATACCTGCATCACTTTGTGCCAGATTGGTGATGCCTTCTGCACGACTACCATAGATACCCAGCAACCTTTTTATACACGCGGGCGACAGATCGCCTGCTGCTAACATGCGTTCTTTTGTGGCAGCCAGCACGGTCGCGCCGGGAAGTGGCAGTGATCGAGTCTGACAGTCGGCGACTTTTATACGCAGTTTGTTAACCGCCATATCGACGATCTGCTCCGCAAGATTTCGATAGGTCGTAAGCTTGCCACCAATTACGGACACAAGACCCTTCGCCTGCTTCTTGTGTTGACGAATTATATGCTTGCGCGTTATGGCGGACTCCGGCCCCTTCACCCGCCGCGGCAATGGCCGCACTCCAGCGTAGGTAAAATGAATATCGCCCACGTCAAGATTCGCTGCGGGGAAAACACGATTCGTTTCGCGCAACAGGTAGGCAACTTCTGCTTCGCTCGCCACAACGTCAGCAGGGTCACCCTCGTACCTGATATCGGTGGTGCCGATCAGGTACTGATCATTCCACGGAATAATGAAAAAGGGCCTGCCGTCCGCACGCGCCTCGACATAAAATGCCGAACGTGGCGCCCCGTCGAAATGACCGACAATAATATGACTGCCCTTGGTGCCGCCCATGAACCGGGGCATCTCGCGATTAACAGTCGCCAGGACCCGATCAACCCATGGACCGGCTGCATTAATGATGAGGCCGGCGCTTACTTCCACCTCAGAACCGTTGGCACCATCGATAAACTGGAGGCCGCGTACGCTACCCTGGCGGACACTTATTCCTATGACCGGGCTGTAATTCCTTACATCAGCGCCGGCTTCTTTCGCGCCAATGATATTTTCCAGCACAAGGCGTTCAGCGAAACTTACCTGCGCGTCGTAATACTGTGCGCCGCCAATCAGGCCATCTGCATTAAGTCCCGGCTCTTCCTGCAGCAGCTCATCTTTACTCAACATGCGGTGACGCGGATTTTTCTTACCGAATGACAAGAGGTCGTAAGCCAGCATGCCAAGCCGAATGATCAGTTTGCCCCGCCTTGCATCTTTGTAGATCGGCAAATTCAGGCGCAATCGCGTAACGAGGTGTGCGGCGACATATCGTAATCGTCGTCGCTCATGCAATGACTCAAACACCAGCGGAATTTCGCCGAACTCGAGGTAGCGCAAACCACCATGTATCAGTCGACTCGACCAGCTGGATGTGCCGCTGCCAAAATCGTTTTTTTCCAGCAGCAAGACGCGCAAACCACGCAGCGCGGCATCCCTGGCAATGCCTGCACCGTTGATGCCGCCGCCGATAACAACAATGTCATAGCCGCTAATTACCTCAGACATCAGGGTCGAATCTGGCCGCTGCCACGAACCACGTATTTGTAACTCGTCAGTTGCTCGGCACCAACCGGGCCACGCGCATGGAGTCGACCGGTCGCAATGCCGATCTCCGCACCCATACCGAATTCACCACCGTCTGCGAACTGGGTGGAGGCGTTGTGCAGGAGTATGGCGCTGTCTACCTGGCGCAGAAACGAGTCGGCGGCCTCCTGATTATCGGCCACGATGCACTCTGTATGCCCTGAACCGTAATGACGGATGTGCGTGACCGCTTCTGACAGATTGTCGACAACGCGCACGGAAATAACGGCGTCGAGGTACTCCGTTGACCAGTCTGCTTCGGTCGCGGCAAGCGCGTTTGGCAGTATTTCACGCACTTCACCATCACCGCGAATCTCACAGCCTGCTGCCGCCAACGCTGCAGCAACTTCCGGCAGCAGCCGCGCGGCGCTCGCCCTGTCGATCAGTAACGTTTCCGCTGCACCGCAAATACCCGTTCTGCGCATTTTTGCATTGACCACAATTTCTTTTGCCATCGCTAAATCCGCAGACTCGTGCAGATAGACGTGGCAAATGCCCTCAAGATGGCCGATTACGGGTACACGGGCTTCCTCTTGGACCCGCTTGATCAGGTTCTTGCCACCGCGTGGCACGACGACGTCAAGATACTCGCTCATTGACGATAGCAAATAGCCAACCGCAGCCCGGTCAGTCGTCGGCACCAACTGCACGGCGGCGGGATTCATGCCTGCTTTTTCCAGGCCAACGCGCAGACAGCGATAAATCGCCCGGCCCGAGTCAAAACTTTCCGAGCCGCCACGCAGAATCACCGCATTGCCGGATTTCAGACAGAGTCCCGCCGCATCGGCAGTGACGTTCGGCCTGCTCTCATAGATGATGCCGATGACACCAAGCGGCACACTGATACGCTCAATCTGCAATCCGTTTGGTCTTTGCCATTTCGCCAGCACTTTTCCTAACGGGTCGGGTAATTCACTGATCGATTCCAGGCCGGCGGCCATTGCTGCAACGCGCCCGCGATCAAGTGCCAATCGGTCAAGCATCGCGTTGTTCAGGGATTTGGCGCGCGCGGAACGCATGTCGTTTTCGTTTGCAGCAAGAATTTGTCCTGCCTGCTCACGAATCGCCGCCGCGGCCAGCATAAGCGCCTGGTTACGTTGTTCCGCAGAGCTCTGCGCCAGATCGGCTGCCGCCATCCTGGCAGCCTGGCCAATCTCGTCCATTTGTTCCGCAATAGAGCGGTTTTCGATCGCTGTGGTCATTGTTCGCCGAATAACACCATGTCGTCCCTGTGCACCATGACAGACCTGCCACGATAACCAAGTATGGATTCGATTTGCTCGGATCGGCAACCTTTGATCGCTGCCGCCTCGTCGCTGGCATAGGCTGCCAGTCCTCTGCCAAGCTCAGCGCCATTTTCACCCACCAGCGTCACTGCATCACCACGCCGAAACTGCCCGACAACCTCGACCATTCCTACCGGCAGAAGGCTCGAGCCATTCACCAGCGCGCTCACCGCACCCGCATCGATACGCAGCTCACCGCAAACTTCCAGAACACCGGCGAGCCACTGCTTGCGTGCCGCGGCGGGCGATGCCCCCGCGGGAAATATAGTGTGTTTGCCACCGCTGAACAACGCGTGCAACGGGCGCTCAATTGCGCCACTTGCGACTACAGTAGCGCATCCTGCGTGCGTCGCAATGCGCGCCGCCTGCAATTTCGTTTGCATGCCACCACTACCCACGGCGCTGCCGGATCCGGTCGCCATGGCAAGATGTTCATCGGTAATCGCATCAATTATTTGCAGATGCTCAGCGGCCGGATTCGAGCGCGGATCTGCCGTATAAAAACCATCGACGTCAGATAATAGGATCAGGCCATCCGCCATCACTGTCTGCGCAACCCGGGCCGCGAGCCGATCATTGTCACCGTAACGCAACTCCTCTGTTGCGACCGTGTCATTCTCATTAATTATCGGCACAACATTGTGCTCCAGCAATTTTTCCAGTGTGCCCCTGGCATTAAGGAAACGTCGCCGAACTTCCGTGTCAGCGGGCGTCAACAAAATCTGAGCCGCTTTGATGTTGTGCTGACCGAGCGCTTCCTGGTAAGCATGTACCAGTTGTACCTGGCCAGCCGCAGCAGCGGCCTGCAATTCCTCCAGCCGGGATCGACGCAAATTAATGCCAAGTACGTGACTGCCTATGCCGACCGCCCCTGATGAAACTATAAGAACCTGGTGGCCGCGGTCGCGAAGAACGGCAATGTCTTTGGCAAGATCATCCAGCCAGTTGCGATTGAGCCTGTTGTCGGCATCGATCAGCAACGAAGAGCCGATCTTTATAACCAGTCGGCGAAGATCGTTGAGCGCAGGTTTTGCCATGCAGCGTTGTTACCCGGTAAGACGATGGTGCTGGGCGTAAGACGACAAAGTTACTTCACCCTTCGACACGGCAACACTACCGCTGCGAGCAACGGCAGCCAACTCGCCAATCACCGCAGCCGCGTCAACAAACTGGTCGACTTCGGCGGGCCTGCCGGTTAGCTGAACTGTGCAACTCGTCTGTGAATCATCGAGAACCTCAGCACCAAATTTTTCCGCCAATAGCAGTACTTTTTCGTAGCCACCTGTCTGCAGCCGCATTTTCACAATGGCCAGTTCACGTTCGAAATGAGCGCCAATCGTCATGTCGTGAATGTTAAGCACATCAACCAGTTTCGCCAGCTGAGTATTCACTTGCGCGATCGCAGAGTCTGAGCCGGTAATTACCACCGTGACTCGTGATACCAACGGATCGTCGGTGGGCGCTACGTTCAGCGATTCAATGTTGTACCCACGGCTGGAGAACATCCCCGTCATTCTTGTCAGGGCACCCACCTCGTTCTGCAAAAGCACTGAAATTACATGTCGCATTGCACACTCAAACCACGCATAAAAATAAATTCGTTTGAAACCATTGTCTGACTATTACCGCACAGATGTTGGCGCAGGTAATCCAGTATTGCAATGCAATAAAAATTAGTAAACACTCGCCCAAAATCCGCCACATACGCGACTTTCGCCAAAATACGATGTCTACGCAGCAATCCGCAAATCAATGCCAGGATCACCCGCTCGCCGGCGAGCGAATGAGTGGCGCCGACATGGTCGTGCAGGTACTCGCTGATGAGCAGGTCGATACGATTTTTGGCTACAGCGGTGGCGCGATCCTGCCGACCTACGATGCTGTATTTCGTTATAACGACAAAAATCGGACCCCGGAGGGTAAATCGCCCATTCCGCTGATTGTCCCTGCCAACGAGCAGGGTGCCGGTTTTATGGCCGCCGGGTATGCGCGCGCCAGCGGCAAAGTCGGTGTTGTAATGGTGACCTCAGGACCGGGAGCCACCAATACGGTGACACCGGTGCGCGACTGTATGGCCGATTCAGTGCCTATCGTTGTGATTTGTGGCCAGGTCCCAACGCATGCGATTGGTACCGATGCTTTTCAGGAGGCGCCGGTCGCTGCCATCATGGGCGCGATAGCGAAACATGTTTTTCTCGTTACCGACCCCACGCGACTCGAAGCAACGATGCGCAGCGCATTTGAAATTGCCCGTACCGGGCGCCCGGGACCGGTCGTCATTGATATTCCCAAAGACGTGCAAAACTGGGAGGGGGAATTTACCGGGAAAGGGTCATTGCCGCTGCAGGGATATCGAAGCCGGCTGCAGGCTGTTGTCGACAATCACCTGAGCGATGATGCTTGCGAGCGCTTCTACAAATTACTCGCCGCAGCTGAACGACCGTTGATTTATGCAGGTGGTGGAGTCATCAACGGCAACGCGAGCAAGGCAATGCGCCATATTGCCAGCGCATATGGCATTCCGGTTGCCACGACACTCATGGCACTTGGAGCGAGCAATACCAAACATCCGCTGGCACTGCACATGCTCGGCATGCATGGAACGGCTTTCGCCAATTACGCAGTCGAAGATTGTGATCTGCTCATTGCGATCGGAGCGCGCTTTGATGATCGCGTTGCCGGTGACCCGGCCGGGTTCGCACCGAATGCAAAAAGCATTGCTCATTTTGATGTCGATGTGTCTGAGATTGGCAAGGTAAGGAGCGTCGACTGGCATCATATCGGCGTGCTGAGTCGTGACCTGGAAGATCTTCTGAAATTTGGACAGGGGACAGGTTTCGCAAAGGACTTTTCGTCCTGGCACAACGAAATCGCTGCACTGAAGGAAAAGCACTGCATGAATTTCGATCGCGATAGCGATCTCATCCAGCCCTATGCGGTAATCGAGGAAATTAACCGTCACACCGGCGGCAAGGCGATTATCTCAACCGGTGTCGGTCAGCATCAAATGTGGGCCGCACAGTACTTTGATTTCGCAGAACCACGACTTTGGCTCACGTCCGGCAGCATGGGCACGATGGGCTTCGGCCTTCCGGCAGCGATTGGGGCACAGTTTGCACAGCGCGACCGACTCGTCATCGACATTGATGGAGATGGCAGCATTCGTATGAATATCGGTGAGCTGGAGACGGCGACGACTTACGGGTTACCCGTAAAGATAATTGTCTTTAATAATTTTGGCGACGGTATGGTGCGCCAGTGGCAAAAACTCTACTACAAAGGGCGTATGTCCGGCAGCGATAAATCATTGCATCGCAAAGATTTCGTAAAGACTGCCCAGGCTGATGGCTTTGAATTTGCGAAAAAGCTCGACCGCAAAGAAAACATAGCGTCTGTGGTCGAGGAGTTCGTCAATTTTTCGGGACCCGCGTTTCTTGAAGTCATTATCGACCCGGATGCCGGTGTATACCCTATGGTCGGCCCGGGCCTGACCTACGACAAGATGATCACAGGCGATTACATTGTTGGCCGTGACAAACCAACGACTGATCTGCCCGGTCCGAGTGAAATGTTCTGATTTAGTCAGGCGTTACCCACAGCATTCGCGGCTAAAGCCGCTCCCACAGTCTGGCGCTTTCTGTGGGAGCGGCTTTAGCCGCGAAACCGGGGTCGAACCGAGGTTTTTCAGGGAAAACCTCGGTTCGACCCCGGTTTTTTCAGAACCCGTAGGAGTGGCATCTTGCCGCGATTGCCTGCGGTGACATTGAATCCTGATACTGCTTCCTGGTTTATGGGACAGCAGTGGGCTCGACCCAGGTCTCTTTAATTTGGCCCCCTAAGTAATATTCCGAATAGTCACTGGTCTGTCTATTTGCTATCAATTAATGACGCAAAGGGTATCGCCATGACAACGGTGACAGGGTCACAAACCAGAACCATTCTTGGCCAGTTAACGCTAACGCTGGAGTATCCCAGGCGGTTGATCGAACGGGATGTGGACTTCAGCAACTGTACGAATTCGGCTCATTACAATGAATTTCTACCGCTTTGTATAAATTGCAGATTTGGCCCGGGGTGTATGTGGCTGAATAGCGCACGTAGTGCCGACACATCAGATGCGCCATTGCCTGAACTCATCGCTGCGTTGGGCGGCGCTGTTAAATATGTCGGCAAACGCAAGATAGCTGGCCATGGTCGCCATTGTGACTGTGAATCCTGCCAATGGCTGATGTCGGCGCGGAGACTATTGCGCTCTCTTGACGAAAAGACATAACGCACCGCCCGAGCCCTGCATAGTCGCTTATATATACGTGATCGTCGTCACGGCCCCTCCGACATTGCGTGTTTACACTGACAGGCAGGCAAATTCCAGCTCGCACCAGAGCTAGCATGGAGTATCAGATGAGTATTCGCTTTGTTTTGTCACTATCTATTGCATTGTTGTTGTCCGCCTGTGGCGGCAGCAACAATGATTCCGCCCCAACCCCGCCACCCGGTGGTGGCACCAGTCTGAACATCGATGTAACAAATGCAAAACCAGCTATCAGGGTCGCCTATGGCGCGACAACACAGACAGTCGATACCGGCGGGCTGGTTGACGATTCCGGCCTGGCAGCAACACCTGGCGGCGGCTTCTCAAAAATCTCGGCCGCGAACAGGGCACCCGGCGTATTAGACCGAATAATGCAAAAAGATCCACTTGGGCCGTTAACGGAATTCTGCGTTCCCAGTGGCAGCATAACGATCAACCTTGACGTGAATCTGCTGACATTCGCCGCCGGTGGGCTTTCAATCGGCGACAAAATCAACGTCGATTACGCAAATTGCGACGAAGGCCTGGGAGAGGTCGTCAACGGGAGAATGGAGTTTACCGTTGTCAATTTTACGGGTGATCTGAGTATTGGCTCTTATCGCCTGGAAATGGCCGTTGTGCTCACAGATCTCGCAGTCACAACGGCGACAGATACTGTGACCAGCAACGGCGACTCAACGGTCGTTATAGATACGACCGGCAATCCGCTGGTTCTCTTGTCCATTCGCGGAAATTCGATGGCGACGGTCTCGATGGCAAGCACAGAAACGGTCTCCAGTTTCCTAACCACACAGACCGTGGATACGAGTGTCATTCCTGAGCCCTACACGCTGGAATCTTCCGCTACGGTTTCGAGCTCCCAGCTGGCTGGCGTCATCAGCTTTGAAACGACGGTGACATTCCAGGGTATGGGAGGCGCTTATCCATTTGCAGGAGAATTGCTGGTCACCGGTGTGAGCAGCGCCGTCAAACTTGTAGCACTCACCGAAACAACCGTACGTATCGAAACGGATAGTGACGGCGATGGTGTTTTCGAGTCATCCGAGGAAACTACCTGGGACGATATCGCGCTCTGATTGGCGACCAATAAGCTAAGATGCTCCTGCATTCAGAATTCAGGAGCATCGCATGTCTTGTGAGCGTTTTTCAGGCAGCTGCCTGTGCGGATCTGTAACCTTTGAGATAACCGGCACACCGCGGTTCTTCTTTCATTGTCACTGTCGCCGCTGCCGAAAGGCGACTGGCACCGGTCACGCCAGCAACATTATCCTGAAGCCGGAAAAGATCGAATGGACCCAGGGTGAGGAACTGCTCAACAGCTACGCCGTGCCCGATGCTGAACGATTTCGTACGGTATTCTGCACCACCTGCGGTAGTCCGCTGCCGCGCGTTGCCGCGGATCTCAGCATAGCCGTCATACCGGCCGGTTCCCTGGACAGCCAACCGGACATCAGTCCGTCCGCGCGGATTTTCTGGGAGTCGCGCGAGGCCTGGTCTTGTGATTCAAGCGATATACCGACCTGGGATGAGTACCCGCAACAGCCTTGACCTTGTTGGGCCGCAGGGCCACATCCGGAACTCGCGCAGCATTGTTGAGTCGAACAATCCTCTGTATTCTGCAAATCCTCGAAATAATTCGAATAGCCACGGTGGAGAAAAGTAATGGCCCAGAAATTCACGGTCGCAATAATCCTTACGGCGGCGTCCATGATGATCGCCTGCAGCCCGTCAGAACCCGAAGCACCACCAGCACCAGAACCGGCCGCTGAACCTGCAGCAGCACCCGAACCGGCGGCAGATCTTCGCTCAATGCTTTCCAGTGACAGCCGCTCGGCGGACGACCGGGCTCGCGATGCCGGCAGGAAGCCAGCAGATGTCGTCGAATTTCTCGGCATCGAACCTGGCATGGCCGTCATCGACGTCATTGCAGCAGGTGGCTATTACACGGAAGTCTTGTCACTCGCGGTGGGCCCTGAAGGTAGCGTCGTCGCACACAACCCGGCTTTTGTCCTGGAGGTTCGTGAAGGCGCAAATGAAAAAGCGCTCACAGCACGACTGGCTGATAATCGCCTGCCTAACGCCACCCGGCTGGACAAGGAATTCGGCGATCTCTCGGCAGCTGATGGCCCTTTCGATGCCGCGATTACTGCGCTCAATTTTCACGATCTTTACAACGGCCGCAGCCCGGAAGACGCACTCGCAGTTTTGCAGATGGTCCACAGCATGTTAAAGCCCGGTGGTGTATTCGGCATCATCGATCATGCAGGTGTCGCCGATGCGGATAATGCCGCGCTGCATAGAATCGAAGTAGCGAAAGCCATTGAAACGGCGACGGCAGCGGGATTTGTCGTTGATGGGCAAAGCAGTATCCTGTCCAATCCCGAAGAGGACCATACGCAGGGCGTCTTTACTGAAGGTCTGCGCGGTAACACCGATCGTTTCCTGCTGAAGTTACGCAAGCCAGCCGAATAGACGCCGTGCGGCAGTCGTGGGTCCGATCCACGACTGCCAGCACAGCCAGTTGACGTGAGCGCCGTTACTGCCCTCGCCCGGCCGGTCATCTACACGAGTGTGGCGATGCTCGCGTTCGCCGGTAACTCGATCATTTGCAGGTTAGCGTTGCGTGACGGCGCAATCGATCCGGCCACATTTACCTCGATTCGCCTGCTGGCGGGTGCCATCACGTTACTGTTTGTATTCGCCGTCACTCGCCGGAATATATCCTTTCGCTCGAATGGCGGCTGGTTATCGGCATTCATGCTGTTTCTTTACGCGGTTGCCTTTTCTTTCGCCTATATCTCGCTAAGTGCCGGCGCGGGTGCACTGATCCTGTTCGCGTTCGTGCAGGCCACCATGATTGCGCTGGGTCTCTGGTCGGGAGACAGGCCATCAGCGACAGAGTGGTTTGGCTGGCTATTGGCATTTTCCGGTGTGATCTGGCTGGTGCTTCCTGGCGTAGAAGCTCCACCGGCCGGCGGCGCACTGTTGATGGCCCTTGCAGGAATCGCCTGGGGTGTCTATTCGATTCGTGGCCGCGAGGAATCAGACGCGCTCAGCGCCACTACCGCAAATTTCTCACTTTCCGTCGTTTTTGTTCTCGCGTTAGTGGCGGCAACGCTGGTCAATGCTGAGATCAGCATGCATGGCGTAATGCTCGCGACGATTTCCGGTTCGCTGACCTCAGGCATCGGCTATGTCGTCTGGTATGCAGCGCTCAACTACCTCAGCTCCATGCAGGCAGCGATGGTGCAACTGTCGGTGCCGGCGATCGCTGCGGTCGGCGGCGTCGCGCTGTTGGCCGAACCGGTCTCAATGCGCCTGTTAGTGTCCTGCGCCCTGGTTCTGGGCGGTATAAGCATTGCGGTCCTCAGAAAGTCAAAAATCAGCAGAAATTCATAATTTTGCTGCTTCCGGTATTATGTGAACTGGAGCAAGGAACTGGCAGGCCGGATACGCCAAAGTAAATGGCCACCTGTTTTTGTCGTCAACTGGCAGAACCGACGGAAACTCGTGTAATAACAGGAAGTTAACACTTGATTGACTGAGACTAATGCTGATAACACCCAACAGAACCAATTTGAACAAGATCGTCATCCTCAACTCGAAGGGCGGCTGTGGAAAAACGACATTGTCGACCAATCTTGCCAGTTACTACGCAGCCCAGGGGCCTGTTCCTGCCGTAATGGACTGCGACCCGCAGGGCTCAACAATGGCGTGGATAGAGCGCAGGCCTGTAAGCCTGCCGACTATTCATGGCATAGCAGCTTACAAACGGAACATGCAGGCGACGCGCAGCTGGCAGTTGCGGGTACCGAACGAGACCACCAACCTGATCGTTGACTCACCAGCCAGCCTGACAAGTGATGATCTTCGTGAGGTGACTCGTGATTCGAGCAGCATACTCGTTCCAGTTCTGCCCTCATCAATCGATATTCACGCGGCATCACGCTGCATTGCAGATCTCCTGCTGGTCGCCAAAGTCGACCGCCGTGATCGCAAACTGGCGGTCGTTGCCAATCGCACTCGCAAGAACACAAAAAGCTTCGAAAAACTCATGCGCTTCCTCGATTCACTCGGCATTCCCATAATCGCCGTCTTACGCGACAGTCAAAACTTCGTGCACGCCGCAGAAGAAGGCATAGGAATTTGCGAAATGCAGCCGTACAAAGTTCGCAAGGATATTGTAGAAATCGAAAAGATCGTTACCTGGCTAGACGGCTGGCAGGAACGCCGATACAAATCGCCGGAATCAAGCCTTATCGAGCAGTCGCCAAATGTCACAGTTTTTCGCAAACCCGGATTCGGCTCTGTCTAAATCATACTGACTGGTTACTGCTCGCTCTGAATCTCAGCAAATAATTTCACATCAACGTTACCGCCACTTAATATAACGACAGTAACTTTGTCGCGAGTATCGATCTTTGCACTCAAAACTGCGGCCAATGCAGCTGCGCCGCCTGGTTCAATTACCAACTTTAATTGCCGGAAGCCAAAGCGTATTGCCTCCCTGACTTCCTCATCGGTTACCACCAAACCTGGACCCAGTAATTTCCTGTTGATGTCGAAGGTAATCTTTCCAGGAATCTCGACCTGCAACGCATCACAAATTGACGTTGCGACAGTTTCATTACGCTCGCGCTTGCCGGCGACCAGCGAACGCGCCGTATCATCGAATCCTTCCGGCTCGACAGAATGTACGCTGGTGTCCTCAGACAGAGAACGAACTGCGACCGCGCATCCCGCGCTTAACCCTCCACCGCTACAATTAATCAGTACGTGATTCGGCGATACGCCTAGTTCATCGCACTGCTGCATAATTTCCAGACCAACCGTCCCCTGGCCGATAATGATGTCCTCATGATCGAATGACGGCACAACCTCACAGCCGCGCTCTGCCGCAATTTCCCGGGCGATCGTCTCACGATCCCCGTTGTACCTGTCATACAAGACCGTCGTGCCGCCAAGGCGGCGTGTATTTTCGATCTTCGCCAGCGGTGCATCTTCGGGCATTACGATCGTGGTTTCGATGCCGAGCATCGTACCTGCTGCGGCGACGCCCTGTGCATGATTGCCCGAGGAAAAAGCTACAACGCCTTTGCTGGCCTGCTCCGGGCTGAGCTGACTAAGAAGATTATAAGCACCACGAATTTTGAACGAACCAGTTCGTTGCAAGCACTCCGGTTTTAACAACACCGTGCCACCGGCAATCTCGTCAAGCATATGTGAAGATAAGAGCGGCGTTCGCACCACTATATCGCTCAATCGCTTCGCTGCTGCTTCAATATCTCTTAGTTCGACCAATTCAAAGCTCCGCCGCAAGCCGGTCAATCTTGGCCGCGCAAATAAAATCGTTATCAGACAGACCGCTTATTGCCGTCGTCGTATAATTAATTCGACAGCTTCCATAATTCACGATCATTTGTGGGTGGTGGCCTTCATTCGTTGCCACGAATGCAACAGCATTGACGAAAGCAATCGTTCTGCTGAAGGCCGGGAAATTGAAATCGCGCTCGATGCTCGTCAGCGCATCATTTAACGTCCAGCCTGCATGCAGTTCGGTAAGTTGTGCCCGTGCTTCGGCGGCGGCAAGCGGCTGGACGCCACCTTCACACGGTTTACATTTCTTGTCCGCCAGATCAGTCACAACACCTCCTCGTACAGCGCAGAGAGCGACACTATAGGTTCTGTTGCAATGCTGCGCAAAAAAAAGACCGGCCCCGGTTAATACAAACCCGGGGCCGGTCAGGCGGAGACTCGAAAACGAGTCAGGGGGAACGCTGAGCGCGAGCGCATTCATGAATAGTCCGGGCTATGGGTTTACATAGGATTTGCTGCGAACGACGGGTTTTCCTCGACGTATAGCGTCAGGCTGACTTTCCGTTCAAACGCGTAACTATCAATATTTTCATCAGTTGCCGGCGATTCACCATGTGCCTCTACCGTTATTCGTGACGTAGGGAAGCCGTATGTCACCAGCACATCACGCACATGTTCCGCACGTTTCACCGACAATTGCTGGTTGTAAACTTCATCGCCACGTTCGTCTGCAAAAGCATCGAGTTGAATTTGCACATCTGACATGGCCGCGAGCGTTACCGCCAGTTGTTTTAGCCTGTTACCGGTTGCATCGGCTAGCACGTGCTCATCGGTACGGAAAAGAAGATCCATTTCAATACCGGCTTTCATGAGGTTCAGCAGCTCTGGTCGCGATGCATCCTGCATGCGCTGCAAATCAGCACCAAGACCGTCAATTTCGCCGTTTAGCGCATCGACATCACCCTTAAGTTGGGACACGCGACTTTTGGAACTGGTGAGCGACGAAGACAGCGAGTCGACTTCGGTATTTCGCTCGTTAAACTCGTCACCGACTTTGGCACCGAATGCAGCACCAACGATCATGCCAACCGGGCCACCGGCGATAGCACCAAGCACGGCACCGACACCGACGCCAACACTCTCTTCTTTGGATGAACCAGCACCATTGGCAAAAGCCGGCGCCGCAGTCAGACTAAATACCAGGCTGAGCAGAATAATTTTATTACGCATTGTAATTTCCTCCGTGGATCGAAGGCCCGTATGGGCCGCCGTTGGAAACTATTACAAGGCCGAAAGGAGGATCTGCAGGGGCACGAATGTGTCAGGTCCCCGATCAATAGTGACAAATAGTGGCAGCTGGTGCCGCTAACCAGTGAGCTAGCGATACTCGCGATACAGGTCCCGAACCCAGCTAACTGAACGACGATCTTCCCATTCCAGCATGTCATTTGCGATGCGTGGTGGCAGCTCAAGGTTTGCGTAGGTTGGATGATTTTCTGGTGTTGCAATCGGCGCGAGCAAACTCGCTGCAGCAATATCGGCGCATGACAATCGGTCGCCACATAAAAATTTCCTGCCGTCAGACAAGAGTCCATCAAGCCAATCGAGTTCTCCTCCGACGATATGCCTCGACTCCTGGCCTTGTTCGTAGCCCAGGTCCATTCTTTCAATCATCAACTTGCATATCATGCCCCATGTCGCAGCAATCAACAGCTTGTGCGGAATCGACAAGTCCTTTGTGAAGATCGGCCGTACCGTCCTGGGATGCTCGACAAGCGCTTCAGAATAATAATAACGGCGGATATGAATGCCGATTACATCGTCGAGGCGTTTTTCCAGCGCGCGGCATTCTTCACCGTTGGATTTCGGCGTCAGGCAAATTTCCTTGTTCGTTGTATTTGCATCTGCCCAGTCAATAATCTCGACCGAACCCTGCACCAAACCACCGTCCGTATGCAGAAACGGGACAGACGAGCGCGCCGCACCGAGTTTTTTCGCAATTTTGCGATGGACCCCGGGTGCGACATATTTAACTTCATAGTCGATATCCAGGTAGTCGAGCGCCCAGCGTGCTTTTTCGCAAAAGTGCGAAATTGCGAAGATGTAGAGGGTTGGTTTTGGCATCGATCAGTCCTTTAGTTTTGCTGGCCAGCGAAAATAGAGTTGTTTGCATTGCATGCAAACATCGCCCGCTGGGCGGGCTCCTACAATTCTAATAAGCACTGTAGGAGCCCGCCCAGCGGGCGAAATCCACGACGCCCAGCGGGGCGAGTGCGATGTTCTCAAGTCGTCTCGACGAGCTCCGGTCGCCGCTGCAGATGATCAGTGACCTTCTCATAAGCCAGTGAAAACTCCAGCGCAAGCTGATCATCCCCAAACGGTGCCATCACCTGCATTCCCATCGGCCTGCCACGCGGGTCAAACCCGGCCGGTACATTAACGACAGGAACTCCGGCAAGACTGCCACCGATGACCACCTCCATCCAGCGATGGTACGTGTCCATTTTCTTGCCATCGATTTCTTTTGGCCAGTGGATGTCCTTCGAGAACGGAAACACCTGGGCTGTCGGCACTATCAGGAAATCGTACTGGTCGAATAGCGACCGCAGGGCGCGAAACCAGTCGGCTCGTGCTATGCCGGCCGCGTAGATATCTGCAGCAGTTGTATCGAAGGAACCCTCAATCTCCCAAACGGCTTCGGGCTTAAGTAGTTGTTTGGTCTTGGGATCATCATAAAGAGATCGCATGCCGTGTCGTGTCCAATGGCGTAATGTCAGCCAGGTCTGCCATAAACGATCCATGTCGTATTCCGGCATGCACGGTTCGACGACAACACCGTTTTCGCTCAGGGTACGCAAACTGGCCTCGCAGACATCGAGTACGCCCGGCTCAGTAGGGAGATGGCCATTGTAGTCTCCCAGCCAGCCGACTTTCAGGCCGCGCAGATTCACCGCACCAAACTGATCCGCTGCCGGTAAATCGTCGCGCAAAGACAAAGGGTGACCCGGATAATCCCCGGCCATATTGTGTAGCAGGCGAATTGTGTCTTCAGTATTACGACCCATCGGGCCACTGGTGCCCATCTGTTGATAGAAGAGATCGCCGTCCGGTCCATTGGGCACCCTACCTTGCGTGGGCCTGAACCCGATTACGTTGTTGAACGCACCTGGATTGCGCAATGAGCCCATCAGGTCACCCCCATCGGCCACCGGCAGCATGTGTGTCGCCAGACCACAAGCCGCACCACCGCTACTGCCACCTGCAGTAAGGGCCGGGTCATATGCGCTCCCGGTCACACCGAATACAGGATTGTATGATTGCGAGCCCATGCCGAATTCCGGCAAGTTCGTCTTACCGATAAAAACAGGCCCGTGACGGCGAATTCTCGCAACGTCGAAATCATCCTCAGTAGCCATTGTGCCGGCGAATATCGGCGATCCGCCGCTCGTCGGCATGCCCCGCACGTCTTTGCTGTCCTTGACGGCGTACGGCATGCCATGCATCCAGCCCCGGTAGTCACCTTTGGACAGCGCCTGATCAGCCTCACGCGCCTGCTCAATCAGCACGTCATCATCAACCATGCTCACGATCGCATTGTAGACCGGGTTGTAACGGTGAATACGGGCAAGATACGCCTGCATTACTTCGACACAACTTACTTCGCGCTGCTTGATTGCAAGCGACAACCGCGATGCACTCATGTCTGTTATGTCGCCCGGTAAATCGCTCGCTTGCGCTTTGCCTGAATTCGTCGCTGACAAAGCCATTGCGATACCAATTCCGGATGCTCCGCCCATAAATTTTCTTCTGTCCATTCGTTGTCCCCGCGCCATATGAAGTCGCTTTCGTTAGCTTAGCAGTTTCAATGCATTTGATGGCCGAACTGCGGGAATCGAAGACTCAGCTCAGTGTTTGGCATTCGCGGCAACTTCGCGCCCGTACATTCCTAAGCTCTGGAACATAGATAGATTCATTGCGCCAGACTTGATAATTTGCCAAAAATCGTCGCGGGATGCGCGAGAGCGACGTAGCCGCGAATGCGATCGTCTGCGTCCAGCAGGCGACGCCTTCAAAAAACCGAGGGAATTTTGGATCGAGCCTAGCGGTTTCGCTCGGTGAGTGCGACGAAGGTGCCACCATTGCGTTCACACAATGCTCGCATCAGGCCCGCGAAGCGCTGTGAGCTGCGCGGCGGCGTACCGGAAAAATTATACGGAAACCCAATGGCATGAATGCGCACGCGTCGGTCGCCATTTTCATCTTCGACATTAATTCTATCTATCTGCCGCAGTACCTGTTCCATCGAACCGCCCTGGAACTCATCACCAAGAACGTAGATGCTGATTTTCTTGTCCGGCGCCCAGAATGTCTCAATGGCGTAAGATATGCCGTCTGACGGATCACTATCGCTAAAGGGCGCCCACTGCCGCATCTGATTTCTGATGGCCTGGCGCACCTGCGGCGTGTCCTCTATCCACGTACCACCGTATTTCTGGAACATGTAACTGCCGTTGTCATTCATGATCTGCAGGCCTTTGACCTGTGGATAGACATTCAGCACCTCCGAAAGCTTCTGCTCAGCCCAGCCCCATTTCGCCTGCATACTGCCCGACGTATCAATGACAAATATGATGTATTCGCTATCTACCGGAATGCCGCCAACAGCGTCATCGGCCGCACGGCGGAACGGCCGGAGTTTTTGCATTTCTTCTGACAGGCTCTGTCGCGCCGCCTTCAATTCTCCCTCATCCAAGTTTAGCGCAGGATTATCGCTGTCAATCAGGTCGAATTGGCCCTGAATCTTGTTGAGTTCCTTTTGCAGGGTGGTCAGGGTCATTTTCGTTTCAGTCGTGTCCATGCGCACCCTGCCCAACGCACGCGTCATTACTGCGGTTTCACCACGAATGACAAAAAGTTCTTCCTGTAACAGCGCAATCAGCGCCTGCAGATCCTCTTCAGTTTTTTCGAGAATAACGGGCTCATAAATCTTGCTGAGCACGAGCAACAAAATGACCGCACCAAAGCCACAACAAATGCAGTCGAGGAACGACAAGCTGAATGCTTCAATATTTCGGTTTTTTCTCTTCGCCATTACTTATGCACTGGCTACGGCCAGTCCTTACTAATGCTCATGAATGCGCCGCCGGTCTGGTAAGCAAGCAACCAATAGGCGATGGACGCGTAGTAGTCACCTTCCATGGGATACAAGAGGATATTTACCGTCACGCCAGAGGGAACGACATCTATCGCCTCGTAGTGGTATTTAAGTCTCTCGGCACCGGTTACCATACCGCGGGCCGCCTCTGGCGAATTCATCGTTGGCAAACCGTCAACAAGGATGATGACGTTATCGGGTAGCGGGTTCAGGCTGTTGATGACCTCGTATGCTGCTTTCATGTTGGTGCCATTCTGCGGCACCGTGCGGCGTAATATGCGAATCGCTTCGTCGAGTTGCTCGCCCTCACCGACTTCCAGCCAGACACCTTCGCTGCCATCAAGCACCGGTGTGGCGTCTGTATTAAAGCCGTAAATCTGAAACTTACTCGTCGGTGGGAATTGTGCGGAAAGCCAATCGACGCTGGCAACTGCCTGGCGCCATTTCAAAGAGCGAAGTTTTACTTCGTCGGCCATATTTCTCCGCCGCAAAATATTAATAATTTTTCGATCCAGCATGCTGGCCGACGTATCTACCAGGACGAGTATGCGATCACCACCAACTTTAAGCCCCGTCAGGTACTGACGATCACCATCACCGGCAAAGGTTCGCACGCGCTCACCCTCGCTCTTTTTTTCCTGCTCCAGCGCAATCAGCCGTTTCTTTTCTTCTTCCAACGACTCGATATCGGATTGCAGTTTCTCTACTCGCTCAATTTTTGCCAGTGTATCCGCATCCTCTTTATCGAGTTCCTTTTTTAGCTTCTCGATGAGCGCAATGATCTGCACGATCTGTTTGTCGGCCGTTACCTTCTCGTCTTCGAGACGATCCATCGTATTTTTTGCCAGCACCAGGTTTTTGCGCTGATCGAGTATTTCGAATTCAAGTTTCGTGGTCTCGCCCTGCAGCTCCTGCGGCGGACTATCGGACTTGTCCCTGACCTGCGAATTGATAATCATAAAAAAGAGAATTACCGCGCCAAAGCCACAGCTCATGCAGTCAAGAAACGACATGCTGAAGATTTCCATTGGGCGACGTTTTCTAGCCATTTTGCTCGTCTGTCGTGATCAACTGAAATTCAAAACCGGGTGAACCTATACGTAGCGAGTCACCAACCCGCAATATCGAGGAGCCGTCGATCCGGTTGCCATTAAGAAAAGTACCGTAGCGACTATGGTCCTCCAGCACACATTGACCATTTTTGCGGCTCAATGAACAATGGCGGCGGGATACTCCAGGCATCTCGGCGGTCAATTCGATAGTTCGCTCACCATCACTGTCATCTGACCCCAAAACGAGTGGCGAATTCCCTATAGCATAGGCCATATGGCGGAATAACAAGTGAGTAGGCGTACCTGACGCGGATTGCTCGCTGGTGTGCTGCCCTATGTCTACCGCCGATTGATCCCACGGCAATTTTCGTATCAGGCTTACGCCGGTGTCTGCGCCGGTATGCCCACGACAGCGTGCCAGTGCGCCGCGTGCCGTTGCGCCAGGCTCAAGCACGAATAACTCTCCACCCACTCTCGCCTTAAGCATATCGGCGAGGCCAGGCAAGCGCGCAATACGATCCGTTACCTGGATAGCGGGTACATCCTCTGCACGAAAGAGCGCATGCAATTTGTTAGCAATTTGCTGGTAAATGGGTGCGGCAGTCCCGACCAATGCCAGCGATTCTATGCTGGCCGCGTAGGTTGTACCTCTGAAATCCAGCTCCATTTCCACTTGTTCATGTATTGCTGCCTCCCTTAGCCAGCCGGCGAGTCGGTTCAGCAGCATTTGCTCTGATTCGGCTGTGTGCAGGGGGTCGAAACGCGATTGCTGTACAAATGCGTTGGCGATGGTATTCAACCAGGCGTCGTACAGGGCGTAAGTGCCACAGGAATCGAGCAGCTCGGATCGTTCAGTTTGCGCCATTCCCGGCTGTGCAATCCGGGTCAACATAGCCGTGTGCAGGCTCAAATCAATGTGGACAGGAACGGCATTCTTGTATTCACGCCTGGTGGCCGCGACGGCTGCATCAACGAGGCCGATTACGGGTAATTTCAGTTCATTCGCAATACCAAGAAACAGACCGAGATTTTGCGCTGACATGTATTCCGGCACCGCGACCACCAGTTCAGAAACTTCAGTACCGGCTTTTTCCCAGATTTGCTCGAGTTGCCGAACAGCCAGATCCGCAGTACTCAAGTGGTTAAAACGCTGATCGGCCAGCGGCGTTGTATCCAGGTCAGACCAGTAACGGTGATGAATTCCGCGCGGGTCGATCTTCGAATGCTCAAATGCGTCGTTGCCGGTGATCAGATTGCCATTGCCTAACGATGCAAAACCTGGCTCGCGATAGATGATCCGTTCACTGTTTAGCAACGTGATACCGGCGTCGAGTATATGTATTGCGAATCGAGTCACACTGTTCGACCGGTTATCTTATCAATCCGATTTCATGTGTCGGACCAGCTGGTCGTCGACATAATTTTGCCCGTCGAAGACCAGTCTTTCCTGCAGGAGTTGCAGCTGATAGACGAGAAACATTAGAAAAATACTGATTAGAAGTGCAATGAATGTCGAGTTAAAGGCGACACCAAGGCTTTGCGTTACACCGGCGATGTCCCCTTGCACAGCTTTATCTGCTTGCGCCAGCGCTTCACCGATTCCGCGGACCGTACCAATAAATCCGATCGAGGGTATGGCCCAGGATATGTAGCGAATCATCGATAATTCTGATTCCAGTCGATCAGCTTCGGATTCAAAAATGGTATTGGTGCTGTTCGAAACATCTGCGATGCTTCTGGTAGTTTCGAAACGGCGCAACGCACTCAGCAATGCGCGCGGCAACAGCATTTTTTGCCGGTCCTCCGGCAATGCCTGCACTTGACGCGCAAACTCGCGCGTATCTTCTGGCAATATTCGCATGCCTTCTGCAATTGGCACGAGATCTACCTCGAGCAATCGCCGCTCATGCAGAATATCCCGCCCCTTGAAACCCATGATCGCCAACGCCCAGAACATCAGGATAAAACAGGCTTCCTGCTCCAGATCCTTAATCAGCACCCAGTTGGATCGCACCCTGATAAAATCCGGGTTGTTGGCGGCTTCAATCGTTTGCTCGGCGATCACTTCGGCTGCGTTCGGTCGCACGATCGAGACATAAAAAGCGTGCACCACAATGATCGCAATGATCAGTGCAAAAAGCTGAAAAACAAACTCAACCGGAATGTTCTTTTTTTTCATGTGCTGGGTCTCTCAGGTAGGCGGGCCAAAAAGCAGTAAAACGATACCGGCAATTCAGATATTCGATGGAAAGGGGATCGGCTCGTCAGCAGGAATTTCCTCTGTCGGGATAAAGTCGTCATCATCTTCTTCGTAGGTCTGCTCATCCAGGTCTGAGTCGTCGACATCTTCCTCGTCGTCAACTGCCTCAGCGTCTGGTGCTTCGGCCTGATCTTCAACCTGAACTTCGGTCGAGTCTCCCTCCTCCTGGGCCCAGGCAGAACCTGGCAGAAAAAACGCCAGCAGAATAACGATGAGAAATTTAGGCACAAGTATCTCGTTCAATAAAGAGTCTCTATTATTGGACCGTCACCACCCCTAAAGGTCCAACGGAATCACTGTATATTCCTGGCGATGCGAAAGCCAACGTCCGGGCGGGGGCCATTGCCAAAATCCCGGTATCCCAGCCTGAGCTGCATTATCCCTGAATCCATCCAGCTTGACCCTCTGATTACACGATTGGAACCATTCATTGGACCCTGTGGATCAATAACAGGCTCTGTTTTTCCCGGTGTCGGCACAGAGTAGTAATCCTGGACCCATTCGGCAACGTTGCCGCCACCATCAAAAATTCCCAGCGCGTTAGGCGCGAATGTACCCACTGGCGCTGTTGAAGCGAAGCCATCGTCATATCCCGGCAATATGGAGGGCACCAGCGCATTGGCTGATTTTCCGGCGAAATTGCCGCTTTCCCGTCGTGGCGGCATTCTGCCGCCCCAGGGGAAGGTCGTCGAACTCTGTCGACCCTGGTATTTAATCGCAAATACCCACTCTGCTTCTGTCGGCAGTCGATAGCCGTCGGGTGTTGGCCTGACCTGCTGCCATTTCTGGAATTTCGTCTGGTAGACCGGCGTCAATCCTTCCTGTGCACTGAGCCAGTTGCAATACTCCACCGCATCTTCCCAACTGACGTTGACAACGGGATTCACGTCACCGGCCAGCGAGGCATGTAATGCGCCACCCGAGTCATGGTTCTGCCTGAATTTGCGAAACTCACGATTGGTCACTTCTTTCGCACCTATATTGAATGGCTTGGTTAACAGAACCGGTACCATCACTTCATTTGCGCGCCTGCCCTGTTCCCGCCGCGATGTACCCATGGTGAATGCATTCGGTTCTACCCGCCGCATTTCCTGTCCCTGGGAGTTGGTGTAAGACGCTGCTGTACCCCTGGCTACAATATCGGCCGCCGACAACAGGCGTACTGTGACGCTTTGCGCGTAGCCAGGTCGGGGGGTGACATCGCGGCTGAACGATTCGTAACCATCCATCTTCACTTCAAGGCGGTGCGGCGCCGAGGAGAGTTTTAAGATCATCTTGCCGGTGCCGCGCGCCTGTCCATCTATGTAGATCGTTGCTTCACCCGGCAACGCATTTACTTTTAGCTCACCAAAACGAGCCGTCAGATCGACAGTTATTTCTCTGGAATCAGCGGCTTTCAGACGCACCTGCCGTTCCGCAGTGCCATAGCCGGCTTTCGAGAGGCCAACCACATAGTTGACATCTGGTGACAAAGGAAGCGTGACCGGCGACTGGCCGCGATAGCGACCGTTTACGGTTATGTTCGCGCCACGCGGAATTGTATTGACCAGCAGTTGCGCATTTGCCGGCTCCAACTGCACTGTAGGTAACAGCTGGTCTTCATTCGCTGCAGCAACGACCGTACCATCCCAGGCCTTGAAGCCGTCCTTAAACAAGCTTAACGAGTGCGAACCTTCCATCAACTCCAGTTGCATCGGCGTCTCGCCGATTTGCGTGGTGCCCTGGTAAACCGCGGCACCCGATGGATTCGAGGAAACCTCGACGTTCGCCCATTGCGGCACGAGCTGCACCTGCAGATTTTGATACTTGCCTAATCCCGGCACTGTCAGCCTTTGTGTGTACGGCAGGAATCGATCGGCGGTTACGGTAACCGAGTGAGTACCTGGCTCGAGTTCCAGCGGCCCGTACGGCGCACGACCGACGTTGTTGTCATCAACGGTAACGATCGCATCGACCGCGGGATCCGTGCTGACAGTCAGCTGACCTGGCAGCTTCCTGAGCTCGACCACAATCGTGCGGCTTGGCCTTTCGTCGACGCTAATGTTTTGCGCCACGTCGTAATAACCCGCTTTTCTGACATGCACGATGTAACTACCTTCACGCATAATTGTGCGATCGCCAAACGGCACATGGAACCAGCCACCGGTCACAGAAATGTGATCCGGGTTCGCCGGTTGCACATCGAACTGAATCGACTTCGACGTAAACAGGAGCCAGGACAGGAGCAGCAATACACCAATGGCGGCACCCACATAGGTCTGCCAACGATGCCCCGGTTCTTTGACATCTTGTGGCAGTGCATCTGCAGCACGACGAAATGCCGTAGGCGCGATTTCTTCCTCGTCGGGTACTGTGCCGGCGTCCGCCAGCTCCGGCGGTTTGGTCATGTAAGCGCTGTCTTCCAGGCGTACATTCAGGAGCATCGCATCATCGAGCTGCCCGATTACAATGCGCGAACCGAAAAAACCAATCTCATCTTCGACTGATAGTTTTCGCGATGCTACGAGCGTGTCACCATTTACGGTGACACTACTGGCCCGTCCGACAGGTTGTACGAATGGTTCACCGTCCAGCTCATCCAGTAAAGCAACTGCACTACTGCCCGGTCCCGGGAGCCTGACCTCACAGTCCGTTCCGGTGCCGAGATGCAGCGGCAACTGCGAGGCCTCGAATCGACGCTCGCCTTCACTGTCTCTCAGAATGACAGAGCTGAATTTCAAATTTGTTCCTCACATTGAATCACTATGGGTTGCATATCGCCCTCCGGTGCAACCCTGAATTCGATACGCACATCGCGGTATCCCGCCCGGTTACCAACAGCAACATACTTCCCGGGCCGCAGGTTGATTTCCTGGGCGCTGAACATACCAAGTTTGCCAATTTTAAAAATGGCGACATTGGTTGCATTGTCCGAGACCAATTGTACCTGTAATGGCGTTGCTGCCCTTTTCAGCAATCGTGACAATTGACTTTTCTGATCTTCAAGCCTGGGACCCATCGGCGACATTTTTGTAACGTCTAGCAGTAACCTGGTTGCCGCCTGCACGTTTACCGGGTCGCTCAGACGATCCGGTTCATCTATGTAACGTTCCAGTCGATCGTGCAACGCTTTACGGGCACTCGCCTGCCGCAGCCCGTCCTGGGCAAACTGCAAATCGGGATCAATCTTCAATATGTCTTTATAGACTGTGATCGAATTTTCCCACTGTTCTGCCGCATCCAGAGAAGCCGCTTCGTTTTCAAGATTTCGAATATCGGCCAGCTTGATCTCCTGGTCGACCTGCAACAGTCCATCAGATGGCTGTCGCGATGCCGGGTCAAGCAGCTTCGCAGCGTTAAATG
>RCNC010000162.1_pt1 | contig 37400 bp, 33 predicted proteins | sample 2041301 | NCBI WGS metagenome assembly RCNC01 (sample SAMN09708231, study PRJNA481090) | Marine sediment metagenome, whole genome shotgun sequencing project. | biome: marine sediment; feature: ocean; material: sediment; isolation source: Sewage treatment plant 13A marine sediment (STP13A) ...
GCCCCGCTTGAAATTTCCATTTGAAACCATTGATGCAACCTTTTTTCCAAAATCAGGGTAATCAACAGACTTTTCACTGTTAGTCCCAACATCTTCAACGTCTATTCCTTTGCTGGCAAGATAATCTTTGACCTTTTCTTTTAACGGATAGGCAGCGTGATCACATCCTATAATGATCGGTGTATTGGTGTCATTCATTCTTTATTTAATCTCCAGCTTGAGTTTATGCTGCAATGCAGCAGGCGTAAATAAGTCAAAAAACGCGCTGGTATAAAGACGTTTTCCAAAATTTTTACCAAAGAATAAACATTATATGAATAAATTATAAAACCGCAAGTAAAAAACTTCTTTTTATAAACAGAAAGGAATCGGGCCGGATATTTAAATATCGTGGTTTCAATATAAAGAAATGGGAATAAAAGATCTCAAGGGGTTAAGGTACGAAACGCAAAAAAAACTACTTATTATTATATGCCTTAATTATGAGTGATGCGTTTGTCCCTCCGAAACCGAAAGAATTTGTCATGGCAATCTTAACATTTTTTCTGCGGGCAACATTCGGTACATAATCAAGATCGCATTCTTCGGCAGGATTCTCATGATTTATTGTCGGGGGAATAACTCCTTCATGAATCGTCAGAGCTGTAAAAGCCGTTTCAATTCCGCCTGCACCGCCAAGCAGGTGACCTGTCATAGATTTGGTAGAACTTATGGGAATTGAATATGCTTTGTCTTTAAACACAGATTTGACCGCCCTTGTTTCATATAAATCATTAAGCTGAGTTGAAGTGCCATGTGCATTTATATAATCAACCTCACCGTATGGAATTTTAGCATCATCAATAGCTGCTTTCATACATCTTATCATGCCATCACCATCCGGAGAAGGAGATGTCATATGATAACCGTCCCCGGTCATTCCGAATCCGGTTATTTCCGCATAGATATGCGCTCCTCTCTCAAGTGCATTTTCAAGGGCTTCAAGAATAAGGATACCACTTCCTTCGCCCACAATAAAGCCATCACGATCTCGATCAAAAGGGCGCGATGCTTTTTCAGGAGCATCATTACGTGTGGACAGCGCTTTCATGGCATTAAACCCGGCAATGCATGTGGAAGTAACAACCGCTTCAACGCCCCCGGTTATCATGGCATCTGCAGCGCCTCTTTGGATTATCTTGAATGAATTGCCGACAGCATGCGCTCCTGCGGCACATGCGGTAGCAATGGAAGAATTTGGGCCCTTTGCCCCAAAATGGATTGATATCATTCCGGGAGCCATATTCCCTATCATCATAGGAATAAAAAAAGGAGATACTCTCTTGGGGCCCTTTTTGTCAACGGATACAATGGTGCGTTCCATAATCCCGAGACCTCCAAGCCCGCATCCGGTAATAACACCAACTCTATCTCCATTGGAACTGTCAATCTTCAGCCCGGAATCTTCCACTGCCATACGAGTCGCTGCAATAGCATAAGCAATAAAGAGCTCAGTACGTTTTGCCTCTTTCGTCGGAAGAAAATCTTCAGGATTAAAATCCTTGACCTCACCGGCTATTTTCGTTTTAAAATTTGTGGTATCGAACCTGGTTATCTCACCAATCCCCGATTTGCCGGAGCAAAGACCCTCCCACGTTTCATTTACACCTATTCCAAGAGGCGTTACAAGCCCTACTCCTGTAATTACAACCCTCCTGCCCAAAGAACCTCCTTATTAACTAAAAAATTATTCCGATTTCAGATATCGTTAAGTGGTATATCGGTTGAGTAGTCCCGTTCTGGCGGGATCAATATTATCAGCTTACTGCATGTTCCGATCTTCTGAGTGTCCAATTAATTTGAAATCCGATAATATTGCTGTAATAATAACAACTTAACTACTCAAACCACTCAACCATTTGACGAAGTCTGGATTTATGACTGTGCGTTTATATAATCAATGGCATCTTTAACCGTTATAATTTTTTCTGCATCTTCATCAGAAATATCCGTATCGAATTCTTCTTCCATTGACATAATAAGCTCCACAAGATCGAGTGAATCTGCACCCAGATCATCCACAAAAGATGCTTCCGGCACAATTTCTTCCATAGCAACACTCAATTTTTCTGCAATAATTTTTTTCATTTTATCTTCAACAGACATCTAACTTTCCTCCTTTTATATATACATGCCACCACTGACATGAATTACCTGTCCTGTAATATAGGACGCTTTTTCCGAGGCCAAAAAAGCAATAGCGGATGCTATATCCTCAGGTTTTCCGGCCCGTCCAAGTGGAATCTGGCTAAGCATTGCTTTTTTTACATCATCAGGAAGGGATGCGGTCATATCCGTTTCTATAAATCCCGGTGCTATGGCATTGACTGTAACACCCCTGGATGCAAGCTCTCTTGCAGCTGTTTTGGTAAGCCCTATTATTCCGGCTTTTGAAGCCACGTAATTGGCCTGTCCCGCGTTACCGATCACGCCGACAATTGAAGCCAGATTGATAATACGCCCAAAACGCTGTTTCATCATGACCTTTGCGGCAATTTTGATGCAACGGAATGCTCCCTTTAAATTTACATCCAAAACTGCATCCCAGTCGCTTTCCTTCATACGTACCAGAAATCCGTCTTTCGTTATGCCGGCGTTATTCACCAGAACATCTATCCGGCCTGTTTCATCAATTACTTTTTTAAAAAAATCAACAACCTCTTCTTTAGAAGCCACATTTACGCTTAAACCTTTAGCCGCTCCGCCCGCATCGGCAACAAGCTTTTCTGTTTCATCGGCCGCAGCCTTTTCAGCATCAGGGTCAACCGGTGAAAAATAATTAAAATAGATACGTGTATCCGGTCTTGCAAATGACAGGCAAATCGCTCTTCCGATACCCCTTGATCCGCCCGTTACCACAACTGTACGCTTGTCATCGTCTGGCATAATTACCTCTCAAATAATATATCCGCAACTTTGTCCATGTCTTGAATAACGCCCTGATAGCTGTGAAGCAGTTGGTTATAAGAAATTTTCTCCAAAAAGGCGGAAACAGTATTTGCATCAAACAATCCTGATCCGCTAACAATTTTAAGAATATTTTGAGCAACAAGTTGCGAAACTTCATTGGCGAATATCCTTGACATAGCTTTGAGTTTTTCAGCTTCCACCGTACCCGCTTGTCCCGCCATACCTGATCTGCGAGCCAGACTTACTCCGATCTCTACCTGTGTAATCATATCAGCCAGGGAAAACATGATATATTGTTTCCGGGTCATTTTGTTTTCATGTACCAGCTTGATTGTATCATTTAGGGCATCGGCAGCTATTGAATAAAAGCTGCATCCCAGATCATTTGAAGTTTCGTTCAGCTTTTCCATTTCAGAGCTAATTTCTTTGTAAAACAACCCTTTTGATTTTATAGTCGTTCTCCAGCGGAATATGCTGATAATACTCTGCTGAATTTCACTGGTTCCTTCATAAATACAGGCTATTTTTACATCCCTTTTAATTTTTTCTACCTCAAATTCATTAATATACCCGTACCCGCCAAGTGCCTGAATGGCATCATCTGCAGTCTTATTTGAAGTCTCTGTGGCATAATATTTCGCAATTGAACCTTCAACCTCCAGATCATTTTCTCCTATGTCCAGTCTGGCTGCAATTTCTTCAATATATGAAGCCGCTGCTTCGAGCCTCACAGCATTCGGCACGATCAGTTTATGTGTATAACCCTGTTTTTCCGATAAAGCAGAACCGGAGACAATCCTCTGTTTTGCATAGGGAATAACAATGTCAAGCGCCGCCTCTCCGGGGCCTAATCCCATTGCAGCCACCATGAGCCGTGTATAGCCAAAAACCTTGTTTGCCTGTTTTAACCCTTTACCCGGCACACCACCAATAAGATTTTCAATGGGGACAAAAACATCCTCGAAAGTAAGCGGGGATGTCTGTGATGATCTTATTCCGTGCTTTTCTTCACTCTTGCCGGCAGAAAAACCTTTTGTACCCTTTTCAATGACGAAAAAGGTGAGCCCTTCCGGTGCCTTTGCAAGGAGTGTAATGAAATCAGCAGCTCCTCCGGTAGAAATAAACTGCTTTGTTCCGTTTATTTTGTATCCGATAATTTCACCGGAATCGTTTAATACAGGATCAGCTTTGGTCTTTATCCCGGCTACGTCGCTTCCGGCGGCAGGCTCCGTTACAGCATAAGCTACCAGCGAATTTCCCTGGGCAATGGCGCCAAGCCACTTTTTTTTCTGTTCTTCAGTCCCTCCGACCAGCAAGGGGTCCGCTCCCAATTGAATAGCAAAAAAAGCAGTCGTAATTCCTAAGCAAATCTTGGACATTTCACGGGTAATTGCAACACAATCCCGTGTGCCGCCTCCCATTCCTCCGTAAGCTTCCGGAATCATCAAAAGCTGCAAACCAATCTCCGGGCCCAGCATCTCACGGATTACATCTTCAGGAAATATTTCCTTCCTGTCAAACTCAAGGATCTTTTCTTTGGTAAGTAACCGCTTCCTGAGCTGCCCGACAGTATCGAGGACCATTTGCCTTGATTCAAGATCAAGGCCCATAAGAGCTGCTTGGGTATTATTGGACGATGAAGACATCGGTAACTTTCCTTTTCAGGTCATTATTCTGCTTCGGTTTCAATCACGCTGCGCCCTTTGTATGTGCCGCAACTCGGACATGCGTGATGGGAAAGGGTGGCTTCTCCGCACTGAGGGCATTCAGCAACATTAGGGGCAGTAACTTTTTGATGGGTTCGCCGTTTGTCCCGTTTTGACTTGGATGTTTTTCGTTTTGGTACAGGCATAAGTAATCTCCTAACTATATTAAATTATTTATAATATTATACGAATCACTACTTTTTTTCAAAGTTGAGGTTTTAGTAATTGAAATAGAGAAGCTTGTCAAGAATTTTCCTATATTTTTATATTGCTGCCTTGTGTTCTTTTTGGTTATATGCTACCTGTAATCAACTTTAACAAACAAACGAAAATCATGTAACTATTTTATATTAGATGAAATATCCGTTTCATAAGCTTCTATATTTTTTTTGCTTTTTTCAACCCCGAGATACTGGTATTACATTAATTTTACAAAAAAGAATTTTATCAGCAGTTTTTTAATTTTCCGAAATTTACTTATTGTAGTTAAAAATAAGTAATAAATAAGTCATTTTAACCTGGCAGGATTTAATACAAAACGAAATTACACTATTCCTTAAAAGGATGAAATAAAATGGAAAAAATCATAACTCGTTTTCCTCCCAGCCCAACCGGCTATCTGCATATTGGGGGGGCAAGAACAGCTCTTTTTAACTGGCTGTATGCGCGCCATAGGAAAGGCAAATTTATCCTGAGAATCGAAGATACGGATACAGCACGTTCCACCAGGGAATCTGTAGATGCAATTTTTGAATCTCTTGAATGGCTCGGAATAGACTGGGATGAAGGCCCCTTTTTTCAGTCACGGCGATTTGATATTTACACCGAATACATCCAAAAACTCCTTGATTCAGGATTTGCTTACTACTGCACATGTTCACCTGAAAAACTTGAAGAAATGAGAAAAAAAGCTATGGAGGTCGGCGGTAAGCCAAAGTATGACGGTACGTGCCGTGAAAAAGGTCTCGGCAGGACCGATAATGCCGTCATTCGATTTAAAGCGCCGATTTCAGGAACCACCGTCCTTGAAGATGTAATTAAAGGCAATATAGTTTTCCAAAATGAAGAACTTGATGATTTCATAATTGCCAGAAGTGACGGCAGTCCTACATACAATTTTGTTGTTGTTGTGGATGATATTACAATGAGAATAAATACGGTGCTGCGTGGCGACGATCACGTTATGAATACACCCAAGCAAATTCTTCTTTATAACGCTTTAAATAGCCCGTTGCCCACTTTTGGCCACGTTCCTATGGTGTTGGGCAGTGATCGGACTCGGCTGAGCAAACGTCATGGTGCCATGTCTGTTACAGCCTACAGAGACATGGGGTATTTGCCGGATGCTTTTATCAACTATTTGGTCAGGCTGGGCTGGTCTTATGGAGACCAGGAGTTTTTTTCAAGGGATGAACTCGTAGAAAAATTTTCTCTTGAAAACATCGGGCGGAGCGCAGGAATTTTTAATCCTGAAAAACTTCTTGCACTAAATGCCGATCATATAAAGGCAACCCCCCCGGATGAACTAATTAAGTATCTTTCTCCCTTTTTAAAAGAAAAAGGTTACAGTTTCCATAGAGGACTTTTTATTGAAAACGTGGTTAGAACGCTTAATGCCAGGAGTAAAACTTTAAAAGATATGGCTGATGACGCCGGGTTCTACTTTACCGACAGCATTTCATATGATGAAAAAGCTGCTAAAAAATTCTTTAAACCTGCTTCTCTTGAACCTCTGGTTTTTCTTGCTGAGCAACTTGAAGCGCTGGATGAGTTCAATGAGACGGATCTTGAAAATGCATTTAAAGCGGTTATGGAAAAAACAGGGCTTAAGCTTGGTAAAATTGCCCAGCCTGTCCGTCTTGCACTGACTGGAAGGACGGCCAGCCCAGGTATTTTTGAGATTATTGAAATTATTGGCAAAGACAGGGTCTTATCCAGAATAAAAGATGCCATTAAGTTTGTTAGGGATAGGGACCCCATAGAATAGAAAAAATAGATCAATAAGCGAAAACATTGCCGGTGCTATCAATTGATAACCACAATTTCTTATAAAGCTGTAATATGGAAAATACAAAGCATCTAATAACCGGGATCATAATGGCACTGGGTATCGTCATTTTCGGGACAGCAGGATATATGCTCATAGAAGACTGGGAGCTTTTTGATGCTATGTATATGACCGTTATCACTATTTCCACTGTAGGGTTTAGTGAGGTACACCAAATCAGCCAAGCAGGACGACTGTTTACTATATTACTTGTTTTTTTGGGGGTGGGTTTCTCATTGTATATTGCAGCTGCCGTGGTGCAGTTCATGGTTGAAGGAAGAATCAGAATCATATTGGGGAGAAGAAGATTGGAAAAAAAAATTAGCCGGATGAAAAACCATTATATCGTATGCGGATATGGACGTATCGGCAGGGTAGTATGCAGGAACCTGAAAAGAAAGCCTTTCGACCTGGTGGTTATCGAAAAAAACCCGGAACTAATTCCTGTGATGGATGCCGATGGTGTTCTTTATATTTCCGGCGATGCTTCCGATGAGGAAAATTTAATAAGGGCCGGCATCAAACGGGCAAAAGGCTTAGTTTCAGTGCTTGCTTCTGATGCAGACAACGTTTTTCTGGTGCTTACAGCCAGACAACTGGATCCTGATCTTTTTATTATCGCAAGGGGGAGCCAGGAAGAATCCAAGTCAAAATTACGGGCTGCGGGGGCCAATACAGTTGAATCGCCATATGATATAGGTGCCGCAAGCATGGCACACCGTATTATCCGTCCCACAGTTACCAGTTTTTTAGATCTGGCATTTGCCCATAAACGTAAAGATATCCAGATGGAGGAAATACCGGTCAGCGCTTCATCCGACCTGGTCAATGTCATGTTGAAAGATACGGGGATCAGGCAAAAATATAACCTGATAATCATTGCAATAAAAAAACCGGGTAAAAGTATGCTCTTTAACCCTTCTTTCGAAGCCATAATAGAGATGGGCGATACGATCATTGCGGTGGGAGAAGAGATAAACCTCCAGAAGCTCGAGCACATCTTGAATCCATAGAAAGAATCTTAACTCAAGTTTCGCACCCCTATTTTGCAGAAAATGATCTGGAAACCATACATTGGTTCTTCATTAGCAAAAATTACTGCAGAAGGAAGAAGAAAGGAAAAACAATATAAACCCATTCCAATATAATAATATTTTTTAAATAATGATTTTTTCATAATTTTCCAAGATGAGTCAAAAGCAAACCTAATCCCTTTATATTATATACCAGTATGTCCTTCCCCTCCGATTAGCCACATACTTCAGATTAAATCCATGCGTGTTCAATCGCATCACAAACAGATTCTATTTCCGGCATTTCAAGGTCTAGGGACTTGCCTTTAAGATTGTTCAAAAAGATTGAGCGGTTGTCAGGCAGACGTCCGATAATGGTAACACCCTCGAGTGCTATGGTGAGAGCCTCATCAACCTCAGGGGTAATCTTGTTGAGAATAACAGATACCGGCAGTTTTGCTTCTCTGGCAAGGGTTTCTACCCTTTTTGCCATCATAATGGATTCATAAGAAGGATCCACTATACACAAGACATGTTCGCACTGCCCGTCAAGACTACGCCCGAAATGCTCTACACCCGCAGCGGTATCCACAATTACCAGATCCTGTTTCTCAAATCTGAGGGATGAAAAAAGCATACGGAAAAGCTTTCCCATAGGACAGGCACAGCCCTCTCCGAAATGGTGAATTTTTCCTATTGACATCACCTGTATTCGATCTAATGATGCGATACAATCGTCAGGCAGACCATCCAGTTTTAGATCTATTGGAAATAGTTGCGAAGGGCCATCAAGTGTTATACCGGTAGTTTTTGTCTTGTCCCGAAATCCTTTTTTCCCACCAAGGCTGTCCATCAACGGCACAGGCATATCCAACCCTAACATACGATATAAGCCGATATTTGATTCATCCGCATCCACCAAAAAAATTCTTTTGCCTCTTTTATGCATGGCACTGGCCAGAAGAGCCGCCACTGTGCTTTTACCGCTGCCGCCTTTTCCACAGATAAGTATTTTCATGGTTTTGTGAAAATCTCCCTTTAGTATTTTTGAACCAGTTTGCGAACGTTGCATTTCACTGGGCGAAATAAGATTGGCAGCCTCACCGCCAAGCTTATTTCGATCCACGTGTAAATGTCTTGTTATCAATTTTAGTCCTTGTCCGGCCAGGGTGGAACATTTTTTATCTCACCAGGTTTTATTCCACCAATATGCTCAAGAACCATTTGATAGTCTTTGTGCTCTGGGTCGTATATAAATTGAGCATCACCGATAATGCCTTCCGCTCTCGCAACCAGCGTCAATGTAGTTGTTCCATTTTCTAACATTTGTGCAAAACCAATGGAGTTAATTTGTTTGTCACTTTCAGCAGCACAACTAACTGCCATAATAGTAGTTAATAAAATTGTTGAAATTATCCCTAAGATATTCATTTTGTATTTATAACGGCCGCGAGATGTGCGGAACCCCTGACTTGAAGGAAATGCTGATAGCCACTTGTCGCAAATTGAGAGTGAAGTTTAAAACTTGTTTAAGTTCGCAGTTTTTCTGTCAAGGTCTATAGGGTTATCGTTTTGCCTACCCAAGGTGGCAAGTGAAGCCGCGAAGCGGTTTCCGCTCCATTGAGTGGTTCGCGCGCCGCTTGCGGCGGGAAACGCACAATGGTGAAGCATCTCGCGGTCGTTTATTGCAAAATGCTGTGAGCAGTCCATTGGATATGAATAAGAACATTTTAATTAGAATTTAGGAAGCCGTCAACCTTTTACAACTGCAATTGGTCTTAACTTTGCCACCTTTTTTGAAATTCCTGCGCCGTGAACTATTTCTACTACATGGGCAATATCCTTGTAGGCATCAGGCATTTCTTCAGCAAGGGTTGATCTTCCGGTCCACCTGACAAAGATTCCCTTATCTTCCAGTTCACGTTGTATGGCTCTTCCTTTGCTTGCTTTTTTCGCAGCCTTTCTGCTCATCACTCGTCCGGCGCCGTGGCAAGTTGAACCGAATGTCTCTTCCATGGCTTTTTGTGTTCCTGCAAGAACATATGATGCTGTACCCATATCACCGGGGATAAGTATGGGTTGGCCCACATCGCGATAATCATCACAAACAGCGGGATGCCCTGGCGGGAAAGAGCGGGTTGCGCCTTTTCTGTGTACGCATACAAAACGTTTTTCCCCATCTATTACATGCTCTTCTTTTTTTGCAATGTTATGGCACACGTCATAAACCAGATTCATTTGAAGGTCACGGGGACCTATTGCGAAAACTTTTGAAAACACATCACGGGAGCGATGCAGCAGGATCTGCCTGTTGGCCCATGCATAGTTGGCCCCGCAGGCCATTGCATTATAGTAACGCATTCCCTGCTCAGATTGAATCATGGCACACGATAGCTGGCGATCCGGAAGATTAAAGCCGAGTTTATTTACATGTTTGGTCATAAAGGCAAGAAAATCGTCACAAATCTGGTATCCCAGGCCCCGGGAGCCTGTGTGGAGCATCAATGTTACCTGTCCTTCAAAGAGTCCGAACACGTTAGCAGCTTTTTGGTCATAAACATCTTCGACCACGCCGACTTCAACAAAATGATTTCCTGATCCCAATGTTCCGAGCTGTTTTCGTCCTCTTTCAATGGCCCTATTGCTTAGCACATCAGGATCAGCATTCAGCATACATCCGTTGTCTTCCGTGTGTTCAATATCAATATCGTTGCCGAAACCCTGGCTCACCGCCCATCCACTGCCCTGTTTGAGCACCTTTTTTTCTTCTTTTACGGAAAGCTTTATCGAGCCAGTGGAACCGACACCTGAAGGGATGTTTTGATAAAGGGCGTTTACAAGGTCTTTAAGTTTTGGTCTTACTTCTTTTTCAACAAGGGCTGTTGTTGCCAGGCGGACGCCGCAGTTTATGTCATAGCCGACTCCTCCGGGTGATATAATGCCGGTTTCCCAGTCAAAGGCAGCAACACCACCGATGGGAAAACCGTATCCCCAGTGCATGTCCGGCATAGCCATGGATGCCTTTAAAATCCCGGGAAGCGTGGCAACGTTTGCCACCTGCTTTAAGGGCTCATTTTGTTTTTCGCCCTTTAGCATCTGTTCACTGGCATAAATAATGCCGGGCACACGCATTTCGCCGGTTTTGGGAACTTCCCAGCGGTATTCATCTATTTTTATTAATTCGATAGTCATTTTTCCATTCACCGCCCACTCGCTTCCCTCGTTCGAAACACAGAGAGCGCAGAGAAGAAATTCTTATTTAGAATCGGGAGATGCCGATTCTAAATAAATAGCTCAGGCCTTCGGCCGGAATGTGCTGAAAGCTGGATTGAAAGTGGAATTGATGGTTCCTCTGTGTCCTCTGTGGTGAATATTTTACTTACACATCAAATATTATTCTTGACTCCCAGCCGCTTTCCAACTGGTTAACCTGAATCTGGTGATAAGTTACAGCTTTAATATCATTTGTTATCACATGGCGATCAGAATTATAAGGGTCGAATTTTACTGTTGCTGAGAGTTCATACTCTGAAATAGAGAAAATATTAACCTTGCCAACAAGTCTTTCTTTACCTGTCCACAAGTATAACAGTTCTCTTAACCAGTTTATCATAAGATCAGGCCAATCAGACCCGGTAACATGTATTTTCAACTCTTTTTCAGGCTGCAAGTTTTTGACAATCGTAATTTGATCAAACATAGCAAAAGCGGCATTGGAAAAAAGATCCTTTAGATCTGATCCGAAAACATGGATGCCGAAATCGGCTGTGTGATCTATCAGCTTGTATTTCATTAAAATATTATTTTACCACAGAGACGAGAAGAACGCAGAGTTATTATTTTTTATTTTGCTTTTCGTTGACCCCGGTAAAATATGTTTTGCATTTAACTGGGCAGGGAGGCCGAAAAGCAAAACGACATAACCCTTTGAATAATATGTGATCCGGGTCAATAAAAACGTGACTAATCAAGAGTCAAAATTCAGCAACGGACAACGAACTACTAACAACCAGCTACTGTTCCCGTCTTTTCGGTACTGTATCCACCCAGTGCTTCAACACGTTTTTTAAAATCCTCGGTATTTATGATTTTGAGCAGAATTTGGATATTTTTCGATTCAAAATGTATTTCCGGAATAACCAGGTCATACTGCTCTGTAACCACAGGTATAAAATCGAGATTCAGTGCTTTTGCTGCAGCATAGATTCCCAGGCCGACATCAACAGTACCGCTCAACACCGCAACAGCCGCGGACATGTGGGTAAACTCCTCGTCCTCGTATCCTTTTATTGTTGAGGGATCAATACCAAGCTGCTTTAACTTGTAGTCGAGCAGAATCCTGGTGCCCGAACCTCCCTGCCTGTTTATAAATCTTATATCATCACGGCCGAGATCTTCGATTCCTTTTATTCCTTTTGGATTTGAAGGTTGTATAATCAGGCCCTGATCTCTTATCACCAGATTGACCAGTTTGACGTTTACTTCCGGGATATATCTTTTTATGTATGATATGTTGTACGACCCATCTTCTGCATCCAGAAGATGTGATCCTGCAAGGTGGCATACCCCTCTTTTGATGGCCATCAGTCCGCCCATGCTGCCGACGTGACTGGACGAAAGCGTCAGGTTGCCTTGCTTTGCCTTTAGCTGGTCGGCCAGAACATCAAGGGTATTGTCATGGCTTCCCACAACAACGATAGTATTATTAACAGAAGAGATAGGACGCAAAAGTTCTGCAAAGACAGGTTCATTATCCTTTAATCCTTCCATATGATTAGGTATCCTGATAATACCGTCTGCCTCTGTTATGGATGTTATGCACCCTGCTCCCCTGGGAAGAGGTGTTGCGACAACTCTTCCGCTGACTTCACCCAGCTTAACCCGCAAAAACTCTTCAACTCCGAGTTTTGATGCGATTTTTCTGGTCGGTTCCACCTGAACGGTTGTTCTTTCCATGTCCGGCTGTCCCAGCATTGAGTAAATCAAAGGCCTGACAAACTGTTCAAAGGCAATAATAGCAGATACAGGATACCCGGGTATTCCGAATACGGGTTTATCATCTGTTGCCCCGATGATAACAGGTTTCCCGGGCATCATTGTAACGCCATGTACAAGCACTTCGCCCAAATCGGTAATCACTCCCTTTGCATAATCCTCAGATCCTGCCGATGATCCCCCGATAATCAGTACCATTTGAAAATCGCTGTCTGTCGCATCTAAAACAGCCTTTTTTATCTTTTGGGCATCATCCATCACCATATCGTGACGGGAAAACATACCTCCACAAGATTTAACCAGACTGCCAAGAACATAAGAATTCGATTCAAGTACTTCACCCGGTTTTAGCTGATCAAGGTCAAAATCACGCCAGTCAACAAGCTCCGAGCCTGTTGGTATGATAAGTATGTTCGGCTTTTTTCTAACTGAAACAGAAAAGATCCCACCGGAAAGAAGTGCGCCCACGCAGTATGGTGTAATCACATGATTTTGAGGGAATAAAAGTTCAGTTGCCACAATATCTTCCCCCATTTTCCGGACATTCTGCCATGGAAATGCAGGCGCCTCGATCACTACACGGCTTTCGTCTTTAATAATGATATATTCAATCATAATAACCGCATCGGTATTTTCAGGCATGACGTGACCGGTATTGACATAAAAAACATCCTTGCCGACGATCAGCTCCTTTGGCCTTGCCTCATTTGCGCCAAAAGTTGTCTGGGCCTTTACAGCAATTCCGTCCATTGCCGCAGCATGAAAATTGGGAGATGAAAATCCGGCAAAAGTGGGCTCGGCAAGTACACGGCCTACAGCGTCCGGGACAGAAACCTTTTCTATGCCGGGTAGGCCGAAAACCGGAAATCGTTTAAAAAGTATTTTCCGGGCTTCTTCCAGAGTTTTCATTTTCAGATATATATTTCGATTTTTATTCATAGTTATTTTCCTGTTTTGTAATATTTTAGCTTTTTCTAAATGGGACACAGATTAACACCGATTACACAGATACATTAATTTTTTCACTACTATGACAAAAGAAGTGCCCACATTATGAAAATCCGTGTGAATCAGTGCAGATCTGTGTCCTATTTTACAAAGGAATGATTTTCACTTGGCTACCCTTATCCAGTCCTTCCGTATTGATTCCGACTTCGATAAGGCCGTCAGCCTTTACCATGGTATTGATAAGGCCGGATTTACCGAGTATCGGTTCCGCCCACAAAACACCATTTTTTTCAAACATGCGCACACGGATATAATCGACTCGTCCTTGGGCGGATGATACATTTCTGCTTAAGTTTGCAAAAATATTTAATTTTCTATCATTTAACGAAGCGCTGCCTGCTATATGCCTGATAAAAGGCAGTACAACCGTTTTGAAAACAACCATGGCGGAAGTGACATGACCGGGAAGTCCCCAGAAAGCTTTATTCTGTGCCTTTGCCAGTATTGTAGGCTTTCCCGGACTTATGGAAATTCCGTGTACAAGTATGCTGGAATCAGGCAGGTTTGACAGCACTTCTATTGTATAATCCCGCATACCCACTGAACTGCCCCCTGAAATCAATACCATGTCTGATTTTGAGAGAGCCTCAGCACATTTGCTGTAAAGAGCATCATAATCATCGCGAACGATCCCGAAAGTAAGAGGTATACCTCCTGCTTCCTGAACCTGGCCTGATAGCGTATATGTGTTGATATCGCGGATTTGTCCCGGCCCCGGAACTTCACTAATCGGCACGACTTCGTCTCCTGTAGATATGATGCCGATTACCGGCTTTTTGTAAACCTTGGCAGCAATTTTTCCCAGGGCAGCTAAAAGACCAATTTCCTGGGGCCTTAATTCCTGACCGCGTGTAAGAACAACCTCTCCCGATTTAATATCCTCCCCCGCTTCAACCACATGCTGTCCAGGAGCAACACTTTTGTAAATTTCGATAGTAGTATCATCCAGGGCTTCTGTGTGCTCAATCATGACAACGCTGTCTGAACCGTCCGGCAACATGCCACCTGTCGGTATTCCGGCGGCTTCGCCGGTGTTGATTGAAAAATCAGGGGATTCGCCCATGGCAACAGAGCCTTTTAAAGCAAGATATGCGGGGTTTCCTTCTGTTGCACCAAATGTTGATGATCCCCGGACTGCATATCCGTCCATGGTGGAACGGGAAAAAGCCGGCAAGTCGATATCAGAGACAATACTATCGGCAAGTATCCTTCCTGTCATGTCAGACAGAGAAACTTCTTCCGTCTCTACTACATGAAATTTGGAAGTGCATTCGAGTACCTTGTCTAAATTTGTTACTTTAAAGAATTCTTTCATAATGTTAGCTAATGTGGTTTTCCCTGCCTCGGCGTAGCCGAAGGCGAAGACGGGTGCCTTCTATCCCTTTACTCATTTTACAAGTGGCAGTGCTGCTCTGAATTCATCAGTGCCGGCTTTTTGGAGTAGTTCATACATGAGCATCTCCGTTGATGTGATGGTGGCACCTCCTCTTTGCATCCTGTCTAAAGCAATCTTCCAATTGTGGGGAGCGCGTGAAGCTACAGCATCACTTACAACCTGTAAGCTGTATTCAGCCGGCGCATCCAGAGCTGTTTGTGTGACACAAATATGAGACTCTATTCCAGTGAGGATTAATGTTTTTCTGTTGAACCGGCTGATATGATCAGCAAATTCTTCTAATCCGAAACAGCTGAATGTTATTTTTGTAATCGGCTGGATTTCCTTAATTTCTGATCGTATTTCTTCAACGGTCTCCCCGAGGTTTTGCTGCTCTGTAAGAACAATGGGAAGCTGAAGTATTTTTGCCAGCTTAACCAGCTTTAAAACATTTTCTATAGCCTTTTCAGCCCCGGTAATAACAGGAACCAGCTTTCTTTGCATATCTATTACAACCAATATACAATCTTCTTTGCTCAACAGTGAGGAACTTGATAGCATGTTTATACCTCCTTTATTTGATGGTCTCGTAAAAATCCTTTCGATAAGCGCTAGATGGCTAAGTAAAAAAGGCTTATATAGCCCCGCTAAAAATCAGCGGGATAAAAAGGCGTAATGGTTTTTTAGTGATGAGACTATACATATATTATGTCGAGTTCCTGAAAAATCGCCACAACGCAGTAGATGAGACTTTTTACGACGCCATCAATTTTTATCAAGTAGCATAATAGAGATTGCACTTCAAGTAATTAGGCTGCTTTATATTTGCATAAAAGCTATGTTTACTTGCAAATTGCTGGAAAAGGTTATAACTGCATAAATAGAGATGATGATCCCAACCCGGACAAAACGGAAAAGAAAAAGATTTTTATCACGAAAGGACGAAAACACGAAAAAGATAAATTTATAATTTCGTGCTTTCCTTATTTCGTGTTTTCGTGATTGGTTTTATTTTTTCCATATTACAAACAACAAATTTACAACTAAGGTACTAAGAGGAAACCATGCCAGACGAGTCCGAATTACAGATACCAGTCCAAAGGGCGGAAAAGCCTAAATTTCTAACCCGCATCCGGTTTGATGAGTTAAATCTGCCGCTGGAGATTGTATCAGGTCTAAAGGATGCGGGTTTTACCTTCTGTACTCCCATTCAAGCCGAAACCCTTCCAGTATCCCTGACCAACAGGGATGTTGCCGGACAGGCGCAAACAGGCACAGGGAAGACAGCCGCTTTTCTTGTAACGGTCTTCAGCAGAATTTTGTCTTTGCATGAGCATATGCCCGACACGCCGTCAGCGCTTATTGTTGCCCCAACCCGTGAACTGGCCTCACAGATCTATGAGGAAGCTATGCTCATCGGACGGCATACAGGCTTGAGAATAACTCAGGTCGTCGGAGGTATTGACTACCAGAAGCAGGCCGAAACACTGCGCCGGGGCGTGGACGTTATCATATGCACTCCCGGCAGGATAATTGACTATTTGAAGCAGGGCATTTTTAAAACTAACGGCATTAAGTTGCTGGTTATTGACGAGGCTGATCGTCTTCTTGATCTTGGTTTTGAAAAGGATATGATCTATTTACTGCGCAAATTACCCCATTATGAAAAAAGGCAGTCCATGCTCTTTTCTGCTACGCTCTCTTTTCGCGTTATGGAGCTGACTTACCAATATATGAACCTGCCTGAATTTATCTCGATCACCCCTGAAGAGGTGATTGTAGAAGGGGTTGAGCAATCTTTGTTTCATGTCGGCAACGAACAAAAGTTGCCGCTTCTTTTAGGTTTGCTGAAAAGGGAGAACTGGATACGCGCTCTTATCTTTGTAAACACGAAAGCAGGCGTAAATTGGCTTACATCAAAACTTAAGGGGAACAGGTGGCCTGCCGAGGGGATTACGGGTGATCTTCCTCAGAGCAAAAGGTTTAAACTAATGGGGCGGTTCAAGGAGGGCCATATAAAAATTCTTGTAGCAACGGATGTCGCTTCAAGAGGCATCCATGTCGAGGATATCAGCCATGTAATAAATTACGACCTGCCCCAGGATTCAGAAAATTATGTTCATCGAATCGGCCGTACTGCAAGGGCAGGAAAAGCCGGGCAGGCGCTGTCGATTGCCTGCGAACGATATGTCTTTCATCTTGAACCCCTTGAGGAAATGCTTGGTTATAAGATTCCGGTTGTCTGGCCTGAAGATGACTGGTTTATAGAAGACAAAGCCGGCCCGGTTTTATCTGCTCCGCGTAATCGAGGGAGAATATCTGCACATAGACCAACGCATGAAAAAAAACATCATACAAGACAAAAAATCTCTGGAAAAACAAGGAGAAGCTCTTATACTGGTGCTTTTTTCGGTTTTGGTCCGCCATCAGAGAATAAAAACAGGCCTGCACCACCCGCTCATAAAGACCAACCTGTCGGTAGAACGAAAAAAAGCGGTTTTCTTAAAAACAATAGGGTTTCTCAAAAGGATAAGACTTCCGAATCTGATGGTAATCGGAAATGAAAGCCGGGGCTATGGTCGCTTCCAAAGGTAACATTATTTCCAAATGCGGTTGTCCTGTGTTTTCTCCTTGATAAAGTCGCTTTTTTTATCTAAATTATCCCTCATGGGTTACGTCTTTAATTTTAATGATGCCGTTTCGTATGAACAGTGGTTTAATAATCCACAGAACAGGTTTGCCGCTGATCTTGAGAGTCGGCTCATGGTCGATATGCTTAGTCCGATGCGAGGAGAGACGCTGCTCGATATTGGTTGCGGAACCGGAGCCAGGTTTCTGCCTTTTATAGAAAAGGGTCTTAATGTGACCGGCCTTGACCCGTCCCCATATATGCTTGATATTACACTTAAAAACCTGGGAAACCGCGCTGACCTTTACCGCGAATTTGCAGAAGATCTTCCATTTGATGATAATTCTTTTAATTATGCATGCCTGGTCACAACCCTTGAATTTGTTGATGATCCCCAAAAAGCCCTGGAAGAAGCCTGCAGAGTTGCAAAAGACAGAATATTTATCGGGGTGCTTAACAAATATGCAATTAAAGGAATCGAACGGAGGGTCAGAGGAATATTTACAAAAACCATTTTTAACCATGCAAAATTCTTTAGTGTCTGGGAGATAAAACAAATCATCAGAAAGATTTTAGGACGAGTTCCTGTATCCTGGAGGACTGTTTGCCAACTGCCGGCTGGATCCGGAAAATTCGCCCATAACTTAGAGCAATCCAGGTTAGTTCAAAGATTTCCGTTCGGTGCTTTTGCGGGCATTGTAGTTTCACTTGTTCCCCGTTTCAGGACCAGGCCCCTTGCTATGAAGTATCGACAAAAGCATACAATCAGCACTGCGACAAGATAAGAAAGGTCTTACGAGGTAGTATAAATGCAAGCTTATCTTTATGAAACTCTGAAAGATAATAAGGTCAATTGCAATCTTTGCAATCATCGCTGTGTAATAAAGGAAGGAGAGCGGGGAATTTGTGGTGTCCGGGAAAATCAGGAAGGAACATTAAAAACCCTTGTGTATGGAAACCTGATTGCCCGACATGTCGACCCCATTGAAAAAAAACCTCTTTTTCATCTTCTGCCCGGCAGCCTTTCTTACTCTATAGCAACAGTGGGTTGTAACTTCAGATGCCTTTTCTGCCAGAACGCAGATATTGCACAAATGCCGTCAGATAACCAGGGTATGATAATAGGTGATTTAAGCACTCCCGAAGATATTGTGAATGCAGCAGCAAAAGGAGGATGTAAAAGCATTGCCTATACTTATACCGAGCCTACAGTATTTTTTGAATTTGCCCATGATACAGCAAAACTTGCAAACAAAAAGGGAATCTACAATGTCTTTGTAACAAACGGATACATGACATCCGAAGCTATAGAGATGATAAGCCCGTATCTGGATGCAGCCAATGTTGACTTAAAGGCGTTTAACGATGACTTTTACAAAAAATATTGTTCATCCAAATTAAAGCATGTTAAAGAAACATTGCAGACAATGAAACGCCGCGGCATTTTTATAGAGGTTACCACCCTGCTTATTCCCGGCCTGAACGATGATAAAGATGAACTTAAAGATCTGGCATCATTCATTGCAAAATCATTAGGCCCGGAAACCCCATGGCATATCAGCCGGTTTCATCCCACGTATAAACTGACAGACCGGGCTCCGACACCGGTTAAGACCCTGGTTATGGCACGGGAAATCGGCATAAATGCAGGATTGAAATATGTTTATACAGGTAATGTACCCGGGGAAAATGGTGAAAAAACGTTTTGTTATCATTGCAGCAGGATTCTCATCGATCGGTGGGGTTATACAATCAGGAAAAATTTAATTGAAAACGGCCGGTGCCCCCATTGCGGTGCAATAATAGACGGGGTTGGTATGTAATTATGGACAAAACACAAATATCAGCGATATTCGGCCCCATGCGGCTGCCATTTCTTATTTTAACCCCGGCATGTTTTCTGCTGGGCGTTGCCACGGCAGTATGGTCGGGAAGTGAATTAAACCTGTTCCATCTTGCACTGGTTCTTATCGGTGCTGTCTCAACACACATCAGCGTGAATGCCTTAAACGAATATGATGATTTTAAAAGCGGTCTTGATTTAAAAACAGAGCCGACCCCGTTCAGTGGCGGAAGCAAAGCACTCCCTGATAATCCCGATAAGGCCCATATTGGCCTTATTACAGGGCTGATAACCTTTGTGGTTGCCGTTCTTATCGGTATATACTTTATCTATGTCCGGGGGTTTTGGCTTTTACCTTTAGGCGCTTTTGGACTTATTATTATTGCAACTTATACCAGGTGGATCACTAAAAGTCCGTTTTTATGTTTAATTGCTCCCGGACTGGGGTTCGGACCGTTAATGGTAATGGGTACCGACTTTGTTCTTACAGGTTCATATTCCTGGACCGCATTTTTTGCGTCCATGGTTCCTTTCTTTCTAGTCAGCGATCTTTTGCTTTTAAACCAGTTTCCGGATGTCACGGCAGATAAGAGTGTAGGAAGAAAACATTTTCCCATAATAATCGGAAGAAAGGCCAGCGTAAAAGTTTATGGTTTTTTTCTGGTATGTACTTACATAACAGTTGTTTTAGGATATATAACCGGAACACTCCCTGTGGGAGCCTTTTTAGCCTTTTTGTCCATTATCCTTGCAATTCCAACACTAAGAGGGGTAGCCCGACATGCCAATGACATCCCAAAACTGATTCCTTATATGGGTAAAAGTGTTATCATCATTATTGCAACGCCTGTGCTTCTGGCTGTTGGCCTGTTTATCGGCGGGTAATAAACATTGGATCATCTTCGATTTAGTTGCAGGAAAAATGTAGTATTCTCTTCCAAGCATGTTGCTCTAACTATAAGGGTTCAAGGAGTCAAGGATTCGAGTGAAAATCACCGAAAAACAAATACATACAGAAAAATTCCCGACTCTTGGAACCGTATTTTTATATAGACATACTTTGAAAATATTAAGGAGTAAGGGCAGAGAAAACGTAAGTGTTTATGCCATCTGTATCAAGCCGTTTGCATTCACTTGAACCCTTGGCCCCTTGAATCCTAGAACCCTCTTCTCCAACTAAATTGGAGAAGAACTTAAACATCCTTGACACATGAGATACCCTTAGTTAGATAAAGCCGTAAATCGTATTTTTTAAGGGTTCATCAATTTTAGTACATAAAACAAAGAGAGAGTTTCTATGACAAAAGATATCGGACAGAAAAAATTTATCCATGATATTAAACACCGCAGGCACCGCTACCGCCAGCTTCTTGGCATAGCCTTGACCATACTGTTCAGTGCTGCAGGTCAGCCCAAAACGAGCTGGTTTGTTTTTGGCGTTCTACTGGTTCTTTCCGGCATTTCTGTACGATTGTGGGCGTCGGGACATGTAAAAAAAGATAAAGTCCTTGCCACAGACGGGCCTTATGCATTTGTAAGGCATCCGCTGTATGTAGGGAACATATTGCTTGGATTCGGATTTGCCTTAGCCTCCGGACTATGGTGGTCTTTTCCCCTGCTGATAGGTTTTTTAATCGGTTTTTATCCCCCTGCCATTCGCAAGGAAGATGAAAAGCTTCACCGCTTGTTTAAAGAAGACTGGGAAAAATGGCGCCAAGTTACAAAGGCACTGCTTCCGCGCTTCACTCCCCTTAAGAAAGATCAACAAAGGGGCTGGTCATTCTGGCAAAGTCTGCGGCAAAACGGTGAACCAATCATCGCTCTTTTTTTACTCCTTTGCCTTTACTATCTTTTACTGAAACTTATATAGGGCGCGGTGACGCCGATGCAAAACGATATCAGCGGCATCAACGAAGGCGAGCTTCTTCGGTGGATTGAAACCAGTGTAAAAACCGGATCGAATATTATAAGCCACGGTTACCAGGGGCATATCTACCTTTACGAAGATGAAGGTCGGCGCCTGGTAATCAAGGCACCTATGGGCTGGGGGATAGGAAAATTCATCCGGCGGATAATGTTGCGAAACGAGTTTCGGGCCTATTCAAAGCTTTCTGCTGTTGACGGAATACCTCACTGCTTTGGATTTTTAAAAGGGAATTACCTTGTACTCCAGTTTATAGACGGGGGTTCCGTTAAGAATTCGCGGATTGCAAATTCAGACCAATTTTATAAAGCCCTCCTGGATTTGATCAAAAACCTTCATAGAACAGGCGTAGCCCACGGTGATCTTAAGAAAAAGGACAATCTCCTTGTTGTTGACGATCAAACTCCCTGTGTGATCGACTTTGGTGTGGCGGTTATCAAAAAGAAGGGCTTTGCTCCTTTAAATCATTTTCTTTATAATATTGCCGGTAAGTTCGATTTTAACGCCTGGACGAAATTAAAATATAATGGCAAACTTGAAAACATTACCGACGAAGACAGAAAATATTACAACAGAACTATGATTGAAACGGTATCTCACAAAATCAAGCGAGTGTATAAAAAAATTAAAAGAACAGTATTTTGATGTTCGTTTACATGTAACTACTCACGTAGTTAGTCTGAAGCTTTTTAGACTGAGGGCTGAAGGGGTAAGGAAAACACGATTGCCGTATTTTAGCGGAATGTGATTCTTGCACTAAACATGGTTTCAAAATGCGCTTTTCCCTAACAGCCTTCAGTCTTCAGCCTATCCACCTCAGTAGTTACGTTCACATTATACAAAAAAGTTGACTGGAAATGCAGCATTCTGATATATATAGAGTTTGTTTTTAACAAGACTATACGTTTCTTACCGAAAAGGAGATAAAAGTGAAACCAATAAAGACTTTTGCTTTAATTTCGCTATTTTTTTTCAGCCTGGCAGGTTGTGCTGCTCGTCATGTGGCAGTGGACCAGTCGATACCCGATACTATCAAGAAAAGAACCCCCCGGTATTTATCTTTAGACGACGCCCTGGATTATACAGGTAAAGCCTTGAGCAATGAATTGCAAAAAATTGCAGGAAGAGACTTTGCAAAGGCCGGTAAGGCAACAGTAATTATCATAGCCGATTTCGCTACTGTTGAAGGAAAGATAACTCGCTTTAGCAGATATATCGCAGATAAATTAACCCCCTATTTTGCACGATCTAAAAACTTTTCAGTTTTAGAAAGAGCCTTGATTGATAAGGTAATTGAAGAACATAAATTTCAAGCATCTCCCTTTGTTGATGAAGATTCAACCCAAGAATTTGGAAAACTTCTAGGTGCTGAAACCATAATTACCGGAACCATATCAGAGCTTGGTAACGCGTTTTATATAAACACTAAGGCTGTTGATGTAACTAAAGGAAATATATTAACTTCCCTCGACGTTGAAATTAAAAGAAACAGCCGAATGGTTGATCTATATAATGCCGACCTGCCCCATTTAAATAAAAAGAAAGTCATAACAAAGATTTTCAGGGCACAGGGAATCGGCATCCCTTCCCCAAAACATAAAAATCCAAGCCTTGCACGTACGCTGGCCTTTCGGGCCGCCAAAGGCGATGCCATGCGAAATCTGCTTGAGCAGATACAGTCAACCCAAATTACTTCTGATACGAAGATTAAAGACATGATGACCGAAGACGACACCATCCGCATTCAATTAAATTCAAGCCTGCGGGGAGCTCGTGTGGTCAATAGAAAACAAATGCCGGACGGCTCGGTTGAAGTAGAAATGGAAGTTGAACTGACCGAAGATTTTATCAATGCACTGTATTCTGAGTAGCCGTTACGGTTTACAGTTATCGGCTCACGGTTACAGAAAAGGCTTATCTGAGTCAAATCGCAGAATACAACGAAATAATTGAAAAACTCTATCGAAAATCAAAAACCAATCACGAAAGCCCGAAAAGACGAAAACACGAAAAAAGAATTAGGAAAATAGGATATTTCGTGTTTTCCTTCTTTCGTGTTTTCGTGATAAAAAATAAAAACCGACATAATTCCACAGCACAAAAGCATAAAAGTCAAATTTTCAATTTCTGTCTTGACTCGAATCCCGCATCCTATTATATAATGCCATTTCTTTAGTTTCGTAGTTGGATTGTTTGTATATCATTAAAACCATTAAAAGAGGGGGTAATTATTATGAAGAATCGTTTTGGAAAATTGTTTGTTATCGGAATACTTGTTGTTTTGGCAGGTTTTTTCTTTTATGCATGTGAAGCTGAAAAAGAAAAGGCTGCCGAACCGGTTAAAGAGCTCGCACCTATAAAACTCGGAGTAGCCGGACCTCACAGTGGTGACCTTGCATCTTATGGTATTCCAAGTGTTAAAGCTGCTGAACTGGTAGTTAAGCATAGAAACTCAATGAATGGAGTAAACGGCAGAAAGATTGTACTCCTTGTTGAAGATGATGTATGCAAGCCTGAAATAGCCACCAACACCGCTACCAAGCTTGTTACTGATAAGGCTGACGTGGTGCTGGGTCATGTTTGCAGTGGCGCTACAAAAGCTGCTCTTGGGATTTACAAAGCTTCAAATATTATCGCCATGTCTCCTTCAGCGACAAATCCTGCTTTAACCCAAAGTGGCGATTATCCCAATTTTTTCCGGACCATCGCCTCAGACGATGCCCAGGCAAAACTCGAAGTCGATTTTGCACTAGACGTTTTAAAGCTGACCAAAATCGCCGTGCTTCATGACAAGGGCGACTACGGTAAAGGACTTGCCGAGTTTGCCAAGACTTTCCTGGAAAAAGACAGCCGTGCCACAGTCGTATTTTATGAAGGGATTACACCGGGAGCTGTCGATTATTCTGCCGTTGTACAAAAGATCAAACATTCCGGGGCAGAGGCTGTCATTTTCGGTGGCTATCATCCCGAAGCATCGAAGATTGTAACACTCATGCGCAAAAAGAAGATGGATACCATTTTCATTTCCGATGATGGCGTAAAGGATGATACCTTTATCAAGGTGGCCGGCAAGTTTGCCGAAGGTGTTTATGCCACTGGACCAAAGGACACATCGAGCAACCCTATGGCTATTGAAGCAATCGAAGCTCATAAAAAGGCTTACGGCAAAGATCCGGGAGCCTTCTTTTTGAATGCCTATTCAGCTTCACTGGCATTGCTCAATGCAATTGAGAAGACCGGTTCTACAGATTATGATGTGCTTAAAAAGGCACTTCAAACGGAATTCGTTGCCACTCCTATTGGAATTATTCGATTTGATGAACGTGGTGATGCTATTGGCGTCGGGTTCTCCATGTACCAGGTACAAAACGGCGTTTATGTTGAGCTATAAAGAACATAGATAGCCTGCATTTTCAGGGGGCAAGTGAAGTTTGCCTGCCCCCTGACCTTTATGCTGTCTTGCATACGGAATAAAATCACATGGATTATTTCTTTGAACTTTTTTTTAGCGGACTGACCCGTGGAAGTATTTACGCTCTGATCGCCCTGGGGTATACCATGGTTTATGGTATTATCCAGCTTATCAACTTTGCTCATGGTGAAATTTACATGATCGGGGCATTTACAGCCTTAATTATTGCAAGCGTACTTACCATGCTGGGGTGGAACCATATTGCAATCATCGTCATAGCTGCATTTATTGCAGTTATTTATTCGTCGGCATACGGCTATACTGTTGAAAAAATTGCCTATAAACCGCTGCGCAATGCACCGAGGCTTTCCGCCCTTATCAGCGCTATCGGCATGTCTCTTTTCCTTCAAAATTATGTTCTTTTGGCACAGACTTCCGATTTTCTCCCATTTCCCAGTTTGATTCCTGACTTTAAATTTTTAGAACCGTATGCACATTTTATCAGGTCCACAGAGCTTGTCATTCTTGTTACAACCACAATTGTCATGATTCTACTGACAATTCTTATAAAGTTTACAAAAATCGGCAAGGCGATGCGTGCCACTTCCCAGGACAGTAATATGGCCATGCTGGTTGGTGTTGATGTAGATCGGGTGATATCTGTAACATTTATTGTCGGGTCTGCCACAGCCGCACTCGGCGGAGTGCTTATCGCCTCTCATATCGGCCAGATTAACTTTTATATCGGGTTTATTGCGGGTATAAAAGCTTTTGTTGCTGCGGTACTCGGTGGAATCGGAAGCATTCCCGGAGCTGTTTTAGGAAGCCTGGTTCTTGGATGGACTGAAAGTTTTTTTACCGGTTACATTTCAAGCGACTACGAAGACGTTTTTGCCTTTTTGTTTCTGGTTTTTATCCTGATATTCAAGCCGTCAGGTATTATGGGACGCTCTGAGCAGGAAAAGGTATAAAATTGATTAAAATCGATGAAATAAAAAAATCCTTTTTTGTCTCACTCTGGTTTATGTTCTTAACCTTTCCCATAATGGTTATCCGGGTTAATACTATTGAGCATGTGGTCGAATGGCGCTGGGAAAGAATGGTTTTAATCGGAGTCGGATCTTTTATCCTTTCCTTCGTCTGGCGTTACCTTATAAAACGAAAAGAGCTCGGCATAAAAAAGGCGGAAACCGGTGATATAGGAAAAACTCCATTAAGCCAGAGGGTTTTTGAAGAAAAGCGGGTCTATATTCCTGCTTTGATTGCATTAGCTGTTTTTATAATCGTCTTTCCATTTTCCTTTTCCATGTACCAGACCACTATCATGCTTACCGCACTTATTTATATCATGTGCGGGCTGGGGCTTAACATCGTTGTGGGACTTGCCGGTCTTCTCGATCTTGGGTATGTTGCTTTTTATCTTGTGGGAGCATACAGCTATGCTCTTCTTAACTATCATTTTGGCCTCAGTTTCTGGTTTGCGCTTCCCCTCGGTGCAGGCATAGCCTTTTTCTTTGGAATACTTTTGGGCTATCCGGTACTTCGTTTGCGGGGAGACTACCTGGCGATCGTTACCCTGGGTTTTGGAGAAATCATGCGACTCATTATGGAAAACTGGAATGCATTTTCTTTTGGGCCCAGCGGTATTGCAAATATTCCGCGGCCGGGATTTTTCGGCATCCAATTTTCCCTTCACAACGCAACCATTTATATCTATTTTGTCATGGTTGCCCTTGTCATCTTTACCATTTTCGTTGTGACCAGGCTGCAAAATTCCAGATTAGGGAGAGCCTGGATCGCTTTGCGTGAAGATGAGGTTGCATGCCAGGCCATGGGAATTGACAAGACAAGGACGAAGTTGACCGCATTTGCCCTTGGTGCCACATGGGCCGGAATGGCCGGAGTCCTTTTTGCCGCCAAGACCACTTTTATCAATCCGGCCAGTTTCACCCTGTGGGAGTCGATTTTCTTCCTGTGTGTGGTGGTGTTGGGAGGAATGGGATCGGTTACCGGCGTTATCTTCGGAGCACTTTTATTAGTCCTTTTGCCTGAATACCTCAGGGTGTTTTCCGAGTACCGTATTCTTTTATTTGGAGCTGTGCTGGTAGTCATGATGGTTTTTCGTCCCGGCGGCATCATAACTAATGTGCGCAGAACCTATAAATTTGAAGGCTTAGGTGAGAATAATAAAAATTACCACTGAAAGACACGGAAAATCACAGATAAATAATGAGCAAGCACTTAACATCATATCAACAATTAACAGTCTGTCGCTATTCTCTGCTTCGCAAGAGCTCCATCTGTCGGATTTGCTTTGAAAGAAGCATAGTCACTTTAAACTTATATTTTTATCAGTGTAATTCCGTGAAAATCCGTGGTGAAAAATAAAAATATGGAACCTATACTGGAAGTTAATAAGCTGACCATGCAATTCGGAGGGCTGCGAGCACTCGAAGACCTGGATCTTGATGTTAATGAGGGAGAAATAGTTGCCCTTATCGGCCCCAACGGTGCAGGGAAAACCACTTTTTTTAACTGCATAACCGGAATTCACCAGCCGACTAAAGGTGATATGTTTATTTCGCCGCCGGGAAAAAAGCGCAAAAGTATAAATGGATTAAAACCGAACCGTGTTACCGAAAGGGGTATGGCCCGAACATTTCAGAATATCCGCCTGTTTCCCAATATGACCGTTCTTGAAAATGTTATGATCGGGCGGCATTGCAGAATGTCCGCAGGTATTTTGGGTGCCATATTCAGGGGCAGGTCAACTGTCAGTGAAGAAAAAAAAGTGATTGAAGACAGTTATGCCATGCTTGAAAAAATAGGCCTGGCTGAATATGTTAATGAGTTGGCAATGAACCTCCCGTATGGAGCCCAGCGACGCCTTGAAATCGCCCGTGCCATGGCCACCGAACCGTTTTTGCTGCTTCTTGACGAACCTGCTGCCGGCATGAATGTTCAGGAAACCAGGGAGCTTGATGAATTAATCTTAAGGATTCGGGACAAAGAATGTATATCCATTCTCTTAATTGAACACGACATGAAGCTTGTGATGAGTTTGTCTGATCGCATTTTTGTTGTCGATTACGGAAAGAAAATCGCACAGGGAACACCTGATGAGATACAAAATAATCCTGCAGTGATTAAGGCCTACCTCGGAGAAGATATCGATGCTTAAGCTCAAGAACATCCGGACTTTTTACGGAAACATTCAGGCCTTAAAAGATATCACCATTGAAATATCCGAAGGAGAAATCATTACCTTAATCGGTGCAAACGGAGCCGGAAAAACCACAACTCTCATGTCGGTTTGTGGTGTTGTTCCTCCGAGATCAGGCGAAATTTTTTTTCTGGGCCAACCGATACATGATATGCGTCCAAACAAAATAGTTTCTCTTGGGATTTGCCAGGTTCCTGAAGGCCGCCGTATTTTCCCATATTTAACTGTTCTGGAAAATCTGGATATGGGAGCATTTTTACGAACTGATAAAAGCGGCGTGAAAAAGGATATTGAATATATATACGAACTTTTCCCGATTTTGGCTGAAAGGCGCCACCAGGCAGGCGGAACCTTAAGCGGCGGTGAACAACAAATGCTCGCTGTTTCAAGAGCTCTTATGGCCAGACCAAGACTTCTTTTGCTGGATGAACCTTCGTTGGGTCTTGCACCAATTGTTGTTAAGCAAATTTTTAATATCATCAAAAAAATCAACACCGAAAACAATACAACTATTTTCCTGGTTGAACAGAATGCCAACCTGGCGCTCAAAGTAGCGCACAGGGGGTATGTAATGGAAACAGGGAGAATAACCCTTACCGATACAGCTGCAAATCTTTTATCAAATGAAGACGTGAAAAAAGCATATCTGGGACAATAAAAAAAAGAGGACCTCATGAAAAAATTTATGCCGATTATTATTTTGTTTCTCATGCTGACAGTTCCGGCTGCCTCTTATGCAGTTGGCCTTGAATTGGCGGTTGGTGGATGGAAGCAGTCTCCCAAAGGGTATCTGTCGTACGAAGCTGTCACAGCAAACGATGAGCTGGATCTTGAAAGGGATGCTAACTATGACGATGAGACTCGTTTTAGCGGAAGATTAAAGATCGATATGCCCCTTTTGATTCCAAATATCTATCTTATGGCCTCACCCATGGAATTTGACGGCACGGGTTCAAAAACGGTTCCATTTAAATTCGGTGACGATACATTCAGTGCCAATGTACCTTTTTATTCCAAGCTCACCCTTGACCATTATGATATTGGTTTTTATTACGGGATTCCCGCCATTGAAACTCTATCCGCTGAAACGATTAATATTGATGTGGGTATTAATATTAGGATTTATGACTTTGAAGCCCAGATCAGGCAGGATACAACAAGCCTGGAAGAATCAGAAGACTTTACCCTCCCTGTTCCTATGGTTTACCTTGCATTGCAGATAAAGCCGGTTGATATACTTGCAATTGAGGCAGAGGCCAGAGGAATATCTTACAGCGGAAACCAGCTATACAGCCTGATCGGAAGGGTGAAGTTTAATGTTTTTGGACCTGTGTTTGCAGCGGCCGGTTATCGGTATGATAAATTTAAAATTGACGAAGAGGATGTTGAGGTGGATGTTGATTTCAGCGGGCCGTTTATTGAAGCCGGGTTTAAGTTTTAATGGCGTCTTAGCCATAAGTGAGATATGTTTTACGAATTAATCAAGTTTTAATCGTTTGTATTATTTTTTTAAAGACCTGGGCTTGAGGATAATCTCCACTCGTCGGTTTTTTCTCCTCCCTTTTGTTGTAACATTAGATTCCTGTGGACGATATTCTCCATACCCCATAGCTGCAATGCGAGAGGGCTTAATATACGTTTTGTGTAACAGAAATTCCGCTACTGAAGCAGCGCGGGCAATCGATAATTCCAGATTTGACTTATATATCCAGTTGCTTCTCAGCGGGACATTGTCGGTGTGACCGGTAACTGTTATGTTGCCTTTGGTCTTTTTTAAAACTGACCCTATCTTTCTTAAAAGCGGCTTCATCTGCTGTTTAATATCTGCTTTTCCGGAATCAAAAGTTGTTTCACCCATAAGCCTGACAGTTATTTCTTTATCACCGACTTCCACCTGAATCAATTTTTTCATACCCTGCGAAAGGGTTTCCACGGCTTTTTTAAGATCTTCTCCAATTGTTTTCCTTTCCTGGGTTACAATAAACTCTTCACGCCGCTGGGTTGCAATAAGCTCCTGATCAAAATCCTTGGAGATCATCTTTATTCCTTTGGCCGGGTCCATGGTCTTGACCTTGCGCTGAACACCAAAAGCCTCTCTCAGAGAACCTGCAACCTGCTTGTATACGGCCTTATCCATTTCAGAAAAAGAAAGCAAAAGAACAAAAAAACAAAGGAGCAGGCTCATCAGGTCTCCGAATGTTACAACCCACGCAGGAGCACCTTCGCTTACTTCTATCTCGAGCTTTTTAATTTTTGCGTTTAATTCGTCACTCATCTTTACTCTTTGTCGATTCTGCTTTATCCCTATCTTTTGGTGAAAGGTAGATTTTTAGTGACTGGTCGAGAACCATGGGAGAAATTCCCTGAGCAATCCCAAGGGCTGCCTCACGGATTATGCTCTTATTGTCCTGTTCCTGCTGACTTCTAAAGGCGAGTTTTTCTGCAATGGGGAGGCAGACAAGGTTGGCTATAAGAGCGCCATAAAGTGTGGTCAACAGTGCAACAGCCATGGATGGCCCGATCTTGCTGGGATCGGCCATGGAGGCAAGCATCTGCACAAGGCCGATTAACGTTCCGATCATTCCAAAGGCCGGTGCCGATGCGCCCATGCCTTTAAAAACACTCTGGCCGACAGAGTGACGCTGAACAGTCAGACGGATATCCTTATTAAGCATATCCTCAATGAGCCCTTCATCAATACCGTCAGACAGATATTGGACGGCCTTGGCGGTGAATCCGTCTTCTGTTTTTTCATTTTCAAGAGCAATCAGCCCTTCTTTTTTAGCAATTTTTGCCAAGGCAACCAGCCTGGTAACCGTCTCATCAGGTGGTTCCATTTTAACTAAAAATGCCTTCATGGCCACCTTTATGGTATTAATAACATCTCCCATGGAAAATTTAATAAAACATGTGGCCAGGGTCCCGCCAACAACAATTAAGACTCCTGGAATGTTTATAAATATCAGGGCGCTTCCGCCGATAATGACGGCAGAAAGCACTAAAGCAGATCCCCCTACAAGTCCAATGATAGTTGCAATATCCATTTTACACCCTCATACTTGGTTGTTTCGTTATAAAATATTTTCACAAAACTTGACAAATTAGTAAAAAGTCATTTTTCACCATTGAGATCGCAGAGAACACAGAGAATATTTTGTTTTATTAAATAGTTATACCTGTGTGCTCCGTGTCCTCCGTGGTAACTTCGTTTTAAGTTTTAGAATTTATGAACACACACCATATCTGCAATACAATCCAGTTTGCGATAGTTGATCAGCTTTTCGATACTATGGTTTGTCAGTTTAGTTAGACTGGGCAGTACAAGAGCTCCGCTTTTCATCCGGACGCTACTTGTTAGCACCATCCCTTCCTTAAGTTCATCTAATGAAAATTTTAAATAATCTTTTTCTTCCTCTTTTCGAATATTTTCCAGGTTTATTTCCAGCAGATAATCTATAAGATCACTTTCGAGCTGATATCCCCGCTGCTGTTGTAGTCTGTCCGGGATATCTTCCATGGGAACTTTCCACTTTTTAACAAGGCTGTCATATATGGATGCCCCGGAGATAATCCTGGACAATAAGGGTATTTCTTCTCCTTTTAATCCATCCGGATAACCGCGACCGTTTACCTGTTCATGGTGGCTTCTTATCAAAATGGAAATCGGTTTTAAAAATTCGATTTCCTTTAAAATTATTTCTCCCTGGACAGGGTGGGACATATAAAGCTTTTTTTCATCTCCATTCATTTCAGTTCTTCTTTTTGATACTATTTCCTTTGGTAAACCTACCATACCAATATCATGGAGCAGGCCGGCAGCCTCTAAAACAGGTAAATCCTCCTGAGCAACACCGGGATGAAGTTTGGCAAGTCTCAAACATAGTTTGGCAACCCGTTTGCAGTGTCCTCCCAGCTCCTCGTCTACCACTTCGATTAAATTGGTAAACATTTGAATTGTCTGATAATAATTTCTTTCTGTTTCAGCGTGCTTATTGCGAAGTTTTTTCTCCAGGCTTATAAGTCTTTCGCCGATTTCGATTCGCGCCCTAAATTCTTTTGTGTTGACCGGTTTGGTAATGTAGTCATCTACCCCCACTTCAAGGCCCCGAATGATATCCTGCTGTGTATCCCTGGCACTGATAAGGATAATATATATATATTTATTAAATCCGGCGCTGCGTATTTTGCGGCAGAGTTCAAGCCCGTTCATTTCGGGCATCATCCAGTCTGTAACTACCATGTCAACAGCTGTGGACAAAAGCGTTATCCAGGCTTCACTTCCGTTTTCTGCAAGATAGACAGTATGACCCCAATCTTTGAGAATTTTTTCTAAAAATTGTCTTGCAGCTGCCTGATCATCTACAACTAGGATTTGCATAAATTACCACCATTAACAATTCACAGATCATCAATGACTGTTTAAAAAGCGAGTTTTTTATTTTGATAGATAATGTATCGGCAGGAGAGAGGTAAAACTTGAGAAATTTGTAATAAAAAGATATTCTTTTTTCGGAGGTTATTACCTGGCAAGTTGTAGTAATTCTATTTGATATTCTGTAAGCGTTCACGGAATGTTGAAATTAGAAATTGGAAATTAGGCCTTCATACTTTTGTACTGTTGATGAACGCATTCAATTTTGGCCAGAGTTTCATCTTTTCCCAATTTCTACTTTCTAATTTCAAGTTTTAAGCAGTGAACGGCTACGATAATTTGTACTATCAGAACATATAAAATCCAATAGCCCGGTCACTTGGATCAGAGGGGTGAACGGAAATAAACTCAATCCCAAATTCAAAGCCAAAATCTTTTTTTATGATACATTCTTTTTTAATTAATGACCTGTTTTTATCATCCAGGTGAAATTCCACCATAATTTTGTCACCAAGAAAAAATTCTCTTTTTGAATTAAGTTTTATTTTTAAACCGGTGCGGGACACATCTGTTACGATCATAGTCCCCTTGTCTCTCGGAATGTCGGAAACGATATGAATGAAGGTCCCTGGGAAATTCGCTCTTTTTCTAAATTGTTTTCTTTTTTCTATCAAAGCATAATAAGTATTTCCGCAGGTGCACTTTATCTTTACCCTCTCCGCTTTTTCCAGGTTTTTATAATTTGACACATCAACCGTTCTCGGCTTATTGCATTTAGGGCATTCAAAGGTAATTGTATTATCACTGCTGATAAAAGCTTTTTTCATTTTCCCCTAACTCCTTGAGACCTTCGAAAAGTGCCGTTTTGAAATTGCCTCTCCTTAAAATAAAGCTTCAGGCTCTTAACTTATGATGAATTCGTAAAAGTCAAAAAACCCTTCTCCTTGTTGAATATCCCACTTCTGTGAGCAGGGAGGGGAAATCAACCTTTTTACGAAACCTTCAACTTATATAAAAACCTATTGCTGCGTAACCCTCAGCACCTCCTCAATTGTAGTCATTCCTGATAATACTTTTAAAACACCATCATGACGCAACGAAACCATGCCGGTTTTTAAAGCTGCACTTTTTATCAGATTTGAGTCAAATGTTTTCAATATAAGGTTTTTGAGCTTATCGCGTAGAACCATTATTTCAAAAAGGCCTATCCTGCCCTTATAACCTGTATTAAGACATTCTTTACATCCTTTTGCTTTGCAAATATTACTCCTTTTTGTTTGATCTACAGTAAGTCCGATCCTGCTGAGAGCAATGCTCTCAGGGAGATAGCATTCTTTGCAACTACTGCACAGGATACGGGCCAGTCTTTGTGCTACTACTGCAATGACCGAAGATGAGATTAAAAAAGGCTCTACACCCATATCTACCAGACGGGTAATAGCACTTGCAGCATCGTTTGTATGAAGTGTGGAAAAGACAAGATGTCCTGTTAGGGCGGACTGGACAGCTATTTCTGCTGTTTCCTTATCTCGAATTTCGCCGATGAGAATAACATCTGGATCCTGCCTTACAATAGATCTTAACCCCTGCGCAAAAGTCAGATCTATCTTGGGATTGACCTGAATCTGACTGACACCTTTAAGTTGATATTCAACAGGATCTTCAACGGTGATTATATTTATTTCCGGTGTGTTGATGGATGATAAAACTGCATAAAGGGATGTGGTCTTCCCACTTCCAGTAGGGCCGGTAACAAGAATGATCCCGTTGGGAGATTTGACAAGGTTTTCGAGAAGGTTAAGCTTTTTCGGCAAAAGACCAAGATTGGAAAGTGTAAATAATTTAGCTGTCTTATTCAGCAGTCTGAGCACAACACGCTCACCAAATGAAATCGGGATGGTGGAAACTCGAACATCGATATCCTGGTCTCCCATTTTTACTTCCAGACGTCCGTCCTGGGGAAGCCGCTTTTCAGCAATATTCATCTCCGCCATAACTTTAATCCTTGATATCAGTGGTGCCTGGATCCATTTTGGAGGCGTAAGCAGATCATACAGAATACCGTCCACACGGTATCGTACTTTAAAACTGTCCTGATATGGCTCGATGTGAATATCACTTGCGCGGGCTTTTATCGATTGGGAAAGTATGTGGTTTACAAGCTTTATAATCGGCGCGGAACTGGTGTCATCTAAAAGATCTGCTGTATCCTCAATTTCGCTGATGATAGAACTCCCGTTCTCCTCCATATCCTGGACGAGCTGCTCGGCGGAATCTCTGTTCAAGTCATAAGCCAGATTTATTGCGGAAAGAATAGTATCTCTTGTTGAAATGACAATATCATAATCGTTCAGTCCTAGAATGCTTACCAGGTCATCAAGGGGTTGAAAAGATGTCGGGTCGTTAATGGCAATGATAAATTGCGTTTTGAAATGGTTTTTTCTTTGATCTTTACTGCCATCCAGATCAATATCATTTTCAAGGTCTACTGGCTTGGAGTTGTTCGCCAGGGGGACCATAATATATTTTTTTAGAAATTGAATCGGAACGTTGGTTGTAACATCATTTCCGATAGTTTCGAAGGGAAGATCAGGCCAGAAAGGAATGTTATACTGTATGCTTAATGCTTCGAGGAGTTGTGATTCAGTAATTATTTTTTTTCTTAATAGTATTTCTCCCGTGTTTTTGCCTTTTTCCGTTTTAATCTTCTGCGTTTCATCAAGAACTTCTTTGGAAATGCCGAAGTTATCACTTAGTATTTGTGAAAGATGTTTTATCATTGCTCATCATCTTGCGGGGAAATGGAAGTATTTTCATCATTACTCGTTTTGTACAGTTTAATTGAGCCTTCTCCAATTGTTTCTTTCTTCTCGTTATATATCTTCTGAGCATCAGCTTTATTATTTATAACATGGGGGGTAAGGAACACGAAAAGATTTGTCTTTTCTCTTTGTGATTTTCTTGATTTAAAAAGCCATCCAAGCAGGGGGATATCTCCGAGTATGGGAACCTTGGTCTCGGTTTCAGCAAATTGGTCGTCAATAAGCCCGCCGATGACAACAGTGGAGTTATCATCTATGACTACCGTTGTATCGATTGTTCGTTTTAATGTAGTCGGTCGAAAATCGGTGGTTGATTCCAGCTTGGTAACTTCCTGGGATATTACAAGGCGTACCATACCATCCTGGTTGATTTGAGGGGTAATCTTCAATGTTGTGCCGACATCACGATATTCAAAGGAACTATATGTCTCAGTACCACCCTCTGCAGTGGACCTTGTCTGGAAGGGGATATTCTTTCCAACATAGATCTTAGCTTCTTGATTATTCGTAGTTAAAAGCTGGGGTGTCGAGATGATTTGAATATCCTTATCTTGTTTATAGACTTCTATGATGGCTGCAATACTTGGAAACATAATACCTGAAATATTAATAGCTTCACCGAAGACCCCAAGGGATAAACCTCCGGGCAGGGCGCCGGTTGTCGCCAGTCCTCCTAAAGAGGAGTATTCATCGCCGCTGAATCCTCCGCCGGCAGCCCCGTCTCTGCCGTCGTGATGTGCCTCCCCAAAAGCCTTCCATTCGGTGCCGAGTTTAAAATTCTTTTGGGTATCCACTTCCATGATAAGGCATTCAATGAAAACCATTGCCCTTGGAATATCGAGTTTTTTTATGATCTCTTCAAGAACCTGGTAATCTTCGTTGTCTGCCATTATGACAAGGCTGTTTGTTGCTTTATCCGGCGTTATTGTTGCCTGCCCTGAAAGAAGAGGGGCTTTTCCTCCTTTTGCCGAAGCTTTGCTCTTGCCGGATGTTTGCGCCTGAAGAACTTTGGCCAGTTCTTCGGCCGTTGCATATTCCAGGTAATAGACACGGATTTTTCCTTTATCTTTAGGCGTCTGTTTATCAAGCATACTTATCAGGCTCTTGACTCTTAAACCGTCAACCTCGCTGGCAAGCATAATAACTGTATTGGTCCTATCATCAGCGATGAGCATTATTGTCCTTTCTGATGCTCCTTTTTTGGCCGCTTTTTTCTGCTGAAAAACAGAACTCAAAATTTTTACAAGTTTTTCTGCGTCTGCAAATTCAAGGGGAATAACGGAAATTTCATGGCCGATTCCTGTTACATCAATAGCTTTTATAATTCGAATCAATCGCGTGATATTTGAATGGAAATCGGTTACAATCAGCATATTTGTCGGAGAATAGGCCAGAATTACGCTGCTCTTTGAAATCAGCGGCGCAAAAAGCTTCTTTATTTCAGAAGCATCGGCATATTTTAAAGTTATTATTTGAGTAATAATCTTGTCTTCCGGGGAAACCGCTCTTTCTTTTAGCAAGGTTTCAATATTCTTGGTACGGGCTTCAGGGGATGGAATGATTTTGATTACTTTGCCGGCTTCTACAGTGGCATAACCATGGACTTCCAGCACAGACTCAAAGACCTTATAAGCCTCTTTTACGGAAATTTTGGAAGGAGAAATAACTGTTACCTTTCCTTTGACCTTGTTATCTACAATAAAATTTTTTCCTGTCAGCTCACTGATGAACTTGATAAAAACATTTATATCAACGTTGTTAAAGTCAATAGAGATAAAGCGTTTGGATTCTACTTTTCCCTTTAACTCTCCGGAGCCCTTAGTGTTTTTTTCTGTTTGGGCAAATGACAAGCAGGCAAACGAGACAAGGAAAATAGAAATAAGTAAAAATATAATGACTTTTGATATTTTGCAGTATGATTTCATTTTTTACACGTGTACTTTCAGTTTATTGGTAATAAAATTGACAGTCTCGTAAAAAGTCCAACTTCTGTGTTGTGCTGCATTTCGTAATCATTCAACGTACGAAAAGTACGCCTCATGATTACAAAATTTGCACGCCTTGAATTTGAACTTTTTACGA
>RCNC010000163.1_pt1 | contig 37367 bp, 35 predicted proteins | sample 2041301 | NCBI WGS metagenome assembly RCNC01 (sample SAMN09708231, study PRJNA481090) | Marine sediment metagenome, whole genome shotgun sequencing project. | biome: marine sediment; feature: ocean; material: sediment; isolation source: Sewage treatment plant 13A marine sediment (STP13A) ...
ATCCCAGGTTATTCGCCCCGGTGGTCGCCTCGCCCGGCTGTGGCAGGCGCTGCGGGCAAGCCACTGGTCGACCCGGGCTGGGACAGCCGTGGCCCTGATTGCCATCACCACTGTGCCGGTGGGTATTGCGCTTCATCGCCGTGTCGCGCTGGTTCAGTTCGAGGAGCCGAGCGTCAGTTTCAGTGCGCCGGTTGATTTGCCACAGGGTATGTCCCGTCAGTGGTTGCTGGGAGAGGTGAAGGCGGCCCTGGGAGAGCGCCTGGGTGAGCTCTATGTTATCGGCCCGGTGGGGGCGGCCGCTACCACGCTTTATTCCGAGAGTGCCCAGCTCAAGCTGCCATCACAGGCTGAGCAGGTGTTCCAGACCGGCCTGCGCTGCGTCGAAGACCTGTGCGTCTTTGCGATTACGCGCAAGCAGGATGGCAAGATATTCAACCGCCAGGGTGTGATGTTTGCGGATATGTCACTGCAACAGTGGCAGGATATCGTGCGCACCACTACCCGCGCGTTGTACCAGTGAATGGCACCAGTGAATCATACCAGCGCTATTGAACTGGCCAGTACCATCTGGGACAGGAAGTACAGGGGCGTGCCCCACAGTCCGTTGACGCGTGATGGGTTGACGAATTGCCGCCGGGAGACGGCCAGGTCTGAGCAGGCGAAACCCCAGGCGCCGCAGATGATCAATGTGGCGGCCGGGTGGCCGGCGGTTGAACCGGCGCAGAGCAGCATAGCGGTGATAACCAGGACGTAGAGGGCCACCGGTATTTTCATAGCGGCCGGGACGTGTGGCCCGAGCCAGCGCCCCACACCCACCAGCAATACCAGGGCGGGCACGATGGTCAGCGCCAGTCCCATGGGGCTGGTTGGCAGCTGGAGAAAAGCAAACGCAAATAATAAATGCCCGCATAGAAACGCCGTAAGGCCGGCGAGAAAGGCTTTCTCGTCCTCCAGCATCAGGCACAGGTCGCCGATCATGCAGCATACCAGCGCTACCAGCATCCAACTGCCATAGGCAGTGGCAGTAGCATCCAGGGAGACCGCCAACCAGATGAAGGCCGCCGCGGCCAGTGGTTTGAATAGATAGCGGCCGGCGCGAAAGTCACGAAAATCACACAGTACCAGCGCGACCACAGCGAGACAGGATAGTCCGGCAGGTGGCAGTAATGTCTGCAGGGGCAGGGATTCAGTCAGCAATATTCTTGACTCTCTCAAACAGATCGGTGTTATGAGGGGCCACAATACCGTGATCCCTGGCCACTTGCAGCAGGTAGCCGGTGATGTAGTCGATTTCGGTCTGCCTTCCTGCGCTGACGTCCTGCAGCATCGAAGAGCGATTGGCGGCAGTGCCCGCGATAACCCTGTCGACAGTTTGCTGCAGGGTCTGGGCTGTGCTGGTAAAGCCTGCAGCATAGCTGACCTGTGTAATCTCAGTGCACACAGAGGCGACCTGCCGCGCCAGCTCGGGTCGCTGGGCAAGGTCGCCGTTGCGGCAGCGGTGTAACGCTGTGAGTGGATTGATGGCGCAATTTACCGCCATTTTCTGCCACAGGGCGGCGTCGATATCCCTGTCCCATACGCAGTCGGCCAGGGCGCGAGACCAGGAATGGAACCACGGCGCGGGCTGTTCCTGTCCCACCCGCCCGATACGGGTTTCACCATGGCCTGCGTGCCGGATGTGCAGGGGGGCGATGCGGTAGGCGCCTGCGGTGGTGGTGCCGCTAAAGATATCGAGCTGTGGAAAATCTCGCTGCAGTTGTGCCGCCAGGCCCATACCGTTCACCAACACCAGGACGGTGCTGTCCGCGTCCAGGTGATGGGCGATACTTTGCACTGCACTGCGTACGTCATAGGCTTTCGTCGTCACCAGCAGGTGGGAGATCCTGCCACAGTTTTCCGGGCTGGCAATGGGCACGGGGGTTTCACAGCGACTTTCCTCGCGTTCCACCACCAGGGTTTGCTGCCCCGGCCCGCCGCTACGCAGTAACAGTGTGGTCTGGCAGCCTGCCCGGTGCAGGGCCTCGGCATACAGGCAGCCGATCGCACCGGCGCCAAGGATGTGCCAGTGGTGCTTACTCAAAGACGAAATCCAACTACCGGGATTGAAAACTGGTGGCAGCCCATTATTATGTAGCCCATGTTACTGAAAGTTCGAGGACAGATACTATGCCATCGTTTGATATTGTTTCGGAAGTGGATTTACACCAGCTGACCAATGCCGTTGACCAGGCCTCGAGGATCGTGACCACCCGCTTCGATTTCAAGGGCGTTGCGGCGTCATTTGAACGCGAGGAGCGACGGGTGATGATAGTCGCCGAAGCAGATTTCCAGGTGAACCAGATGGAGGACATGCTGCGCAGCGCCCTGATTAAATGTGATATTGATGCCGGGGCGATGGATTGTGGGGAGATTGAAACCACGGGTAAGCAGGTACGGCAGTCGGTGCAGCTGCGCCACGGTCTGGATAGCGATCAGTGCAGATTGATTGTTAAACGTATCAAGAACGAGAAAATGAAAGTCCAGGTCCAGATCCAGGGGGAGCAGGTACGGGTGACCGGGAAAAAGCGTGATGACCTGCAGCAGGTGATGGCATTGTTGCGCGACGAGGATTTCGGCGCTCCCCTGCAATTCAGTAATTTCCGGGATTAGTGCGACCGCAGACTCTCCATCAGCGTTTGCGTTTTCTGTTCAATCTCATCGGCAAGTAGCACCGGTCGCTCCAGCGCCAGGTACCACAGCAATTCCAGGTAGCAGTAGACGCTGCCGAAGTGCTGCAATGCAGCGCGCTCCTCGTCCCGGGCGGCCCTGCCCAGATAGGCTTGCAGTAACTCCTCAGTGTCACTGCCGCTCATCGAGTCGCCGTTGGCCACCACGGCAATGTCGTACCACGGTGACGCCATGGCGCAGTATTCCCAGTCAATAGCCCACAGGGCCCCGCCGCTGTAGATGCGGTTGGCCTTTAACAGATCGTTGTGGCACAGCACGGGCTCGCCTGGATGCTGGTTGAGGCCGGGTATTAGCTCTGTGACGCTAGCCTGGCAGTCTCTTAGCTGCTCGCCCATGCTGTGGCCCTTGTGTTCAAGCAGCTTCTCATAACGCAAAACCCGTTCGCCGATATCCAGGCGGTGATGCCTGGCGGGAAGTGTGTGAATGCGGCGCAGCAGATCGGCTACTTCGGTTAAAGGCCGGTCCTGCACAGCATCATGCTCGAGAAAATCACAGACCATAGAGCCCAACTCGGGATTGAAGTAGCGTGCCGGTGGCGCGATGCCTGCGCGGGAGGCTGCCAGCAGGGTGCGCCATTCGCTCTGCCGCTGCAGGCCGTTGGTGGTGGGATTAACGCCGTCGATGCGCACCACGAAACGCTTTGGTGTCTCCACCAGTACACTGAAGTTGCTGTGGCCCGGGGACAGGACCTCCACCACTTGCGGTGCGCGCTCCAGAGGGGCTTCGCATTGCCATTGAGCCCACTGGGAAAGGGTCTGCTCCAGTTTTTGCTGGATAGGGCGCGGCAGGGTAATGTCCATGGTGGCAGCGCGACTACTTGATAGCCAGTTCCCCGGGTATGAGCTTGCACACCAGTACCTGCCTGCCAAATTTCTCGTAGCTGGCCTGCAGTTCACGGCTGATCAGGTTTATCACTTTATCGTGGTCACCACAGATCTGGGTGCTCATCGCATTGCTGATAATGGTGAGGTCCGGGTGCCTGTTGGCGGCCTCAATAAAGGCCTTGATGACTTCAATGTAACCCTCCTTGAAGGGGTAGAGGCTCAACTCAGCGGTCAGTTTCATAACAGATTGTCCTCAATCGGGGGTGTATGGAGCTCAGCAGTACTCATCCGCCGCCCTGCCTCTTGCCCGTCCCGGGGGGCTGGTTATGGCAGGTGAGAGTCTGGTGGGGCCTGCGGCATTGCATCGCAAGTATAGGGCGCTTACACTTCTTATCCAATAAGAACACGTCCGGGACCTCAGGTCATCCGGGCGCGCCGTAGGGGACTTTAATGACAGATCAATTCGACCAGGCAGGTACGCGGGAGGAAATAGAGGGCGCTCCCCCCGTGGTCTCGCGGTCAGAGCTCAGGGAAAGCCGCATGACCGAAGTGGTCACGGTGAACCGCTACCTGTACCAGCAGGCCCAGCAACTGGAGCACATGCTGTTGGAAGCGTCCGACTTGCAGGCGCTGTTTGAGATCCTGTTGGTGAGCATGCCCCGGCATTTTTCGTTCCGTGTCTCGGAGCTGTGGTTGTATGACCCCGAAGATATCCTTGCCAGCCTTATTATAGGTGCGGAGCGCTACGGCCAGAACCTGAAATTAATGGAGGACGTGTTCCCGATCCAGGAACTGTATGACCTGGAACCGGATGTCGAGCTGATCGATGCTACTGATTCCCGCATGTTTGCGGTGCTCAAGTCCGAACAGGGCGTCGATTATGCGCTGCTGATGCCCTTGATGGATGCAGGTCGTATGATTGGCAGCCTGCACCTGGGTTACCAGGAAGATTCACTGGTGTTGGGTGAGGCGGAAGAAGCATTGTTGGCGCATCTGGCTTCCATCGTCTCGAGTTGCTTCAAAAACATGGTGACTAGCCAGCAGATATCCCAATTGACTCTACTGGACCCGCTAACCCAGATCAGCAACCTGCGCGGTTTCGAAAAAGATATCGCCAGGGAAATCTCCCGGGCCCGGCGCGCGGAAAGTCCCATCACTGTGCTGATGATGGAAATCGACGATTACGAGGACCTGTACGAACACTACGGTAAGCGGCGCGGCCAGTTTGTGATCAAGAAGGTGGCTGAGCGGCTGTCCTCCGACCTGCGAGCCACGGACATGCTGGCGCGCCTGGCCAGGCCCCGCTTTGCAATTTTGATTCCCGGCAGTGGTGAGATGTTGGGCGAGGAGATCGCCGAGCGCATGCGCAAGGATGTTGCAGAGTTCTCCATTGACGATGGGCGTGGTGCCGTTCTCCAGGTGTGTATCAGTGTCGGTATGGTGACCTGGGAGCCGCAGCAGTTTCCCGCCATCAATATGCCGCAGTTGGCACGGCAGATGGAGTCAGTGGGCGTCAAGGCGCTGGAAGACGCAAAATCGCGGGGCGGTAACTGCGTGGCTTTATCGCGCCTCAGTACCATGATGGTGTAGGGCAGGACTTTGAGTAAACTCGATAACTTATTTGAGAAAAATCAGGAGTGGGCGCACAGCGTCAAGACCAGTGATCCGGGGTTTTTCGAAAAACTGGCGGCGCAGCAGAATCCCGAGTACCTGTGGATAGGCTGTTCGGATAGCCGGGTGCCTGCGAATCAAATTGTCGGTTTGTTGCCTGGGGAGATTTTTGTGCATCGCAACGTGGCAAATATGGTGGTGCACACAGATTTCAATTGCCTGAGCGTGTTGCAGTTCGCGGTAGATGTGTTGAAGGTCAAACACGTTATCGTAGTCGGCCATTACGGCTGCGGTGGTATTCAGGCCGCCTACGATAATGGTGAACATGGCCTGATCGATAACTGGCTGCGTAATATCAAGGATGTGCAACATCGGTATCACGACAGGCTCGAAGCGATTGATAATATTGACGCGCGTCTGGAATTGCTGTGTGAGCTGAACGTCAAGACCCAGGTGGATCATGTGTGCCAGACCACCATCGCCCAGCAAGCCTGGGCGTCTGACCAGAGTTTGTCGGTTCATGGTTGGGTGTACAGCATCCAGGACGGCCTGCTGAAAGATCTCGATTGTAGTGTGGATAGCGTGGAGCAGGTAGCCGACGCCTACCGCGTCATCTACTGAAGCAGGCACACTCTGTTTGAGTCTGTAACATTCACGCCCCACAATATCCGTGAATCAAAGTAACGAGGTAGTTTCTTTGAGCTATAAGCACCTGTTATCCAGTGGGCATATCGGTCCACTGGAACTGCGCAACCGCATTATCATGACACCTATGGGCACTAACCTGTCCCAGCCAGATGGTCATTGCGGTGAACGAATCCAGGCCTACTATGAAGCGAGAGCCCGGGGCGGTGCAGGCATGCTCATCGTTGGTGTTGCCTCTATCGCCTGGCCGTCAGGTGCCTGTAATCCCAACCAGGTGGCGATCTCCTCAGATGAATTCCTGCCCGGCTTGAGTGAGTTGGCGCGCCGCATCAAGCAGCATGGTTGCCGGGCTGCAGTGCAGCTGCAGCATGCGGGTAAAGTGGCCGTCTGCGATATTTCTGCCGGCCGCCCCATGCTGGTGCCCTCTATTCCCCCCAAGGCCAGGGATGAAATGATGGCCGCTCTGGCGCCAGATGAAATGGCAGCCTTCGTCAAAACGTTTACCAAAGAGGGTGCCAAGGTTGCATACAAGGTGGCGGACAGGGAAGACCTCCGCACCCTGGTGGAGCAGTTCGCGGCAGCGGCGGAGCGCGCCCGGCGCGCGGGGTTTGATGGCGTCGAAATACATGCTGGCCATGGCTATATCATTTCCGCGTTCCTGTCCCCCCATGCCAACCAACGGGAGGATGAATACGGTGGCAGCCTGGAGAATCGCTCGCGCCTGCTGGTCGAGGTTATCCAGGCGGTTAAGGCCAAGGTGGGTCAGGATTTTCCGGTCTGGTGTCGCATTGATTCCATGGAGTTTCGGGTTGATGGCGGTATCCGCCTGGCCGATGCCATAGAGGCAGCGGTGTTGGCGGAAGCGGCCGGTGCCGATGCCATTCATGTCAGTGCCTATGCCAATCCCGCCTCCGGGGCGGCCTTCACCGAGGCGCCATTGGTGCACCGCAGGGGTGGTTACCTGGCGTTTGCCGCGAGTATCAAGGCGCGCCTGGCGATTCCGGTGATCGCCGTCGGTCGCATCGAGCCAGAGATAGCTGAACAGGTGATTGCCCGCGGCGACGCGGATTTTATCGCCATGGGCCGCAAACTGCTGGCGGACCCGGAGTTGCCCAACAAGTTACAGCGCGGGGAGCCGGAAACAATTCGGCCGTGCATTTACTGCTATACCTGTGTCAGCCGTATTTTTGTCAACGACCATGTGCGTTGCGCGGTGAACGTGCGCACCGGCTTTGAGCACGAAATCGTGCTGTCCCCGGCGGAGCAGCCCCGACATATCCTGGTGGTTGGTGGCGGTCCCGCTGGCATGGAAGCGGCCCGGGTGGCCGCCCTGCGCAGACACCGGGTAACCCTGGTGGAGCAGGCGCGGGACCTCGGCGGCACCGTATTCTTTTCCTCCATCGTATATCCCGAAAACGGTAAGCTTATTGACTATCTTGCGGGGCAGGTGCGGCAACTGGGCGTCGATGTGCGCTTGCGCACCCGCGTTGACCGGGAGCTGCTCGCGCAACTGGCACCGGATGCAGTTGTGGTGGCCACCGGAGCGCGGCGGGATGCACCACCGATCAGCGGCAGGGAGTTAGCCCACGTTTTCAGCGGAGATGAAATGCGTGACCTGATGACAGGTAGCGGGGATTCAGGGGTTATCACCAAGCTTGCCTGGTGGCAGGGGCTGATGCTGAAACTGGCTGGTTTTATGGGTGTTACCCGCAACGCCCGCCTGTTGCGCCGTCTCAGTTACTGGTGGATGCCGGTGAAGAAACGGGTGTGCATTGTCGGTGGCGGGCTGGTGGGTCTGGAGTTGGCCGAATTCCTGGCAGAACGGGGGCGGCAGGTCACGGTGGTAGAGGAAGGCGAGAAGTTTGGTGCAGAACTGGCGGTAGTCAGGCGCTGGCGGGTACTGGAAGATTTGCAACGCCTGGGGGTAGTGATGATCAATAAAACCCGGGTGGCCAGCATCAAGGGTGAATCACTGCTGCTCAATGGTAGCGATGGCGAGGTGGAGATCGAAGCGGATACTGTGATCCTGGCCAGCGGGGCCGTAGGAGATTTATCCGTGGCGCAATTGTGCCTGGAGCAGGGCTTTGAGACTCACGTCGCGGGGGACTGCGATGGAGTCGCCTATATCGAGGGCGCTATCCGCAGCGCTCACACTGTGGCCCGCGCACTCTAGGTGCACTGGATAAGGCATTGGCGCCGCTGTGCGATGCGAATTTCCAATTGCTTGGCGCGCACCCGGGAAAGGATTCGCTGGACTACCGGGAAGTAGACTACACTCGACCCACAGCCATACTGCTGGGTGCCGAGCGTCAGGGTTTGAGCGATGAGGGCAGGTCCAGAGTGGATGTGCCGGTTTCGATTCCCATCGTGGGCATGGTGGGCATGGTGGGCAAGATGGGGGAGCAGGGTGATGAATAATCTTTTGTTGATATTGCTGTGCATTTTTGGTGGTGTGGGCTTGATGGTGGTGCTGGGGGAGCGCTTTGCCAAGCCTGCCGATCCCGAACGCATGCGACAATTGAGTCGCTGGTTGATCCCCCTGGTGGGGATCTCGCTGGTATTGTCATTGGCTGAGTTCTATTTCAGGTGAACAAACCACTCGATGGTGTGCGTGTACTGGACCTGACGCATATGTTGTCCGGCCCCTATGGTGGGATGATCCTTGCCGACCTGGGCGCAGAGACAATCAAGGTGGAGCCCCTGCAGGGCGAGGGTACCCGTAAGTTGCTGGCGACTGATCCTGACAACTCCCTGGACGGGATGGGCGCCTATTTCCTTACCCTCAATCGCAACAAGCAAAGCGTGGCGATCGATCTCAAATCCGCGCATGGAATCGCCCTGTTCCATCGCCTGGTGGCTTGCTCCGATATTGTGTTGAGTAACTTTGGCGCCGGTGTGCCCGAGCGGCTGGGGGTCGATTTTGCCTCCCTGAGTAAAGTGAATCCGCGCATCATTACCTGTACGGTCACCGGTTTCGGTTCCGATGGCCCAGGGGCCATGCGCCCGGCGTTTGACCAGGTCGCCCAGGCGTCCGGTGGTGGTATGTCAATCACCGGGCCGGATCGTGAGCACCCGGTGCGCGCGGGAATTCCTGTGGGGGACCTCGGTGGCGGCATGTTCGGCGTCATGGGCGTGCTGGCCGCACTGTATGAGAGAGAGCGCAGTGGACTGGGTCAGCATGTGGACATATCGATGTTGGACTGCCAGGTTTCGATGCTCAACTATATGGCTACCATGCACTTCCTGTCCGGCAAGGACCCTTACCCTATCGGCAATTCACATTTTGTCCACGTGCCCTACGATACGTTTAACTGTGCAGACGGCATGGTGGTGATTGCTGTTATCACCGACAATTTCTGGCAGAAGCTGAAGACGGTGGTGGCTTGCCCTGAATTTGATAACCCGGTTTTTGATAATCAGCCCGGGCGTTGGCAGCAGCGTGAACTGATCAATCGTTGTCTCAATGACGTTCTCGCTACCAATACCTGCGACTACTGGTTGGAACAACTGGAGCAACAGGGAATTCCCTGTTCGCCGGTGAATTCCCTCAGCCAGGCCCTTGCTGACCCGCAGGTTCTGCATCGCAATATGGTAGTGGAACTGGGTCACCCCGATGGTAATAGCACCCGCGGGCCGGGTAACCCGATCAAGCTGTCCCGCACGGACGAGGAGAGTTTCAGTGCCGCTCCGTTACTTGGCCAGGATACGGACAAGGTGATGTCCGGATTGCTTGGACTGAGCGATGCAGAAATCCAGTCCCTGAAAAATGATGGAGTGATTGCCTGAGCGCAATAGACACGGCACGGTTACAGGTGCCATTGATGACAATAGGGAGTAGTTAAGGATGCCACGATTGCGACAGGTTCCCAGGACGGAGGCGGATCCAATTGCTACGCGTATGTATGACATGTTGTTTGGCGAGCGCGATCCGGTGCAGGAACCGGGCACTGACACCGGTACGCCGGGTAATTGGTGGACAGTCTTTGCACTGGTGCCGGATTGCCTGAAACACGCTATAGGCGGTTTTCAGTTTTACCGTGATCCTGCGCGTAAGCTCGACCCACAGTTGCGCGAGCTTGGCCAGACCCGGGCCGGTTATGCCCGCAGCTCACAGTTTGTGTATTCCCAGCATTGCAAGTCCTGTCGCTCGGTGGGATTGCCAGAGGAAAAAATACAGGCGATCCCGCACTGGCAGGTTAGTGAACAGTTCAGTCCGCTGGAGCGTGCGGTGCTGGCTTACACTGATGCACTGGTGCTCGAAGGAGGGCGCGTGGCGGATGCGGTATTCGAAACCCTCAAGGCGCAGCTGTCCGACGAGGAAATACTGGAACTGACTTACATCACCGCCCTCTATGAAATGCATGCGGTGATGAGCCGCGCCCTGCGCCTGGAGTACGATGACGTGGATGAGCGCATAGTGGAAGTCGATGCCCCTGAGGGCGGCGCCGATGACGTGATGAGTATGGTAGATACCGACGGGGAGTAAGTGACATGGGATATCACCACCTGGCATTGGCCTGCCGCGATATTCAGGCTATTCATGAATTCTATGAAGGGCTTATGGGCTTTGAGCTGGTAAAAGTGGAAATAGGGCCAGTGCGGGAAGGGGGGTGGGCCAAGCACTTTTTCTACCGCATGGAGGACGACCACAAGTTTATCGCCTTCTGGGAATTACACGACGTTCCAGGGACAGAGAACCTGGAGACTAATATCTCAAAAGCCGCTGGTGTGCCCGAGCATATTAATCATATCTCCTTTGATGTGCAGGATATGGAGGATCTGCAGCAGCGCAAACAGCAGTGGCTGGGCGCCGGGCTGGAGGTAACGGAAATTGATCACAACTGGTGTCACTCGATCTATACCAGGGATCCCAACGGTATCCTGGTAGAGTTTTGTGTCACCACCGGGAGTTTTACCGCCACAGACAGGGAGAAGGCCCTGCGTGCCCTGGCCGCCGATGAGCCGGAGTTTTCACCGCCGCCGGCATCCATCGAACACCTGTCGCCCTGATGCCGCAAGTGGCCGGGTTTACCCGGCCTGCAATTGCTCCATAGGCAACCACAGACCGTGGAAACCCTGTGGTACGCGGGCGTTCAACTGTACCTTGGCCAGCACATTGTTGAGGTTGTGCGCATCCATGACCCACAGGCTGGTGTTATGGGTCTGTGCTGAGTACACATAGCTGAGCACGTAGCCATCATCCTCGTTACCGGGGGTGGTCGATGGCACAAAAAAGGGTTCGCCGGGAATGGCGCCATCGCCGACTTCAAAGGTTTGTAACTCGCCTGTCTGCAGGTCGTGTTTCAGGATGCTACCAATGGATTCGTGCCGGTTGTCACCGGTCCCGACCACAATGACACCCAGACTGTAGCCGTAGCGGTAACTCCTGCCAGTCAGTCCGCGGTTGATCTGCGGGAACTCCATACGCTGGGGGCCAATTTCCTGCAGGCTGGAGGCACCTGAGTTCATGCCCAGGGTGTAACGGCTGAGTCTGGCGGGATAGTCGAAATCGCTGGAGCCATTGACCCAAAGGTGATCGTAGCGCGCCACATCCAGCACTACATTGTCGCCCTGTTCGTAGGCGTTCATCACGTGAAAAACAAAAGCCGGGTCGATATCAAACCATTTGAGGTCCTTGCTGCTACCCGTCTTGGGCATGACGCCAATGCGGCAGGGGGCTTTGTCATTCCACACGAAGGGCAGGGCCCCTCCCGTTATCATTGCCATCCAGGAGAATACGATCGGTAACTCCATAAAAATGACGTAGTTCTCGGTGATGGCGAAATCGTGCATCAGTGCCGGACCGGCTGTTTCCAGCACCTCTTTCTGCACCAGCTTGCCGCTGGCATCCACGCGGTAGTAGGTCAGGTAAGGTTTTACCGCGTTGTAGCCAAAGAACAGCAATTCTCCGCTGACCGGGTCAATTTTAGGGTGGGCAGTCATGGCCCCCGCCAATTGCCCCTGGTAATCGTAAGCCTCTTTGGTTGACAGGTCTTCAGGGTCCATCACGTAGGGCAGGCCCGCTTCCCCCAGCGACAGTAGCTTGCCGCCGTGGTAGATCACCGAGACATTGCTCTGGTTGGCCGCCGGGTCCATGGCTGTTTTGAAGTTGCTGGACTCGCCGTAAAGAAAGGGCGTTTGTACATAACGATTGCGGTACCAGCTGGCCTTGCCGTCTTCGAGTTTTACGCCGTGGATCATGCCGTCGCCGAAAAAGAAATGCCTGCTGGGGCCCTTCCAGCTATTGGGGCCATTGCGGTAGTAGTAGCCGTTCAGGTCGGGGGGAATGCTGCCTTCGACGGCCAGGTCGGTGACCGTGACCTCTTCTGTTACCGGCGGAAAATTACCCTGTCTCCAGAACGCGTCGGGGTCGCCGGCATTTTCCTCCGCACAGCCAGTGATAACTGCGGTGGAGGACAGGGTAGCGACGCTGGCGCCGCCGAATTTCAAGAAATCTCTGCGCTTCATCGAGTGCTCCTGCGTGGGAAGTTGGAGAGTTATTTGTGTTTTAATACAAAAAAACAGTATAACTTGTTTTTATATGAGGGCAAGAACAATATAGCTCATTATTGTGTGGGTATGGGATGACGAGCGAGCGCTCGTCATCACCGATCAGGGGGGGTCAGGCCAGACTTGCCACCTGGTCCTGGTTAAGCCAGCAGGAATGCACGCCGAAGGGGACGCGCTGGGGTATGTGCAGGCGTGCCAGCTCTGTCATGGTCGCCGCATCCAGGATCAGCAAATCTGCCCGGTCGGGCGTCATCAGCAGTTCGAGCAGGTAACCATCGTCTTCCGCCGCGGAATGTGCCCGTGGCACGAATAAGGCCTCGCCACCGTAAAACTCGCCATAGTCGAAATAGGCGACCTCCTGCTCATCGATCATGTCGTATTTGAGTACTCCCTTGGCCATCATGCCCTCCTTCTCCTCGTCCAGCAGGTAGGCGAAGCGACTCTGGCGGCCCAGGTAGGCGCTATTGAAACTGGGGCGCTCGTAGAAATGATCCAGTAGCACACGGTCTTCAGTAACCTGGCCAGTGTCCAGGTTGAGGCGCCATTTGTTGAATGTAGTGTGGGGTTCCTGGGGGTTGTGGATCGGTATGTTGGAGGGATAGCTACGGAACACCGGAGCGAACACCACGATATCCGTACCGCCATCCTCGCGAGGCTCCTCCCAGCCATTGACCACATGCCACAGGTGCCCCGGTTGACCCGTGGTAAACCAGCGCACCGGATCGCCCGCTTGATGATCGCGCTTGATTACGCCCCAGCGCATCATGTAGTTCGGGTCAAACACCATCGGGCTTTGCTCTGCGCCGAACAACTCCTTGGGATTGAAACGCAGGGACAGGTCGGGGAAAACCAGGTAATTCTCTGTCAGGTAGTAGTCGTGCAGGAAGGCCAGTGCAGGCTTCTGTACATCCAGTACGCTGTAGTGATCGAGTTGGCCCTGGCGCAGCACGGCATGACGGATGCGGCCGCCACGGAACTCGGTGCTGAAGGTGTACCAGTCACCGGTCGCCGGGTCAATTTTGGGATGTGCGGTAAAGGGGCCATCGAGCTTGCCCCCGAAGGACTCGAATGCACCACTGCCATCCAACATCAACTGCCCATCAACTACCCGGGTGTTGAGCGCGAAGGGGTAGCCGGTTTCCTGCAGGCAATACAATGTGCCGTGGTGGTACTGGATGGCAGTGGTGGAGGAACTGTTCTCCAGCACGTCGAGTGCTGGCACCACGCCAAACCGTTGTTTGAGCGAGGCGATAACCATGCGGGCGAAACCCGCCTTGCCGCCTCCGGCGATATCCCCGAAGTGTAGGTAAGTATCCCGGCCGGCCTTATCTTCTATTTCGTAGCGGGGAGTTTTTACATAGGTGTTGGAGTAGGCCGCCGTGCCGCCACTGATTTGTACCTGGTGTAACATGCCCGCACCGTTGAACATGTGGCAGCGACCGTCAGTCTGTTCAAACTGGAGGTTGGTACCATTGCGCAGGAAAACTCCCTCAAGATCTGCCGGGATAGTGCCAGTTACATCCAGGGGTAAAGCCCTGTTCAGTGCATGCACTGGTTTGAAGCCCCATGCATTATACGGGCTGTCCCGGTTGTAGGCGTCTACGTCCAGGGCCTTGCGGGCACGGCCATCAGCCCATTCCAGCAGTGGCCTGGGCATCAGCTTCAGCAGCGCGAAGATGATTACTGGAGCGGCCATTAGCAGGATTGCAATTAGCAGTAAAAGCTTGGACACCATAGTGTTTCACCTTATTGCCACAGTGGTGACAGTTGTATTTTTGCCACCTGGCTTGTGACGTGTGTTGCTGCGTGAAGAGCCAGATCAGATACTATAAAGACTGGCGACTTTAGCATAAGTAAGAGTTGGTGGAGAGGATGGTGATCCGCCAATGGTCAAGAGGTAGTTCTGCAAGGCCAAAAAAATATGGGTACCTTGCTTATGTGCCCAAGTGACTTTAACTTGTCGCTTGGCCGTTTTGATATCCGCGGTGAAACAGTGGCACTGGCCAACTCGATGCGCGATACTGCGGCCAATAATTCCATTGTCGTTAACGAGCCTGCCTGTTGGCGCCAGCGCGACCAATTTGAGTTTGCCGTCACGGATGAATCCGATGCGTCTTACCTGCTGTTGAAAAGAAAATCCGCCTAACCCATGTTGCTGAGAGTAAACCTGTAAATGAGTAATTCACTGAAGCTGTTGGACCCCGCTATCATGGGTGACGAATCGAGTATGTACGCCCTGTTCAAGGATTTGCGTGAGCATGATCCGGTGAGTCGTGTAGAGCATCCGGATTTTGAACCATTCTGGGCTGTTACCAAACATGAAGACATCAAGATGATCAGCCAGAAGAATGATGCGTTCCTGAATAATCCCCGCACGGTGTTGATACAGCGTCAGTTTGAAGAGGCCCTGCTGGAAAAATTTGGCACGCGCAATGGCCTGGAAACACTGATCCACATGGATAATCCCAAGCACAGGAAATTGCGCAATGTCACGCGGGACTGGTTCAAGCCGGGGCCTATAGACCGCTTGAGAGAGGAGGTGCAGGTCATTGCCAGGCACTATGTCGACAAGATGGAGGCAATGGGCGGCGAGTGTGATTTCGTCAAGGATATAGCGATGCTGTATCCGCTGCGGATAATCATGTCCATTATCGGCGTGGCCCCGGAAGAGGAGCCAATGATGTTGAAACTTACCCAGGAGTTGTTTGGTGGACAGGACGCCACCCAGGCACGGGGAGACGAAGTGGGCGATGGCCTTGAAGTGTTGATGGACTTTTTCAACTATTTCACCGCCGTGGTGGAGGACCGCAAGAAAAACCCGACGGATGACCTGGCCTCCATACTTGCCAATGCATTGGTTGACGGCGAGCCGATGGAGGCGCTGGACCAGATCAGTTACTTCATTATTACAGCCACTGCAGGGCACGACACCACTTCCGCTACTATCGGGGGCGGCATGAAGGCGTTGCTGGAGCACCCGGACCAGTTGGTCAAACTGCGTGAAAATCCACAGCTTGCCAAGCAGGCAGCCCGCGAAATGATTCGCTGGACTTCGCCGGTGCGGCACATGATGCGCACCACTACGCAGGACATCACGCTGCGCGGCAAAAACCTGAAGGCCGGAGACAGTCTCTGCCTGTGGTATCCCTCTGCCAACCGCGACGAGGAGGCCATTGATAATCCGGATGTTTTCGATATCGAACGGGACAATCGCAATCAACTGGCGTTTGGTTACGGTGGGCATATGTGCCTGGGCCAACACCTGGCGTTGCTGGAGGTGGAAGTATTTTTCCAGGAATTGTTGCCACGGCTGTCGCATATTGAAATGGCGGCGGATCCGCAGTGGGTCCAGGCTCTTTTTGTAGGTGGACTGAAGTCAATGCCGGTGCGCTACGCCTTCAGCTAATGCCATTGTGGCTATCTGTGTGTTTTTGGGTAAGCAGCGCCTGATTGGCGTCAATTTCCCTGCCTTCCGATGAGTTTGAGCGAGATGGGCAGGCCGTCTGTGGGCAGCGACATGGGTACCACGGAATAGGCCATCTCGTAACCCGGCTCCACGGTTACTTCGTAACGCCTGAGAAAATGATAGAGAAACAGCTTGGCCTGCACCTCGGCAAAATGCAGTCCCAGGCATTTGTGCGCGCCGCCTCCGAAGGGGATGTACTGGAAAAAGTGTTTCTTATCCTCGGCGCGAGCAGGACTAAAACGCTCCGGGTCAAAAACGTATGGCTTGCTCCAGTACTCTTCCATGTAGTGCGTGAACAGGGGTGAAATTCCTATACCGGCGTTGCGCGGGATGCTGTGTCCCAGCACCTGCGTGTCGGCAATACAGCGCCTGGGTATGGAGGGCAGGGGGGGGTACATACGCAGCGCCTCTCTAAACACCAGCGCTGTGCTGTCCATCTTGCCCAGGGTCTCAAGGTCTGGCTGTTCCTGCGCGTAGTCCAGGTACTCCTGGCGTAGCTTGTCCTGCCAGTCGGGATTTTTGGCCAGTGCGAAAATGATAGAACACAAGGTGCTGGTGGTGGTGTCATGAGCAGCGAATAGCAGGAAGATCAGGTGGTCGACAATAGCTTGATCGCTGAAATACTGATTATCTTCATCGCGGATGCGGCACACCTGGGCAAAAATATCCTGCTCGTCGGAGGCGCGCTTGGCACTGATGTGACCGCGCACGAACTGCTCCAGGTAAGCGCGACCACGCTGGCCTTTCCACCAGCGATTGCCGGGGATATTGAGTTTTACCAGCGCCAGGGTGGCATCCACCGCGTCGATAAAGGATTGATTCAGCCTGTCGGCTTCGTCAGTAACGTTCAGCCCCAGGAAAACACTGGCGGCCACATTCAGCAGCAGCTTTTTCACATGGGGATAAAAGCTGAAGGCTTCGCCCTGTGGCCACGAGGCAATGCCAGTGGCTATTTGCGGTGACATGGCGTGCACATAGCTCTCGATGGCTGGACGTTTGAAGGCCGCCTGCAGCACCCGACGGTGGTATTTGTGCTCATCGAAGTCCTTGAGCATCAGGCCATTTGGGAAAATCTTATCCAGCGTGAGGTTCCAGGCCAGGGTGTTGGAAAAGCACCTGTCGGGGTCTTTCAGAATGGCCTCATTGGCGTCCGGGCCCAGTAGTACGATAGTGTGTTGCAACAGCGCATTGACCCTGAACACGGGTCCGTAGCGCTGGAACTTGTGCCGGGCCAGGCCGTGGAAGTCCTGCAGGAAACGGAGTGTGTCCCCGATAACGGGGGTGCCTGAATCTCCGGGAATATGCTTCACGTCCCGTGTAGGGAAGCGCGAAAACTTACTGTAATCGATAGGGTGCGCGGACACCTGGTCGCCTTTGGGCTTGCCGGGAATCAAAAATTGTAGCGAGCCTGCAGAGCGACGGTACGCGGGCGATTGAGACTGCCAATAGTCGCGGCACCGACTGGCAACTCTGCGATATTCCCTCCGAAAGCCGGGAAATCGAAGCCGAAGGAGCTGGCCTGGTCCAGCAGGTTGCGTCCCATTACCGCCACCTCCCAGCTGTCGTCAGCCGCAGCCAGGGCGATACGCAGGTCCAGCAGTGTCAGCGCGCCATCAAGGCTACGTTCATCCTTCTGCATGTATTGTTCATCGCGATAGTTCAGGGCACTGTCCATGCGCCACATTAGTCCTGCGCCTTGCCATGCAATCTCGTAGTGGGCGTCTACAGAAGCGGACCACTCGGGGGCATAGGGCAGGCGCAGGTTGTTGTCGGTTTCCTCTGCATCGGCATAGGTTGCGCTGGCACCGAGAATGAGGCTTTCTGAGGCGGCCCAGCGGCCCTCCATTTCAAAGCCGGTGCTTTCGGCTGGTATGGTGTCAGTGACAAAGGCTGTGCCGGTGAAGGTGATGACCTGGAAGTTTTCGATCTCGGTATAGAAGATCGAGGCATTGAGCATCGCCGCGCCGCCGGCAAAATTCATTTTTATCCCTATCTCTGTGGTGTCGGCTTCTTCAGTGTCGTACTCCGCATCCTCTGGCAGGAAAACCTCTGTGGTGAAGCCGCCGCTCTTGCTGCCGCGGGCCCAGGACACATAACCCATCATAGTCTCCCTGATATCGTAATTTATATTGATGGAGCCATCGAGGTTGTCTTCTGAACGATTCAGGTCAGTGCGTGGGACTTCGGGGGCCAGCAGGCCTGCCAATATATCTGACAGGTCGCCGCCCGACCGCGTGCGCACCCGCTCAAAGGTCGCGCTCTTCTCTTCATCCGTATAGCGTAGCCCCAGGGTGGCGTGCCAGCTTTCGCTTATATGCAGCGTGCCCTGGCCGAACAGCGACCACACGTCGGTATCCTGGTCGTAGTATTTGATGTTAGTACCGTCCAGTGGCAGCCCACCCAGGAGAAAGGGTGGCGGGAAGCTGGAATCAGTGAGGTTGGAATAATCCATATCGCTGTAGAGATAGTACAGTCCGGCGACATACGAAAAACGCTGGTCGGTGGGCGAGGTGATGCGCAACTCCTGGCTGATTTGTTCATAGTCGCTGCTAAAGGTGGTGGTGAGGTAGTCCACCGACAGGAAGTCGGAGTCGGTCAGGCGATCATTGTTGTACTCGGACCAGCCGGTGAGTGAGGTGAAGCTGTACTCCCCGAAACTGTGTTGGTAGCGTATTAATGCTCGCTGCGAATCCTGGTCGTCTTCAGCATCGCCACTGCTGCCATAGGAGGTATACGCGTTCTTGGTCTGGTCGATACCGATGTTGGCGCTGGGGTCCATGGCGGCGATAAAGCCCGTTTCGTCATTATCCGGCTGGAAGGTGTCGCCCTTGATATTGAGGTCATCGTACTGGTAGCTGAGTAGCAGGCTGCCATCGTAGCCAATATCATACTGCGCGCTGACGCGCACGGTGGTCTGGTCCCTTTGCGGTACTTCGTTGCCTGTGGTCTCATTGTCGACATAGCCCTCTTCATCCACCGCATTGAAGGCCAGGCGGTAGTTGCCGAAGCGGCTGGGGATGTCGACTGCACCGGTTACATAGGTACTGTCGAACTCGAATTCGTAGTCGCCCTGTATATAGCCGCCGAAGTCTTCACCCGGACTGCGGGAGATGATACTTATCGCCCCGAGGCTGGTGTTTTTGCCCAACACGGTTGTCTGGGTGCCCTTGATGACCTCCACCCGCTCTATGTCGAACAGCGCCGATTGGAACTCCCGGATGCGCCCGGCCCAGATGCCATCGACAAACAGGCCAACGGACTGGTCCAGGCTCTCCCCGCCGGAACCGGTGCCCAGCCCGCGTATGGTGACCTGCGACAGGTTTTGCGGTGTATGCTGTATCGTCAGCCCGGGGACGAAGGCGGCCAGGTCGTTGATGTCGCGAATGCTGAAAATATCCAGGCTCTCGCCCGTCACCACATTAATCGTGACCGGAATCTCCTGCACGTTCTCCACCCGCTTCTGTGCGGTGACAATGATTTCTTCCAGAATGGTTTGCTGGGCCTGGACAGCGGCTGGGAGACTCAGTGCCAGAGCAGCAAAATTGACCACTATTGAGCGCTTCGAGCGGTGGGTAGTACTGTCCATGGTATTCGTTGTTCCTTGTCGAGGTATGCTGATTGTGACAATGCCACCGCTGGGCGGGGAGGTCGCAGGTCGTGCCAGAATAGGGGCGATCACCGCAGTTGTCCCGCTAATATTCCTCTGTTGCTTGTGCGCAAGGGAGGCTGCCTTGGCGATCCGGGATGGTGCCCAAACTAGTACATATCCCTCGATCCAGTCAAGGATCGCCACAGAATAACAAATCTTTACCCCCGGAATCGCTTTCGCGGCAGAATGCCGCTGTTTCATAGTGTTAACTTTCTATCGAGGGCCCTATAATCGGGGCTATAATCAGACTCGACGCGCAACAGGCAGTCGGGGGGGACAGGGGAGTGTGTTTTGCCAGCCCAGTGGCTCAGTAGTTCCAGCGATGTGTCCGGGCGTGCGACGGCGGCCCTTACGGGTGCGCTGCGGAGTATGTCCCAGCCCGAGCAGGCAAGGCGACTGCGACGGGTTCTCTTGCTGTTGTTATCGCTGTGGGCGGTATTGGGCCTGTCCCGTTTGATCTGGGCGCTGCTGCCTGCATCCGAGGCTATCAGCGGGCCTCCCCCACAGATAATTAACCCTGTGACTACCAGCCGGTCTGGCGGGGCGGCGGATCCTGTCGATATCAAGCGCATGCGAGCCTGGCATTTATTCGGTGAGGCCGGGGCGACTGCACCCAGTGTGCAGGCACAGCCGCAGGTCGTGGCCAGTGAGCGTGATGGTATAGAAAAAGGGGCCAGGGAAACTCGCCTGAACCTCACCCTGCGGGGTATTATCGCCTCCACGGAGGATGGTCTGGGTCACGCTATTATTGAACACCAGTCAAGACAGGCGGTCTATGCTGTAGAAGATAAATTGCCGGTGTCTGGCCGGGTGACACTGGCCAAGGTCATGCCGCGGCAAGTGGTGCTGGATAACGGTGGCACCTACGAATTGTTGGTGCTGTTTGAGGATTCCAGGCTGGGAGCCGGGCAAGCGGCACCCCCCCAGAGGAGTGATCCCATCCCCAGGTCCGTTAAAAAGGGTGAGCAAATCGATAAGCGCCAGGATGCCGAGGCAACCGCGCTGGCCGTGAACTATCGTGAGCGGCTGTATAAGGATCCCCAGTCCCTGGCCAAGGTTGTCAATGTCAGTGCGGTGCGCGAGGGTGGCCAATTGCTGGGTTATAGCATTCGTCCTGGCCAGGAGAAAGAGCAGTTTGAACAGTTGGGTTTTAAAGCCGGTGACCTGGTGACCTCGGTCAACGGGATAGCACTGGACAACCCCGCCAACACCATGAGCCTCTATAGTGCCATGCGTTCTGCCGGGGAGGTGGTGTTCGAACTGGAGCGCGGTGAGGAATCCCTGACGATCAGTGTGAGTCTGGATGGAAGTGCCCAGTAGTGAAATTTTTTGGAAAGGATAAAGACTTAGTGAAAGCCCCAAACCGGTTCCGCCCTGCCAGGTTGCTGCTGGCCCTGCTGCTATGCAGTGCGCCGCTCTTTGCGCAGGATTACACGGTCAACCTGAAAGAGACGGATATACAGGAGTTGATCAAGTTTGTGGCGGAGGCCACAGGAACCACTATCGTCGTGGACCCTGCGGTCAAGGGCAAAGTGAAAGTGGTATCCAGCAAGCCGGTCTCCAGCAGCGAGTTGTATGAGTTGTTTCTCTCCATTCTTGAAGTGCACGGTTATACCGCCGTGCGCTCGGGCGGTGTGGTGCGCGTGATCCAGAGTAAGGATGCCCGCTCCGCGCCGGTGAGTGTCATCGATGGTAATAGTGGTAAAACGACTGACGAGTACGTCACCCAGGTAATCCGCCTGGATAACATTTCAGCTGCCAAGCTGATCCCGGTGTTGCGCCCCCTGGTGCCGCAGCAGGCGCACATGGCGGCCTATGCCCCTAGCAACGCGATTATTATTTCCGACGTCTCGGCCAATATTGATCGCATCAGGGATATCATCGAGCGCATGGACCGTTCGGCGGTGCAGCAGACGGAGATAGTCAAGTTGCGCTACGCCGTGGCCGAGGACGTGGTGAGCATGCTGGACAAGCTCAGTAAGTCCGAGGCCAAACAGAGCGGCGGCGCAGAGCCGGAGATGCTGCTGGTGGCGGATTCGCGTACCAACAGCGTGCTGGTCAATGGCGACGAACTGGAGCGCGGGCGCATACGCAAGCTGATCGCCCACCTGGACACGCCCCTGCAACAGAGCGGCAACGTCAAGGTAATTTACCTGGAGTACGCCGACGCCAGTGAACTTTCCGAGGTCCTGACCCGGGTCATGCAGAATATCAGTCAGCTGGATGGTGCCGAGGGGGCCAAGAAGTCCAGCAGTTCACGCAAAAGTGCCACCATAGAGGCGGACGAGGGTACCAACGCGCTGATCATTACTGCGGACACCGGTGAGATGGCGGCGCTGGAGGCGGTGATCCATCGCCTGGATATCCGCCGCGCGCAGGTACTGGTGGAAGCCATTATCGTCGAGATGGAATTGAATGATGGCCAGGACCTCGGCCTGCAGTGGCTGTTTGCAGAAAACGATGGTTTCTATGGCAGTAATATCAACGCCGGTGATGCCAGGGCGAGAGATATAGCCGGCGCCATACTGCCCCCCAGCGACAACGATTCATCCACCGATGATGGTGTGGATCTCGGAGACCTCGCCGGTGCCTTGGCGGGCACACCCGGCCTGTCGCTGGGCTGGGGCACCCTGGATGACGACTTTTCCATGACGGTGATTCTCAATGCCCTCAAGGAGCAGGCCAACGCCAACATACTCTCCACACCGAGCGTGCTGACCCTTGATAACCAGGAGGCCTATATTACCGTGGGCCAGAACGTGCCCTTTGTGACGGGCTCCTTTACCAATACCGGCTCCGGCGGTGACGGTGCGCAAAACCCTTTCCAGACCATCGAGCGGGAAAATGTGGGTATTACCCTGACGGTGACCCCGCATGTCAATGAGGGTGATTCGGTGGTGCTTGATATCATGCAGGAAGTATCGAGCCTCAGTGGCCTGTCCGTGGCGGCCTCGGACCTGGTTACCAATGAACGTAAAATCGAAACCAAGGTATTGGCTGTCGATGGCCGTGTGGTGGTGCTGGGTGGCCTGATCAAGGACGACATACAGGATGCGCAACAAAAGGTGCCTATACTCGGCGATATTCCTTTCCTTGGCAGGCTGTTCCGCAGCGACGCGGTGAAGATTACCAAGACCAACCTGATGATTTTTATCCGCTCGACCATTATTCGTGACAATGAACAGTTGGCGGGTGCTACTGCCGAAAAGTACCGCTTTATTCGCGAGCAGCAGAACTTGCGCAGGGAGCGGGGGCTGACCTTCCTCGGTGATGAGAATTTGCCACTGTTACCTGAGTGGGACGACCAGATTAAGCAGCTGAAGGAAATCAAGGACGCAGACGCAGCGTCTGGTGATGACCCCGGCAAGGCTGAAGACAATCTCGGCGATAACACCGCCGTGGAAGCGGTGTTCAATTGAGCGAAGTTGCCGCCCTGGATGTCGCAGCTGTTTCTGTAGCAGCTGCAGCAGGCAAGGTTGCGCCCAGCAGTTTGCCCTTCACCTTTGCCAAGCAGTACGGCGTACTGCTGGATAAATCGGCAGACGGCTCGCCCCTGGTGGTCCACGAAAAGCCCCTGTCGGTGCAGGTGTTGATCGAGTTGCGCCGTCTGCTGGGCCGGTCCTTTGCCTTGCTGGATGTACCTGAGAGTGATTTCAAACGGCGCCTGACGCTGGCCTACCAGCGCGATGACAATGAAGCGGTACAGATGGCCGAGGATATTGGCGCCGATGTCGATCTCAGTCGCCTGGCGGATGAAATCCCGGAGTCCGGTGACCTCATGGACACCGAGGATGACGCGCCGATCATTCGCCTGATCAATGCCATCCTGTCCCAGGCGGTGCGCGACCAGGCTTCGGATATCCACGTGGAAACTTTTGAGGATAGACTCAGCGTGCGCTATCGCATCGATGGCGTGTTGGCGGAGGTGCTCTCGCCCAAACGGATGCTGGCGCCCCTGCTGGTATCGCGCCTGAAAGTAATGGCCAAGCTGGACATTGCCGAGAAGCGGGTGCCCCAGGATGGCAGGATTTCAGTGAAAATCGCCGGCCATGCGGTTGATATCCGTATGTCGACGATTCCCTCTGCCCATGGGGAGCGGGTGGTGCTGCGTCTGCTCGACACCGCCGCCGGCCAGTTGCATCTGGATCAGCTGGCGATGAACGAGCAGGTGCTTGGGGCCTACAAGAAATTTCTTCACAGTCCCCATGGCATAATCCTGGTGACGGGTCCCACCGGCTCAGGTAAGACCACCACACTGTATGCCGGCCTGGCGGAGATCAACGAGACTTCGCGCAATATTCTCACCATCGAAGACCCTGTTGAATACATGTTACCGGGCATTGGCCAGACACAGGTCAATCCCAAGGTCGATATGACCTTTGCCCGCGGTCTCAGGGCAGTCCTGCGGCAGGACCCGGACGTGGTCATGGTGGGGGAGATCCGCGATCTTGAGACCGCGGAAATCGCCGTACAGGCCTCGCTCACCGGTCACCTGGTGCTGTCTACCCTGCACACCAATACGGCTATCGGTGCGATCACCCGCCTGCAGGATATGGGCATCGAGCCCTTCCTGCTGTCCTCCAGTTTGCTGGCGGTGATGTCGCAGCGCCTGGTGCGCCTGTTGTGCAAAGAGTGCAAGGAAGAGGTAGAGGCCAACACAGCGGAGCGCGAGTTATTGGGTTTTGAGCCCACCGGTGAGTCAGTGATGGTGTGTCGTTCCAAGGGTTGCGAGGAGTGTAAATACACGGGCTACCGCGGCCGCGTCGGGGTTTATGAGTTGATAGAGATCGACGATGCTACGCGTATGCTGATCTACGACGGCGCCAGCGAGCAGGATATATTGCATTTGGCGCGGCAGAATTATCCGGGCATAGAAGCGGATGGCCGGCGTCGAGTCCTGGCGGGCGAAACCAGTATCCACGAAGTCCTGCGCGTGACTTCGATCTCCTGATAGCGGATTACTGAATCATGACTGCGTATCGTTACCGGGCGCTTAACCTAAAGGGGAAATTGGTTCGGGGCGTCCTGGAGGGCGATTCCGAACGCCAGGTGCGCAGCCAGCTGCGCGGCCAGGACCTGCGCCCGGTGGAAGTGCTTGAGGCCAACAGGGCCGCAGCCGGAAACCCTTCCCTGCGCTCATTCCAGCTGTTTTCAGGTATCAGTGCCGGTGACCTGGCCCTGATGACACGGCAATTAGCTACCCTGGTGGACTCTAACCTGCCGCTGGACGAGGCTCTGCAGGCGGCGGCGGAACAAAGCCGTAGTGGGCGCATCAAGGGTATGCTGTTACAGGTGCGTTCCCGGGTAGCCGAAGGACATACCCTGGCCTACGCTATGGGCGAGTTCCCCCAGGCATTTAACGAAATGTATCGCGCCATGGTCAATGCCGGTGAGCACGCTGGCTACCTGGGCCCCGTACTGGAACAGCTGGCGGATTACACTGAGCAACGCCAGTACACCGGGCAGAAGCTGAAGATGGCCATGATTTACCCGTTTATTCTGGTTGGTGTGGCGCTCGCAGTGGTACTGCTGTTGATGATCTTTGTGGTACCGGAGCTGGTGGGTATCTTTGCTCACAGTCGCCGCGAGTTACCGGCGCTGACCAGGGGCCTGATCGCCGCCAGCGATTTTTCCCAGCAGTATGGAGCCTGGGTAATCGCAGGCCTGTTTGCGCTATTTTTTGCGCTTCGGCGGTTGTTGCAAAACCCTGCAAGAAAGAAGCGCTGGCACCGTATGTTGCTGCGCATTCCCGGCATATCACGCCTGCTGATTGCCCTGGACACAGCCCGCTTCGCATCTACCCTGAGTATCCTCATGGCCAGTGGTGTGCCCTTGCTGGAGTCCCTGCGTATCGCCGGGCAGGTGTTGACCAACCTGGTGTTGCGCGAAGACAGCCAGGCGGTGGCGGAGCGTGTGCAGGAGGGCAGTAGCCTCAACCGGGCCCTGCAGCAGAGTGGTCGTTTCCCACCCATGATGGTACATATGGTGGCCAGTGGCGAAGCCAGCGGTGAACTGGAAACCATGCTGGAACGCTCCGCGACCAACCAGGAGCGGGAGTTGGAAATGACCCTGGGCACGATGATGAGTTTGTTTGAACCGCTGATGGTGGTGTTCATGGGCGGCATGGTGCTGACCATTGTGCTCGCCATCCTGCTGCCCATATTTGATTTAAACACAATGGTGAATTAGACAATGAAACGTAGAGACAACGCGGGCTTCTCCCTGGTGGAGATCCTGGTAGTACTGGTGATTATGGGCCTGTTGATCAGTGTGGTGGCTCCCACCGTACTGAATCGCGCGGATGAAGCGCGGATTCAAAAAGCGCAGGCGGACTTCAAGGCCATTGAGACCGCGCTGAAGATATACCGGCTGGATAACTTCGTGTACCCCACCACCGAGCAGGGCCTGGAGGCATTGGTGGAGGCCAGTTCGCTGGACCCTGAACCACGTAATTTCAAAGAAGGAGGCTATCTGGAGGAACTGCCGATTGATCCCTGGGGCCAGCCCTACCTTTACCTCAGCCCGGGAGAACACAAGAACGTCGACATTTACTCCCTGGGTGCCGATGGCCTGTCCGGTGGCGATGGCCAGAACGGTGATGTAGGCAACTGGAAGAAAGAGGACTGATCCACTGTGAGTTTTACCTCCCGGGGGATGATGACGGCATCGGCTCCGGGCCAGCGTGGGTTCTCCCTGCTGGAACTGCTGGTGGCGTTGTTTGTGGTGGTGCTAATCACCTCAATGGTGAGTCTTTCGGTGACCTCCGGCGGGCCGGATGTGCGCATGGAGGCGATGGTACGCAACCTGGTGGATGTGGCTGAGTACGCCCTGGACGAGGCCCAGATGACGGGGCAGGATTACGGCCTGCTGGTGGAGGAAACTTTCGACGAAGGGGGCCCTCGCTTCAGTTATGCCTGGCGCGAGCGACGCCTGGAGGGGTGGTTTGATCCCGCCCCGGAGCGGGAGCTGTTTGAACCACAGCATCTGCCGCCGGGCATAGAACTGGAACTCGAATTGGAGTCATCGCCAGTGACAGAACTGTCACTGGATGATACTGAGGAAGAAGTAAACCCGCAGGTGGTGTTCTACTCCAGTGGTGAAACTACAGTGGGCGCGATCAATGTGCGACGGCGGGACGATGGTGACCTGCTGTGGCGCATAGAATGGGATTTGCTGGGTCGTTTTTCATTGCTGCGCCGCGGCGAGGCTGAGGAAGAATGAGAGCCCGGGGTTTTACACTGGTGGAGGTCATGGTGGCGCTGGCGGTGGTGGCTATCGCCCTGCCAGCAGTGTTGACGGCGCTCTATCAGCAGATAGACGACGTGGGCTATCTGCGCGACAAATCGATGGCGCATATGGTCGCCGCCGACAAGCTGGCTGAAACGCGCATTATTATTGCTTCGACCCGCAGTCTGCAGGCCGGCAAGGACAGCGGTCAGGCGCAACTGGCGGATCGGGACTGGTACTGGTGGCTGGAAACCACTACCACCGAGGTAGCACAGTTTTTTCGCATTGAAATCACGGTGGCAGCGGAGGAAGAGCAGAGGGATAATCCCCTTTATACGCTGGTAGCCTTTATGTCCTCGGACTTGCAAGTCGACCTGCAAGGCCTGGTGCCCGGCGGAGGTGGCTCTGGGCAGACCGATGGCGACCCACCCGCTGATTCCTCGCCACAACCAGGTCCGGAATCCTGATGGCCCTGCAGCGACAGTTACAGGGTTTTACGCTGGTCGAGGTATTGATCTCCCTGGCGATTACCGCGTTTGTCTCGATGATCGCCTACACCAGCTTGTCCAGCGTCATTGTGGGCGTGGAGGGTATGCGTGAGACCACGGACAGGACCTATGAGATTAATCGCGCGTGGATGATCATTTCCCGTGACCTGCGCCAGTTCGTGCCGCGACCCGTGCGTGACGAGTTTGGGGAGGAGGAGCCCGCCATGTCCGGTGGTCCCGCGGCGCGCTTCGCCCTGAGTTTTACCCGGGCAGGCTGGCATAACCCCAACGCCAATCCCCGCAGTAACCTGCAGCGGATCAATTACCGCATTGAAGACGAGGCCCTGTGGCGCGATTCCTATACAGTGCTGGACCGGGCCGGAAATACCGAGCCACAGAGTGTGCTGCTGCTGGATGGTGTGGAGTATATGGAATTGGCCTTCCTGGCTTCCCTGCAGGGCGTGCAAAAAGAGAGTGGCGGTTCCGGCTTGGACACCCGTGACTGGGTGGAGAGCTGGATTGTGGATGACCAGGCTTCCGGTGCTGGCGCGGCGTCGCCACCGGTGGCGCTGGAAATCCGTTTGCAGCTGGATGACTGGGGTGAAATGAGGCGCATGTATGCACTACCGCCCCTCTAGATCCGGTCTTTCCTCCCCGGTAGCGGCGCGCCAACAGGTAGGTGCCGCTTTGGTAGTGGCAATGCTGGTGTTCGCGCTGAGTACCGCCCTGGTGGTCGCTATGAAGAGCCAGTTCAATCGTTATTTTCAGCGCACTGCCAGTATCCTGCTGGCGGAACAGGCCCAGGCCTATCTGCGCGGTGCCGAAGAGTTGGCCGCCAAGGCGCTGGTCCTGGATTACGACCAGGATAAGGAAAAACAGCAGGCGCGGGATGACCTGGGCGAGCTATGGGCAAGTCAGCAGCAGGCCTTTGCGCTGGATGAAGGGGGCTGGCTTACCGGCTCGTTGGAGGATTTGCAGGGGCGTTTCAACCTGAATCATTTGGCAGTGCCGGCCAAGCAGGGTACCGGCCAGCCGCGCTTCACTGCGGCGCAGGAGCAGTTTATTCGTTTGCTGCAGGCGCTGGAGGAGCCGCCGGTTAGTGAGTATGAGGCTATCAGTATTACCCAGGCCGTCAGTGACTGGCTGGATGCGGATAGCATTCCCCGGCCCGAGGGTGCTGAAGATGACTATTATTACGGCAGGACCCCGGCCCATCGGGCGGCCAACCGGCCGATGGCCAGCGTGAGTGAGCTGCGGGCGGTAGCCAATATGACGCCGGAAATCTATCAGGCATTGCTGCCCTGGGTGACAGTGTGGCCGCAGGACCCCAAGCCCCTGAATATTCACACGGCACCGGGGATGTTATTGCGTTCTATCAATGATGAGAAGAACCTCAGTCCCCTAAGTAAAGCTGATGGTGAAGCGCTGGTGCAGTTCCGGGAAGAGAATGGCTTCGAGGATGTAGGCGACCTGATCGACCATCCGGCATTTGGTGGCAGAGGGGACAAAATGGGCGGGATCAAGGGGCTGCTGGACCAGAATTCCTCCTACTTCCTGCTGCGGGCCGAAGTGGAGGTTGCCGAGCGCAACATGCGCTTGTACAGTGTGCTGCATCGCAGTAATCGACAGGTTGAAGCACTTGTCAGGGTCAGTGCCAGTCTGTAGTTACAGCCCGGAGAAGCAGCCTTTGTGCCCACCGCTGTAGACTGTAAGAAATTAAGTGTAAGGAAGAGGTAAATTTGCACACCACAGCCGTAGTACGTCTGGTCGGGGATCGCCTGGCCTGGTATCCGCCAGGCACCAGTGATGAGCCCCAGTGGCTGGACAATGATATCGCCCGGGAAAACCTGCGCGCCGCTCTGGCCCAGCGACGCCTGGGTGTGTGCTTTGCTGTGCCCGGTGCGGATGCCCGCCTGTTGACCCTGCCGGTGACCGCCGCCGAAAAGAAACATATCAATAAGTCCTTGCCCTTCGCCCTGGAAGAGCAGGTTGCCGAGGATATTGACGACCTGCATTTCGCTTCCTGCAGCCTGGACAAAGATACTATGGCGGTGGCCATTTGTGCCCGCGCAAATATGTTGGACTGGCAGGCCTTGCTGGCAGACTTTGCGGGTATCTCGCAATGGCGGCCCGAACCGCTATTGCTGCCATGGCAGGAGGGTGAGTGGTGCCTGGTGGTGGAGGGCGATGGTGTCATTGTTCGCCTGGGGCACTGCGAGGGCTTTACTGTCGAAAGTGATCTGGTCAGCACCCTGTTGCAGGGTGCGTTGGCTGAGCAGGGTGAACCGGAGGCAATCGTCGTATATGGTCGTGACCAGTCCGCCGATACCGGGCTGTTGCCCGCGTCCCTGCATGACAAAGTGCAGTGGCGCAACGGCAATCTCTATGCCGCCTTGCTGTTAAGTGGATCCTCGGAGCTTAACCTGAATCTGCTGCAGGGAGATTTCGCCCCGCGCCTGCCATTTGCCCGATGGTGGGGGCAGTGGCGGGCAGTGGCGGCGTTGTTTGCTGTAGCCTTTTTACTGCAATTGGTCGCTACCTATGCCGATTACCGCAATTTGACTGCAGAAAACCTGGCGCTGCGTGGCGCGGTACAGGACAGTTATCGCAAGGCCTTCCCCAAGGGAGCGGTGGTTGACGCTGAGAAACAACTGCGCCGCCAATTGGATGCCCTGCGCGGCACTGGCCAAAGCAGTGGTTTTGTCAGTTTAATGGAGCGCATTGGCCTGGTTGTTGCCGATATGTCCGATACCACTATTGCCAGTATCAATTACAACGAGAAGGGCGATGAGATGCGCATGAATATCGTCGCGGCGGATTTTGAAGGTGTGGAACAACTGCGCAGTCGCATCAATGAGGCCGGCCTGGAGGCAGTGATGGAAAGCAGTAGTGCCCAGGGTGACCGTGTGCGGGCGCGCCTGCGGGTGGGGGAGCGCTCATGAAAGACTGGTTCGCCCAGCTTAACCAGCGTGAACAGATGAGCCTTTTCATACTGAGCCTGGCCGTTGGGCTCTATCTATTGTTCGTGCTTATATGGTCGCCATTGGCCACTAAGCGGGATGCCCTGGAAGTACAAAACAGCGCTATCGCAGGATCACTGGCGCGGGTAGATGCAATGGTTTCTGAGCTGTTGCAGCTGCGCGACGGTGGCGCCAGCGTCAATACCAGGCGCAACCTGACTTCCCTTATTAACCAATCGACCAGTCGCATGGAGTTGCAGGTTAGTCGCCTGCAACCCAGCAGTCGGGGGGATATCCAGGTGCGGCTGGAAAATGCGGCCTTCGATGATGTGCTGGAGTGGTTGCACGAGATGGAATATCGGGAGGCCCTGCTGGTGCGTGAAGTTTCCGTGACGCAGGCTGGGTCCGCAGGACGCGTCAACGCTACAGTACGCATCGCGCAGGCTGGATAGTATGCGCCTAATCCGTATCGCCTGGGGCGTGGCCCTGGTTCTGGTCTTGTTGTGTAGTCTGCTGGCCTCTGCTCCTGCCCGCATGCTGTCCCTGGTTCTACCCGGGGAGCAGGTGCTTATGAGCGGACTGGCCGGCACCCTGTGGCAGGGGAGTGCCAGTCGCTGCATGCTGCGCTTACCCACGGGCTATTTGCACCTTGGCGCCGTAAAGTGGTCGCTGCATCCTTTGTCCCTGCTTACCCTGGCACCGCGGTTGACCTTGAGTAGTGAGTGGGGGAGCCAGTCCATCAGCGGCGAATTGGCCCTGCGCGGGGCCCGCGACATCGATATTGTTGAGCTGGATGGAAGGATTGATGCGGACTTGTTACGCCAGTTCGCCCCCGTCGCCCTGGCAGGGAGCTTTTCCCTGCAGTTGGCAAAGCTGCAGATGCGTGATGGCCTGCCCTACGGCGGAGAAGGTAGGGTGGTCTGGCAGGATGGCACCTGGAAATCGCCCCGCGGCCCGGTGCAACTGGGTACTTATGCTCTCGATTTTAAGCAGCCCCCCGGGGGAACCCTGCTGGGAGAGGTTCTCACCCTTGCCGGTCCCTTGGAGGCGGCGGGGGAACTGCAGTTGGAGGGCCGTAAATACAGTCTGGATATCCTGGTGAGTAGCCCTGAAAGACTGGATCAGCAGTTGGAACAGGCGCTGTCACTGGTGGCGGCGCCGGAGGCTGGTGGTTTCCGCATCGCCCTGGCGGGTGACTTGTAGCAAATGGTATAGATCTACTGACCACCCTGGGGCGAGAGCGCCCTGTTGTGGCGTAGATGTGACGTATAATTTTCACTTTGAATTACACAGAGATAGGCAAGAATGAGCAATACCGATTACAAGAAATATGAGTGTGTGATCTGTGGTTTCATCTACGATGAAGCCGAAGGCCTGCCGGACGACGGCATTGCGGCTGGCACCCGTTGGGAGGATGTCCCTGAGGACTGGGAATGTCCCGACTGTGGCATTTCGAAGTCAGACTTCGATCTCTACGTAGAGTAGTGCCCCCACGTTGCGTTTTAGTGGCGCGGCGCATCCCGTGCCGTGTTACTCCCCTTTGCATAAACTTAGAGCGGTACTATGAGCGCTGCTGAACCGCGCCTGTCCGCTGTGCGCGAACTGATGGCACAGGGGCGCTATGACGCACTGATTATTCCCCGGGCGGACGAATACCTGGGTGAGTACCTGCCAGCCCACAACGAGCGTCTGCGCTGGCTCACCGGGTTCACCGGTTCCGCCGGCGTGGCGGTGGTATTGGCGCAGCGGGCGGCGATCTTTGTTGATGGCCGCTATACCGTGCAAGTGCGCAATGAAGTGTCCCCCGACCTGTTTGCCTATCATCACCTGGTGGATGAGCCCCAGGCGCAGTGGCTGGTGGCGCAATTGCCAGCGGGCGCCAGGGTGGTTTGTGATCCGCGCCTGCATAGCCTCGATTGGTATCGTGCAATGGACAAAACCTTGACGGCGGCCGGGCTGGAACTGGTGGCCGATGCCGACAACCTGATAGATCGTTGTTGGCGGGACCGGCCTGAACCCATCGTGCAGCCAGCGCTGCTACTGGAGGATAGTTTTACCGGTGAATGCAGCGCCGATAAGCGCCGACGCATCGCGCGGGACGTGGCAGCCCAGGGCTGTGACATGGCGGTGATATTCGCTCCCGACTCTGTCAGTTGGCTGCTCAATGTTCGCGGCACGGATATGCCACAGCTGCCGGTGCTGCAAAGTGTCGCCCTGCTACAGGCCAACAGCGAGCTGCTGCTGTTTGTCGACCGGACTCGCTTGCCGGATGATTTTTTCCCGCATGTAGGGGAGGGTGTCAGCGTACTGCCTGAGGAAGAAATTGCCGCGGCATTGGCGGCCTTTAGTGGGCGCAGGGTGCTGGCGGATGCGAAAAATGCCAGCGCCTGGATGCAACTGGAATTAGTGAAGGCGGGTGCTACCCTGGTGCCGGGAGAGGATCCGGTGTTGATCCCCAAGGCCTGCAAGAACCCGGTGGAGCTGGCGGGTACTCGCAATGCCCATCAACGGGATGCGGTAGCGGAAATTCGTTTCCTGGCCTGGCTTGACGGGGAAGTAGTGGCGGGCAGCTTGCATGACGAAGCGGTGTTGTCCGACAAACTACTATCACTGCGGCAGCAGGGCGAACTTTTTCACGCCTGCTCTTTTGACACCATATCGGCCGCTGGCGCCAATGCCGCCATGTGCCACTACAATCATCTCAATGGCATACCGGCGACACTGGAGATGGATTCTGTCTACCTGCTCGACAGTGGCGGCCAGTATACCGATGGCACCACCGATATCACTCGCAGTATTGCCATCGGAGACCCCGGTGCGGATGTGCGCCGTCTCTTTACACTGGTATTAAAGGGGCATATTGCCCTGGCCCGTGCCCGTTTTCCCAGGGGAACAACTGGTACGCAACTGGATGCCCTGGCACGCCAGTTTCTGTGGCGGGAGGGCTATGACTACGATCACGGCACCGGCCATGGGGTAGGGGTTTTCCTTAGTGTGCACGAGGGGCCGCAGCGTATATCAAAACATTACAACGCCGTGCCCTTGCGTGCTGGCATGATCGTCAGTAACGAGCCGGGTTATTATCGCGACGGTGCCTTCGGGATGCGTTGCGAAAACCTGGTAGTGGTGCGCGAATGCGATAGTACAGCAGGGGAAACCCCGATGCTCGAGTTCGAGACAATCACCCTGGTGCCCTTTGACAATCGTCTACTGGATGCCAGCCTGATGGACGCCGCGGAGTTGCAGTGGCTCAACGACTACCATCTGCGTGTCGCAGGTGCTCTCGGTCCGCTATTGCAGGGAACAGAAAAGGCATGGCTGCTGCAGGCAACGCGCCCGGTCGATGCCTGACCATTCGCTGCGATTTGTGTAGACTGGGCTGAATAACAAAAAGGTTTTGGGAGAGTCACATGGCGACAGCCGGCGGGGCACATTGGTCTTCTCGATTTGCATTTCTCATGGCGTCGGTGGGTTTCGCCGTGGGCCTGGGCAATATCTGGCGCTTTCCCTATGTCACCGGTGAAAACGGCGGCGCGGCTTTCGTGCTGGTATACCTGGCCTGCGCCTTTTTTATCGGTGTCCCTATCCTGATGGCAGAGTTGTTGATTGGTCGCCGCGGTCAGGGCAGTCCTCCCTCTGCGATGGCAAACCTGGCGGGCCAGAATGGTAAATCAAAACACTGGCGACTGGTGGGCGGCATGGGCCTGCTGGCAGCCTACACCATTGAAATTGTCTATGCCGTAGTGGTCGGCTGGGTGCTTTGGTATTTGTTCAAGGCGCTGACCACTGGCTTTGTGGGTGTTGATGCAGACGCGGCCAATGCCGAATTCGCAGCGGTGTTGGACAATAACCTGGGTATGCTGGCGTGGACATTGGTGGGGCTTGCCATCACCGGCCTGATTATCTATGCCGGGATCAAGGATGGTATCGAGCGAGCCGTGAAAGTGATGATGCCCACCCTGTTTATCCTTCTGGTGGGCCTCGCTATCTACAACTACTTCGCCGGTGGTTTCGAGGAAGCCGTGCAGTGGCTGTTCACGCCTGATTTCAGCAAAATCGGTTTTGGCACAGTATTGGCCGCCATTGGCCAGGCCTTTTTCTCACTGGGTGTCGCTATGGCGGGTATGATGGTTTACGGCTCTTACCTGCCCCAATCCATTTCCATTACCCATTCCGTGCTGCTGATTGTGCTGGTCGATACTGGTGTAGCGCTGCTGGCGGGCCTGGTCATATTCCCGGCGGTATTCAATAATGGTATGGATCCCGCTGCGGGTGCCGGGCTGATCTTCCAGACCCTGCCAGTAGCGTTTGCCCAGATGCCGGGTGGTCACCTGTTTAGCGTGTTGTTCTTCCTGATGTTGTCGGTCGCGGGCATTACGTCCATGGTGGGGCTGGTGGAATCCGTGAATGCCTGGCTGCAGGATCGCTTTGGTATGCCGCGTCACCAGAGCGCAGTGCTGTTGGTGGGCTCCATTGCCGTGTTCAGCGTTCTGTCCATCCTTTCCTATAACGTGATGGGGGAGTTGAGTTTGGCCGGTAAGAACTTCAATGACGTTATGGATTATTTTTCCAACCAGATACTACTGCCATTGGGCGGACTGTTCATCGCTATCTTTGCCGGCTGGGGTATGAAAAAGGAAGCGACCCGGGACGAGCTGAGCTCGCTGGGTGCCACTACCTACAAATTATGGCACTTCCTGATACGTTTCGTGGTGCCACCGGCGATTCTGGTGATCTTTGTGATGGGCGTAATAGAGTAAGGCCAGATTCTATAGTACCGGTGAAAACAAGCGGGCCACACCCATGGCCAAAGGGAACCACGCTGGCTTGCTGGCGATTTCCTGCAGGCTGACCTGCCGGCAACGTAACATGTCTTTCTGTAGCATCTGCTCGACTTGCGCTGCAAAAAGTGGGTCGTTCACCAGCAGCGTGATTTCGAAGTTCAGGCGGAAGGAGCGGTTGTCGAAGTTGGCTGTTCCCACTCCCGCCATGGCGTCATCCATCAGCAGGACTTTCTGGTGCATGAAGCCCCCCTGGTAGCGATAAACTTTCACACCCACCGGTAGCAGCTCTTTGGTATAGGACCAATTGGCCATAGCTACCATCATTTTGTCGGGCTCGTCGGGGATGATGATCCGCACATCGACTCCGCGCAGGGCGGCTAACTGCAGGGCGGAGATGATTGCCCGGTCGGGAACGAAGTAGGGGCTGGCTATCCAGATACGCCTTTGTGCAGCGACGATGATCTGGTGAAACATCAGCCCCGCCTCTTCATATTCACTGGCTGGATCAGAGGGAAACACCAGCACGGTGCTGTCGCCATTACTGTGACTATTGAAGTCCCAATCAATATCCAGATTGGAGCGTGTGGCCCAATGCCAGTCTGTGGCGAAGGCCATCTCGGCGCCCAGTACAGCAGGCCCTTCAAAGCGGGTATGGGTGTCGCGCCAGTGTCCCACCCGCTTTTTCAGGCCCAGGTACTCAATACCCACATTGTGGCCACCTATCCAGGCCTGCTTACCATCGACGACAACCACCTTGCGGTGATTGCGGAAGTTTAGCTGAAAGCGATTGCGTCGACCCTGGGTGGTATTGAAATGCGCAACCTGCACGCCGGTCATTCTCAACTGTTTGACCAGGCGACTGCGTTGGAACGGACGACTGCCGATTTCATCGTAGAGCAGGAATACCTTGACGCCGGCCCGGGCCTTGTCCTGCAGTATCCGACACAGGCGTTTGCCCAGGTCGTCGTCGCGGATAATATAGAATTGGAACAGGATATATTTTTCCGCGCTGGCCAGGCCAGCTGCAATGCTGTCAAAGGTCTGTTCGCCATTGATCAGCAGTTCTACGTGATTGCCTGTGGTGGCTGGCATGCGCGCCAGGTTGAACAGGCTGGTATAGATCGGTGCCTCTGGTGTGACAGGCACAATGTGTTCTGCGATGGTGCTGCTTGTTCGTTGCAGCAGGCGCATCGATTGTTCTTCAATGGCGTCTCGCTGCTCCAGATAGCCGTCGAATTTGTTGCGCCCGAAGATCAGGTAAAGAGGCACGGTAAGGATTGGCAAGGTGAGCAGGGATATTGCCCAGGCAATGGCCCCCTGCGATGTTCTCGCACTGAGAATAGCCTCCAGTGCGGAAACGATGGCCATGATATAAAACAATACCACCACCACTGCGGCTATCTCTGCATACAATTCTACGTCCATTGAGGGGCAGTCTAGCAGGCCGGGGCACAGTAAAACACAGGGTTAATTACGCGGGTCCCGTAGGGATGTCCTGAAAGGCGATACCCTTGTCCGCGCGCGGCTCCTGCGGCAGGCCCAGTACCTGCTCCGCCAGGATATTACGCATTACTTCGTCAGTGCCGCCCGCCAGTCGCACACCGGGAGAAAACAATACCTGCTGCTGGAAATGGGCGCGTTCCGGGCTTAGGGTTTCATCCTGGATGATGCCCGCCTGTCCGAACAGCTGGCAGGCGAAGTTGGCGATTTCCTGGTTCATGACTGCACCCACTAACTTACCCAACGAGGCCTCGGCACCGGCGATGCCGCCTTTGGCTACCGCTGTGATCATGCGTTTGTTCGCCGCCTGCAGACCGGCATACTGGCTGTACCAGGTCGCCAGGCGGTCGCGTACGATGGGGTCATCGGCTATGGGCTGGCCATTGAGCTGCAGTGACTTCACCAGGTCCAGGAACTGTGGGAAGCCTGTGGGCTGCACGCCGCTGATCGCCAGGCGCTCGCTCATCAGCACGGTAAGGGCGCCGGTCCAGCCACCGCCGACTTCACCCAGGCGGTAGGCGTCCGGTACCACTGCGTCGTGGAAGAACACTTCGTTGAAGTGTCCGCCGCCGTCCATCTGCTTGATGGGGCGGACTTCAACGCCCTTCTGGCGCATATCAATCATAAACAGGGTCAGGCCGCGGTACTTGGAAACCGTGGGATCGGTGCGGGTCAGGACCACACCGAAATCCGAGTACTGCGCACCGGAGGTCCAGATCTTCTGCCCGTTCAGTAACCAGTTGTCACCGTCGGGCTCAGCGCGGGTGCGCAGGCCTGCCACGTCGGAACCGGCGCTGGGTTCACTGAACAGCTGGCACCACACATCCTCGGCGCTGGCCATGCGCGGCAGTAATTCGCGCTTCGCTTCTTCGCTGGCGAAGTGCAGGATGGCGGGGCCGCAGTTGCCGATACCGATGACAAAATGGGCGTCGCGGGTCTTGTAGTTCTGCACTTCCTGAGTCCACACCACTTCGTG
>RCNC010000233.1_pt1 | contig 37360 bp, 34 predicted proteins | sample 2041301 | NCBI WGS metagenome assembly RCNC01 (sample SAMN09708231, study PRJNA481090) | Marine sediment metagenome, whole genome shotgun sequencing project. | biome: marine sediment; feature: ocean; material: sediment; isolation source: Sewage treatment plant 13A marine sediment (STP13A) ...
CTGATTATCTTGAGAAACAAGGTGAACCGTATCCTCAGGCTCTGCGACATTCCTCCCGAACAGAGGAAATTTCACCCGCACATTACGCTAGCCCGTCTTAAAAACAGTTCACCCCATCGGGTGGCCCGGTTTCTTACTCAAAACAGCTTGCTGAGGACACCACCTCTTACCGTTCGGCAGCTGACCCTGTTTTCAAGCATTCTATCTCCCAAAGGAGCAGTCCACACCATTGAGGAGGAGTATCCTCTGCAAATGGAATAGCCTGTACCAAAAGCTACTCCTGTTCCAGCGCATAATAAAAGTATCTGTTGAGATCTGCCAAACCGGCATTTACCCTGTCTGATTCATTAAATTTCTTTTGAAACCAGTCATATACATCCCAGAAATCATCTTCTGCGCGGTTAACGCCATACTTCTCAAGCCTCTGTACAAGAGCGGGACTCCCATCATAGGTGTCCAGAACATCTAAGAAATCAGGGAGGTCGACAGCATCAACAACGAAGAAATAATTGGGATATGAACCGATAAACCCCTCAATAAAATCAGCCCTGTCCTTGCTTGGATCAAGAAAAGTCTTTTCTCTAAACAGAGCCCTGACGTTATCATGCCACCGATCAACGACTGCCGAGATAATAACATCGTCCGTACCCGGTATGTTTTTAATACGCACCCAGCCAACATTTGCATTATGATTAACCTCATGCCTGAAGAAAGAGACTCCCGGAGCAGAAACAGCAACAAAGCCATCAATGACATCCTCAAGCGAGTTATACTCTTCAGGAAGTGGCGGATACGACTCTCCCGCCTTTAGGTAGTTGTAGTCAAAAGCGATATCCTCAGCTATAATATGATCCTTTACCACCTGCTCGACCAACTCCCGTTTTGGTTCATCAGTTTTAAATGAGCTCCCCGCCGGGGCTGGAGTGGGATAGTAATGTATTTTATCAGGGGATACACCGGTATACCAGGATGCCATCATTGGTCGCCGCTTATCTTCAGGCATAAAGTCAAGAAAATAGCTCTCTCCCTCGATCCGAAGTGCATCCATATATAACCTGGTGGCAAGCTGGTGCCCTGCTGTTCCATATACATCAAATCCGGCAACAAGAGAGTAATAGATCCGTTCAAACAGTGGATAATCAACAACCCACAGTGATGCGGGCAAATTCCCCAGCACTCCCCGGTGTACTGAGGCACTGTCAAAATGTCTGAATACCGTAAGAAGGGGGTCATCATCGGGCTTATTGCCCTTCCAGATCGCATCGACTCCAAGCCCGCCAGGATATATAGCGGCGTAGAACTGTTGTCTCGCCTTATAGTAATTTATTGCCCATTGGTAGTGAGGATTCTCTAAAAGTGAATTGAACAGACTGTAATCACTTCCAATTTCACTGGGCATCCTCAGGTTACCGGACTGTAGTTTTATAAATCCCGGATACTTGACCGATAAATCATAGTCGGGATCAAGAAACATCAGCCAGAAATGATCATTGATAACATTTAAGGCAACCTGACCTTTACAGACCGGGCCGCGAATAAATGTCATGATCGTATAGTGGGCGTTATCGAGCAGCCACTGATATCGTGACCTGACGGGAATCTGCTGGTATGTTTCAAATGGATTGGCACTCTTTAATTTGTCATAGTCCACAACATGAGGTTTCTCGGCCCACTCGGGCGAGATGAATAATTCGTTAATACGGCTCAACTGATTTTCTCCAAGAGGGAAAACCATATGGGTTTTATAAACGATGGTTGAGTAAATTTTCCGGAAACGATAATAAAACGATTCTGTTCCGGGATCATCATAGGGACGAACCGTCGCGATGATATCAATTTCTTCCCCGGACCCTGTTTTTGAACGGACCAGCTCATAGAACTCATCACTTCCGGTTTCAAAGGTGATATGCGCAAGAAACAGGTGATCATAGAGATATCGTGCGGTCATACGGTACTTGGGATCAGGATTGTTTAAAAAGGTTTCCCAGGTGTCGACCATGGGCTGATCCTTTTTGTCAATCGCCTTCAAGACTGTCTGCTGTTCTGCTGTTGGTCCATGAGCACCCTGCATCAACCAGCCGGTAACGGTATTGAACTCCTCCTGCTTGAGCGGAGGAAAACCAAACGGCATACCCCGGTTTGGATGCTTTTTTAAATATTTCTTGAGTTCTGCTTCATTAGCGGCACAGGTCAGATCGCTTGCCTCAGGGTAATACTCGCCACTGACATCGGGAGAGAGTCGTTTATGTTCAAGGAGCATATACATTATTGAATCATTATATTGTTGAGATTCTTCCTGCATAACAGTGGTGAAACCCTTTTCGCGCCACTCACGAGTCGTATGTGCATCAACAAGCAACCGACTCGGGTCCATGGTCTTTAAGCGCCCTGCATTGTAAATTTTCTCTTTACTCGCACCTCGATCCAACCCATCCCAGGAGCTCAGTTTCAGCTGGCAAGGGGAATTGTAACAGGAATGACAGACCACGCAGCGCTTAACGAGTATCGGTTCAACGTCTGCAAGATAATCAAGTTGTCGAGTGGGCGGCTCAAACTGATAGGCAGGGACCTGGGGGACTGGTGGCCTGGCACAGCCTCCCAGAAAAATTAAAAACAGCATGATCGCACAGAGCATGAATCGCATGGTCTCTCCTTGCAAATAATTGACGCTACCCTTTACTTACCTTTGAAATTCGGCCAAATAAAACCTTTGTTTCTGTCTCACTCCGGTCATTACCACTAGGAATCATGAGCGTTCCCAAGATTAAGCGGTTCTGACCCGCCCACATCAAGTATGTCCAGATCATCGCTCTTCATTGCCTCGACCACTACCTCAATCTGGCTATCATTTAATTCAGAAGGGTCAGGACTGTCAACGCTTATCATTCAGCCAAACACTAATGTTCGTTGCAATATAAGAGCTACATTATGACCTGTCTTCGGTCCCTGGCGATGCCGGTGGCTGCTCAGTGCGCTGCAGAAAAAACATGGCGACCAGAATGACCGCAATACCCGGCAGAACTTTCAACTCAGGCCAGCCTCGACCGATAATGATTTCAATCAATAATACCAGCCCGGGATAGAGGTATGAGTAGGCCATTACCCTTGTGGGACCGATAAATTGAATCGAGTATTGGGTCAGATAAAAGGAAACTACCGTTGTAAAAAAGGCGAGGTAGGCAATCCATCCCCATGTCTCTGGAGAGACAGTCGTCAAGTCGACACGAAGTAATTCCAGACCGCCTATGGGCAGCAGCCAGAAGCTTCCGGTTATCAATATCCAGAATGTCATCACCTCCATCTTCTCACCGCGATGCATCCGTTTGACAAGAGGCGTATACAGTCCCATGGCAAGACAGCCGGCAAAAAAGATTATATCTCCACGATTCCATTGCAGGCCCATGAATAATGACAAATCACCGCGAAATATAACCCAGATGGCACCGAGCAGACCAAAGCCGAGGGCCGCAATCGTTGATTTGCCAATTCTCTCATGGACAATAATGACCGAATAGATAGCAGAAAATGCCGGAACCAGGGTAAACAGCACGCTGGTATTCAAGGCAGTTGTGTACTGCAGGGAAAAGAACATGCACCAGAAAAATATAACAAGAGAGCTGCTTACCAGGCCGTATCGACCGAGTGACCTCAGCCCGACTCGCAGACCAAACTTACAATAGATAACAGGAAGTAGAAAACAGGCGGCAAGAACAAAACGAACAAGAGTCAACGCTGCAGGATCTAGATGTTTTGCGATGTGCTCTCCGACGATAAAGGAAGTCGAGACCAATGTCGCACATACCACCATAAGCAGGTGCACACGTCCGTTTTTGTACCCAGTTGAAATGTGCACCTCAATTTCTCACAAAACAGCAGAGAAGGCAAATTGACCAGTACCGGCATGAATGCGAAATCATAATCCTGCCTCTTTATCAATCTGCATCCTGACCGAACAGCACTCGATAGAGAACCGCTGTCAACATAAAAAACATCGGCACTGTCCAGATCATGCCGATCCCGAAAGGAATCATGGACAGGAATAATAGCAGGTACATCACCATATATGCACCAAACACCTGCCACCACTTATCATGAATCGCCCGACGCGACATCTCCATTGCCTCCCAGGGGCCAACTCCTTTGTCCATTATCAATGGCAGGGTAAGTGAATAGCCAACCGCCAGGTATATACCAGGTAAAACCAAAAGAAGAAAACCACTGGTTATCAGAAGCAACATGAGAAAACCGGCAATGAGGATCGAGCCCAGTCGTGAAAAACCACTGAACACCAATGTCCAGGAAAACGATTGTGAACCCACCCCCGATATTAATCAGCCCTGACAGAAAAATAATCGATAAAATCGTACTGAACAGCTGGCTGAGAAGATTCAACCAGACAGCAACAATAATGCCTGCCCGACCACCCCAGTGAGGGAGCATATAGACAGCCCCTGCGCCCAATGAAAACACCACCAGAAACATAACCACGATGCCGGTCCAAAGTGACCCCTTCACGCCATTGGTCATTGCCCATGACTCTTTTATCAGAGGACCGGCTGAAAAATCATCAGGCCGGGAAAATGGACGAATATCCTTCGATGGTGAACCTTTGGAGGAGAATTTTTTTCCAGGCGCTGCGGCAGCCTTTTCGACTTCGATATCGTTAAGCTCCTGGTGATCAAAATCTTTACCAAGACAATTGTGACAATAACTATCTCCAGATTCGCCGTCCCCCTCTTTCTGATCGACCGACTTACCGCAAACAATGCAGGTACCGGCCAGCAGACCATCAAGCTCAGCCTGAAGTTCTTCTTCAACCATTTCTCTATCCAATGGCTGATCCTGGCCCTGATTATTAGAACCTGCACCCATATCGTCAGGTGATGATTCCGTTTCCACATCAGGACCGGGTTGTATCTCCACGCCTTCATCCTGCTGATTATCCTGAATTTCAAGATGTTCATTATCTTCGGACAAAGCGGGATTGCTATTGAGCGTTTCCCTATCCGCTGAGTAGTGATCAGGTTCCCCGTTCCCATCGACAGCCCCTCCCTGCTCGGGCAGCTCATCATCAACGGGACGAGCAGGGGTTGTGTCCACTTCTCTTGTCTGGTCATCACCCCGGAAAAGCGGCGACGCCAGGGAGTTCCCACGATGTGGAACCAGAAATATGTTACTGCACTTTGGACACTTAACCTTCCGCCCGCTCAAGGATGCGTCCGCATTGCCGCTCACCCCGCAATGGGGGCATTTCATTTTCATACCCGGCCCTTCAGTTGGCACAGACTGGGCAAATTTGCCGGCCGTCGATGACCCTGATAAAATCGCTACTAAAACTAAAACCACAGACTACACACTCTTTTAAACCGGAATCTTCCGATACGGGCTCAAGGGCTTCCGAATTTTTGCTATCACCCCTTGCTCCTTCACTATCTGCTCTGCTGAGGTCAGCGTCTGATGGGGTAATCTCAGCTGATGGTTGAGGAATGGGATCAACAGCAACATCTTCAGTAACCCTGAACACCTTCAGGCAATCGGGGCATCGGACTTTTTTCAGGTAATACTGGTCACCAACCGTGCCTCCCAACCCGCAGTGTGGACAGATCATCCTCATTATTTTCCTCCGCACAACTCTTTAAATTGTATATTAAAATTTAATCGTTCTTAACAACTGAGCCATTTAGTATTATTAAATAGAAGGTAGCATATATAGACTTTTTTTTCCAAAATCAGATGGGGAACTATCATGCCGGAATTTATTATCATCGTAGCCATTGCTCAAAATGGAGTTATCGGCCGAAATGGCCAGCTTCCCTGGCATCTCCCTTCAGATCTGAAACATTTCAAGAAGACGACAATGAACTGCCCGATCGTTATGGGCAGAAAGACCTTCGAATCAATAGGTAGAGCTCTGCCGGGCAGGGATAATATTGTTCTCACGCGGGACACTTCGCTCTCTTGGCCCGGTTGTATCGTCGTACACTCAATGCAGGATGCGCTGGACCAGTGCAAGGATGAAGGGAAGGTTTTCATCATCGGTGGAGCAGATATTTTTATTGAAAGTTTACCAATTATCGACACAATTATCGTCACGGCACTGGAACGAGACGTTGATGGTGACGTCTATTTCCCTGACATTGACTCAACCATCTTTCAACAAACCGAATCCACAGACTATAACATCGAAGAACCATACTCGATCATCCGTTATGAACGAATAAAAAAATAATGTTTATATACCGACAAATAACCGTTTAATTGAAACTGCCGCCTCAGATCATTTCGATGTTATACAATACTCACGTAGTTCGATGGTGATATCTCAACGTTCTCTTCATGCATTTTCTCTATGAATACACTTCTTGTAATAGACCGTGACGCACCAATCTATGTCGCAGAGTTAAAAAAAAGAAAATTAACTGACCTGATCATACATTCTGCAGAAGATCAGAGTTCCGCCGAAAACCATATTGAAGATGCCAATATTATCCTTGGCCGGCCTGCCGATGCTGCTCCCCTGCTCGCACGAGCGAAAAAACTTCACTGGCTGCAGTCAACCTTCGCAGGAATTGAGCCCCTCTGCTCCAGGATGTTAAGAACTGACTATCTTCTGACCGGGGTAAAAGATGTTTTCGGTCCACTGATGAGCGAGTATATCTTTGCCTACATTCTGGCAAAAGAGCGCAGCCTCTTTGAAACCATGGCATATCAGCACAACAAGGAGTGGTCACCGATTCCATATCAAAGCCTTACTAATCTAACGATTGGAATTATCGGACTTGGTTCAATCGGCAAACGCATTGCAGCTACCGCACATCACTTCGGTATGCAGGTCCTTGGCATGAAGCGCACCATTGATACTGTTGATAATGTAGATCAGATTTTCCTGTCATCCCAGAAGTCAGCCTTTCTTCCACTCGTCGATTACCTCGTAATAACCCTTCCCGCCACCGAGCAGACAAACAACTTTATAGGCATTGCTGAGCTGAAACTCATGAAACCGACATCGATTGTTATGAGCGTTGGCAGAGGCTCCAACATTGATCAGGATGAACTGATTTCAGCCCTGCACAATAAATATATTGGCGGGGCAGTTCTTGATGTTTTCGAGCAGGAACCGCTGCCTGCAACTAGTCCGCTTTGGGATATGCCCGATGTATGTATCACTCCCCATAATTCTGCATTTTCTTTTCCAGCCCAGATAACCTCACTTTTTTGTAAAAACTATGCGCGCTTTGTTTCGGGAAGGACGCTCAAGTACGTTGTTGATTTTGAAAATGGTTACTGATGTGTTAAAAGGTATCTGTTACAAAATCATTGATTCAGTCCCAATACAACTTCCAGAAAAAACGGTAACCTGAGTTCACTTCCCCTTCTTAATAACTAATAAACAATGGATTCCCAGCAATTCGACATAAAAAAACAGTTCTTTCTTGCCATCACCCTTGTCAGGCAGCACACAATCATCATCTGGTGGCTTGTATTTATTGGACTTGTCAACACCGCCGGGACACTCATTGGCAATGAGGAGCTTTCCAGGATTACGGGTATACTGTCATTCACTTTGTCAATCTGCTCGACACCTGTTATTTACGGTATTTATTACCAACTGATCGAGGATGTTTATTCATCAATCATCGACATCATTAAATCCTATATTCTTCGTTATCTCTGGCTGTTAATACGAATGTATCTGCCGGTACTATTTCTTGCCTGGCTTCCAATGATTCTCACCCCCCATTCTGCAGGCGGGGGGTATTTTCATATTATTCTCGTCTCCTTCAGCCTGTTATATCTGTATGTCCTGCCATTTTTTTATTTCACCGGCAAGCAACAGGGCTCAATCAGCATGGGAATAACGTTTCTCATGAGAAATATTTCCGCATCGACACCCCTCATAATGATCGTTCTTTTTCTGGAGACATCGATGCTCCTGGTGCAGTTTAACAAACCCGCCCTTCTGGCCCGAAGTACCTATCTTTTCACCATTCTTGATTTCAGCAGCTACCTTATCGCTTCAATAATCGATTTTATCCTTTTTATTGTCTTGATATTAATATTAAAAAATCAATTTGGTAAACCTTCTGCTAACGCTTAACCCGGATAACGACAATCTCGATGAGACACACTCCGAAATTTTTAAGATTCATGTTAAATTTGTACGGCCCGTTCTTAGGCGCCGGCATAAAGGTTGATTATATCAGTGATGACTGGAAAGAAGTCAGGGTCTCATTGCGTCTGCGCTGGTATAACAGGAATATATTCCATACCCACTTCGGTGGAAGTCTCTACTCAATGGCCGATCCACATCTTGTCCTGATGCTGATGCACCTACTCGGCGATGACTATATGGTCTGGGACAAGGCAGCTGAAATCAATTTTCTCAGACCGGGAGCAGGAAGAGTTTCGGCCACATTTCAGATAAGTGACGCTGAACTTCAGACCATAAAAGAACAGGCAGGCCTCCACCGTAAATACCTTCCGGTCTTTACAACTTCCATTCTCAACGAGGATGGTAAAAAAGTAGCTCAGATTAAAAAAACACTGTATGTACGGATAAAAAAGACAGTTCGGGAGATAAACGGTTAAACAGGATACGGATATACGATCTGACTGATATCGTATTATGGCCTTAAACCGCTCTGAAATACTCATCCATGCGGAGCGTTTTCTTACTGATCAACACAGTGATTACGACCAGAATTCCTCTTGAGGCGGAAGCAATAGAATGTTCTTTTTCTGATAGATACCCATGCATCATCCAACACCCATAAAGCGTGAGTACCGGGCAGACATTGATGGTTTGCGATCCATAGCAGTGCTCTCCGTTTTCCTGTTTCATCTGCAGCCTGGCCTGCTGCCTGGTGGATTTCTCGGCGTTGATGTTTTCTTTGTCATATCGGGATATTTGATTACCGGTATTATTCTGCGTGAGCATCATCTTCGAACCTTCTCCTTCAGCCATTTCTATGCACGGCGAATAAAGCGAATTTTCCCGGCATTATTTGTGGTTCTCGCCTTTTCTGCAGTGGTCGCTACATTTCTATTGGTACCGGAAACGTATACGAATTTTATGCAATCCGCCCGCTATGCCGCAGCACAGCTGGCGAATTTCTTTTTTTCCCAGAAAGTGGATTACTTCAGCGAAGGGTTTTCAGGTCAGCCCCTGCTTCATACCTGGTCGCTCGGTGTTGAGGAGCAGTTTTATCTTTTCTGGCCACTGCTGATCTATATCTGTTTCCGTTTTTTCAACAACTCCGGGGGGTCAGACGGTAATCGATCCCGGAAGCAGCCTGCCCTTTTGAGTCTCAGCGGCCCCTTCTCCGTCCCGGCAAATCTCAATGAAGCCGGATATTCGCAACTCATCAACAGGAAAATAGCAGGTGTTTTGCTCCTGATCTCGGTGGGCTCATGCTGGGCCTGCGTTGTTCTGGCTGAGACGAACTACAATCTCGCTTTTTATATGTTTTATACACGGGCCTTTGAGTTCTGCATCGGCGGATTTATTGCTCTGAAGATGGTACAATCACCCGGCGCAAAATCGTTGAACGACCTGACAGGTCTGCTGGGTATACTCATGCTCTTTTTCAGTTTTTTCTTTATTAAGGAAGAATTTCTGGGAAGACCATTTTTGCAGGGCAGTGTCGTTATCCCCTGCATTGGAAGTGCACTGATTATCTGTGCCAATAGCAGCACCGGCTCCGTTAATCGGATACTGGCAACAAGAATTCCTGCGGCAATAGGTAAGATATCCTATTCGCTTTATCTGTATCATTGGCCACTAATTATCTTCTATAAATTATACACAGACACCACCGAGATCGGGCTGTCTGGTTCACTTGGAATTATCATCGTATCGTTTATTCTCTCCATCTTGAGCTACCTGTATGTGGAGCAGCCTGCCAGAAAAACAGGGCTCGGTGACTACCGGGTTATCACTCTGGCACTTGTTGTCATCGTTGGTTTTGCTTGGCTATTCAAGAATTTTGAACAGTATGATACGGCTTCCTGGCGTATTACCAGATACGATGAAACAGCGACCACAGAACTACCAGAGATGCAATTTGCCGAGGGCTGCCAGAAAAGAAGAGAGAACGGTCTCTGGTATTTTCACTGCCAGGAGACACCTGAAAAAGATACCCCGATAGTTGCTCTCGTGGGTGACAGCCACGCTCCTCACTACATCCTCGCCGTCACCGAATGGGCCAAAAACAGCGGTTATGACGTCAAATTCCTTGCCAGACCCGGGTGCCCGATGCTCCTTGGCGATATAAGGATCGACCAGGGCTTGTTTGATGACAAGTATCTCAGACAGTGCCAGGATGCACTGCCAGCACTACAGGCGCACATCGTCGATGATCCACGAGTTGCCTTTGTTCTGGTCGCCCAGCGTTTTGATCTTTTGCATGATGGAAAAGTACACACCAATGAATACAGGATGCTGTCTTTTAAAGACTCAGATGACAAAATAGTCGAAGATCATACCGTGTACTACCGCGATCAACTGGCCTTTACACTCGAGCAGATAAGAGAAGCAGGAAAGGAGATGGTGATTCTCAAACAGGTCCCTATTTTTTCTGATATTGATGCCTGCAACTGGGAACCGGGTCTCAAGAAATTATTTTCACAGGAACGACTCTGTGATTATGACACCGAATTTATTGATAAATGGCAAAAACCAAGTTCTAATTTCATTGATGAGTTCGCCCTAACGAACCAGGTGGAAGTTTTTGACCCGGCACCTTACTTTGATTCACCATTGCAGAACGGCTTTAATACCTATCATGATACCGACCACCTGAGTGAGCATGGTGTCCGATTTATGGTGCCTCATTTTTCAGAAGTAATGGATGGGATAATCGAGCGGAAGAACGTGCCGCAGCACGCCTGGGTGCCCTAGCCCTCGATGATGTTGTTTGGTCGAGCAGAAGTGCTCAGCAAATATGAGCACTCAATTTTTCTCATGAGGAGATCTTTTCACTTGATCTCTTCCGTATTATATCTTTGAAGTAGTATGGGAAATAGTTTGTATAATTTATGAAAATGGCGCTTGATCGTTGCAATGATCGATTCCTGGCTTACCCAGGTATGTATCCTTGTCAGGAAATCAAAAAAGAGATAGAGGAAAAATGTGGATTGGATTAAAAGTATATCGGCCCCCCTTCAGTTTTTATCAGAGAGAAGAACGGAGAAAAAACAAGAAAAATACGAGAAAAACAAAGTAAGAAAGATTGTTAAATATGCTGAAAAGTATGGGGTGAAAAAATATGAGGACTACAACTTTGGTTCAGATGATCATAAGAACTCATATTTGGAGTTATTAAAGAAAAACATACAGAAAGACAAGGTATCAATGCTCGGGGAGCATAAGCTTGATACGCTTCGATATTGCACTGAAGAGTGCTTAAAGAACAATATTGATGGAGATATCATAGAAACAGGGGTCTGGAAGGGAGGAGCTACTATTTACCTGGCCGGGATTCTGAAGGCAAATGGGAATTTGGATAAAAAAGTATTCGTTGCCGACTCATTCGATGGCCTGCCCCCCCCTGACGAACAAAAATACCCGCTGGACAAAGGGGCGAAACATCACGAGCTGAGACATTTAGCGATAAGTCTTGAAGATGTTAAGGCAAACTTTAAGTCTTTTGATCTCCTCGGCGATAACATAGTTTTTGTGAAAGGTTTCTTTGAAGATTCTTTGAAAACTGCAAATATCGGCAAGCTCTCGGTGTTAAGACTCGATGGGGACATGTATGGGTCAACAATGACTGTTCTCAAGCAATTATATCATAAACTGGAAGTTGGCGGCTATCTGGTATTGGATGACTGGCTGTTGAAAGGTGCACGGGAAGCACTTCTGGATTTCAGCGATAAAATGGGGATACAAGAAGATATATACGAAGATTTTTCAGGAGTTTTCTGGAAAAAAACCATGGCTACCGAGGAACCCGACTGGTAGGAAAACTATTGCTGGAAAAAGTCAGGAGCACTATTCACTAAATTTAGTGGAGAGTAGCTCTTTACATGGGTCCGGAATTGATCAGCAGCCGCAATTATTAATACAGAAAAGGAGTAAGGTAATGGCCCAAAATAGACGATTGCCGGGTATAGTACTTGTTGCTCTTTCAATCATCTTGATGATACATGGCATAGGGCTCGCACAGAAAACTGAATACATTACACCAGACCTGCTGGCAATCCAGGGTCGCTGGGTCCGCACTGACGCCCCATATGTGATTGAATTGAAGCAAGGTAAAGGTAATACATTGCAGGCGACCTACTTCAATCGTCGTCTCATACATGTCGAGAAAACGGAGACAGTAACAGAGAATGGGCTTCAATATATTATGATAGAGTTGCAGGATGTAAACTATCAGGGTTCTGTCTATCTTTTAAGTTATGATCGAAACCAGGATGCACTCCAGGGGATCTATTTTCATGGAGCAAGCGGACAGCGTTATCAGGTGAGTTTCTCCAGACAACCATCTGGGTAAAAGAGAAATCCCGTATCACTGACGATACCATTTCAACAGCAGTAAGATAGGCAGTAATGGGCCCAACCAGCCTTTCACCTCACTGCGGCACTCCCTCTATTCAGATTTTTTGTAAATTATCTGAATAGTTAGGACCTCGCATTATTGTTTTTTACAGTCTCACCTCAATCCTGAGGTGTACCTTATATCCTGTTGAAAATAAAAGGGAATTTACCAACAGGCAAACGATTCATTCATGGTGTTCGACCAGAAACCGGGACATCAATATCTATTACCAGAGTCTGAGTATTGGATTTTACTTGATTTTTGATTTGAGAACGTGATAACCTTTTCTCATTATCATGTTTTTTTGGCTAAAATTCTATAAATACCCGGTAATAATAGGTGCCCATTATATTTATCAAGCGAGGTGTAGTATGAAAAAATTTCTCTCTCTCCTTTGTGTGTTGAGTATTGTTGCTCTTTTATCAGCCTGTGACAATGGTAAGGACAAAGCGGGAACAAGTGGTACAACTATTCCCGAAGTCAGCTGGGACGGGGCACAATGCTATAACGCCAGCAAGAGTGTCATCACCGATCCTAATCAGAGCTGTGAATGGTATTGTGGAACACTAGATGGCTCACCCCCTCGTTATTACAAAGTGACTTTTGTCCGTGATGCCGCTGGTAATATCACGGTAGATACTATCAGTGACGAAGTCTGCAGATTGTAGTCCGTTAAACTTCTCTCAAACCAGATAGTAAATAAAAAAAGGGTATTCAACAGTTATCACTGTTGAATACCCTTTTTTCATCATCACTTCTTTCCCGATATTATGAACCGATATATTTCACAGCTTAATTCTTTTCTGAAATAGAAAACGCGCTGGATGAAACGACAGTATTGCCCAGTCGTGCCTCTACAAGCCAATCACCCAGATGCCCCGGATAGAAATCCTGGTTGGTAATTGTACTCTTTATTGGACCGTGCCTGGTCAGCTTAAACCAGAAATAGACGGTGTGGTCTGCTCCTTGCACATCGACAGAGAAGTCCTGTTTATCAGAGCGTACGATTCCTGCCTTATTATGAACCCAGTTTATGTATAGAGTGTGACCTCCAGCATCAAGCCCCTGACAGTGTATCCTGGCAAAGACTCTATCATAGGGATTAAAATTGATCTGCGGTTTATCAAACGATAATTGGTTATAGGTGTCACTCGTACACTCTGCTCCTGCAGCGCTATAAACAGCCAGGATGTTTACAAATATAAAAAACAGCATATATTTCAGGACAAGACATTTTCCCTCGATACTGTTATGTTTTGATCGAACCATGTTTAATCTCCCCTTGGTTTTTACAATGATCAGTTATATTAATATGTTTTAAGGTTTTTGGATACTACTGCAAACCCGTGTAAGGCAAAAATTTTAATAATCATATGGTATGAATCTATTAACAAAACGCTCATCGAGTCGCTGCATCGTTTATATCTTTCTTTTACTGGTTGTTCTCTGTTCTCCGGTTCTTTCAATTTCAGCAGAAGAGCCGCAGGAAAAATCATTAGAGCCGCAGCAGGCACTTTCCCTCATATCTGCTTATTCGTGGACAAATACACTCCCCCGGGAGTTGATTGATCTGCAAAATGATGTGGAAACGACTGCAGACCTCGAGCCGTTTAAAAAAGCATTGCCTGAGCTCTCAGAGCAGATCGACACCCTGGAATGGGAAGTTGTAGCACTCAAGTCAAATTCAAATCTCACCTATCATGATTTGATCTCGTTTGAAACAAAACTTGTTAAGATTAGTAGTGGACTCGACAAGATCAATGAGCCAATACAATCTCATATTCAGCATCTTGAAGAATGGTATAAAGCATGGCTTGACAAAGAAAAGCAACTAAACGTATTAATCGAGCAGATAAAGTCGGACCCGGAACTCCATGACTCCTTTCCTTCTGTCGAATCATTAACCGAGACAATTGAGACGGCAAAACAACTCATAGAGGAGCAAATAAAGCCTAACCTTATGGCAGGCCAGCAGATTGGGCAGAATCAGACCCGTGTGTATGTGCTCAAGGATACCGTTAATGATCTGATCAATGACATGAAAAAGTCAGGTACCCAGCAGACCTCCCCCCCCATGTTGTCCTCTGAATTTTACAAACATATTAATACACGCCTTTTTCATAATGGATGGCAAAGCATTCGTATTTTTATGAAATACCAATGGGGCTACGTTAAGCAACATTTCAATATACTTGCCCTCTGTTCATTGCTTATATTAGCCCTGACAATTCTTATTCGTTTCAGCAAATATATAACAAAACCATCAGCAACATGGCACTCATTTACTACAACCCCACTGGCCTCTGCGCTTTTGATCATCGGAACCGGATTCACTATTCTCAATAGCCTTGAAATAAATCTCAACCTGCCACCCGATTGGGATACGTTGCTTTACATTCCGCCCATTCTTGCAGTTATCTTCCTCATCGATTCCGTCTACAAAAAACACTGGCAAACCAAGTTGCTGAAACAGTTGCTGATTTTTCTTGGAATTACACTATTGACGGCAGTTATCAACCCACCACAGATGCTCACCTACCTGCTGGTCTTCTATCTTTCTGTAGTGCTGCTATCCTATTATTTCCTGCTCTTTGTCAGGCGTATGATGGTTCCATCCCAGCGACGCATTACCTGGGCCATAATGCTCTGGGCGGTTTTCCCGCTGCCTGTAATCATCGCCGGCATCGCCGGCTTTGATCAGTTTGCGGTGTTAATTTTCGGTAGGATACTTGCGCTGGTTGGGGTGACCTTAATCGTCTGGTTCATGTTTAAATTGATGTCAGGAGTAGTGGAATTAGTGCTGACGAACATTCCCATCAAAATTATAAAGCAGAATGCAAATACCATAGTCAACGGAATAACCCCGGGAATTTTCCTAGCTCATGCGATATTATGGCTGGCATTAGTGCTTAATATCTTTTGGTTGTATCCCACACTGAATGCTTCTTTCAGGGCAATTACATCACTGCAGTTCTCCATTTTCTCCGTAATTATTACACCGGGGTCGATACTCCTCGTTGTCTTTATTATTTATTCTGCAATCCTCGTGTCACGCGGCATAAGAGCCTTTCTCCTGCAAGAGATTTTACCTCGTTACAAGGTTGAACAGGGGGCTCAAATTTCGATCACTCGCCTTATCCACTATGCCATCCTTTTTATTGGGTTCATCATCCTGCTGTCTGCGCTCGGGTTTGGCCTGAGTCAAATCACCATTCTCGGCGGCGCACTTGGTGTTGGTATAGGTTTTGGCCTGCAAGCCATCGTCAACAATTTTGTAAGCGGCCTGATACTGCTTTTTGAACGGCCGATCAAAGTCGGTGATATGATTGAGGTTGGCACTGATGTTGGAGAAGTTAAAGAACTCGGTTTACGGGCAACGACTGTTCAGACGTTCGATAACGCTGAAATAGTCATTCCTAATTCCCAGCTCATAACCGGAAGCGTTGTTAACTGGACGCTTGCTGAGAAAAAAATACGGGTACGGGTACCGGTCGGTGTCGCCTATGGCTCTGACATTTCAGCTGTTCTCAAAATTCTGCTGACCTGCGCCGATGCCAACGCAAATGTATTAAGTACGCCCCAACCTGCTGCACTTTTCCTGGCTTTTGGTGCCAGTTCACTGGACTTTGAGTTGCGAGTCTGGATACCGGATTTCAGTAACAAACTCAACGTCCTCAGTGAACTGAATCAGGATATCGAATACGAATTCAGTCTCGCTGGAATTGAAATTCCTTTTCCCCAGACTGACCTGCACCTGCGATCGGTTGATAAAGCTGTTCTCGCAAAGCTCTCAGACCCGGAATCGATTTCTTAACAGGAAAAATCAACGTCCCCATCGAGAGGAGGTGTAAGATCTTCCGCTGCGATCGATCACAAAGCATTCACAATTTGGCCGACTGTTGATAAATTTGATACCGGAGTCCGGTTCGAGGACAAAAACTGCGGTTGAAAGGGCGTCTGCGTCCATTACCGTTGGGGCAGTAATCGAAACACTTGCAGACAATTGGGGTGATAGACCGGTAAAGGGGTTTACGATATGATGAAACACTTTTTCTTGGTCATAAAATACTTCGTAATTCCCTGATGTTGCAATGGCACCGTCGGAAAGTTTAATAATATCGGGATAGGCACCTTTTTTGTTCGGATCCTGTATTGCAACCGTCCACTGTTTGCCTTTGGCTGCAGTTCCTGAGGTCCTTATATCACCGCCGGCGTTGATCAGGTGATTATCGATCCCATTCTTTCTGAGGATTTCGGAAGCACGGTCGACAATATATCCTTTGGCAATCCCATCAAGGGTTATTTCCATGTTTTCATGAGCCAGGGCGATCGTTCTGCCCTGAATACCAATATGTCTGCTGCCGATCAGATCCACTGCTCTTTGTATCTGATCTTCATCAGGAGAAACCCCTGATTCAAAACTGTCCTGATACAGATCAAGAAGCGGCTTAACAGAAATATCAAAACTCCCCCCAGTCTCTACATTAAAATAGAGTGAACGGGCAACTACGTCCTGAACTTCAGCTGGACTGTCTTCAAGCAAACCGGTGTTATTGAGACTACTGACTGGTGAGCTGGGGGAATGCCTGCTGAGCAGTGCACTGAGACGATAGACCTCGTCAAATGCGAGTCCAAATACTTCTTCTGCCTGGTCCTTTGAGGAATGAATTGCGGTCATGGCAACGAATGTTCCCATGGACAGACGGGTTTTTGTAACTTTGTACTCTCTCTTGCTAAAGAGAAAAGCGTCGGCTGATTCAACAGGTAAGATAAAAGCTGCCAGGCTGCCGAAACCGACCAGACCTGACAGCTTCAAAAAAGATCGTCGTCCTGCACTGATCTTGTCAGAATCCACCATACTTTTTAAGGATACTGTTGATCAACCGGCCATCTTCAAGCCGCCGGCCACATCTCTTGCGAGAACCTGACGGCCTTCATAAATCTTGAAGATATCGCGCGGACATTTTTCCACACAAGCCTCTTCACATGAAGGGCCGTAGGCAATACAGGCCTTGTGGTCGATTTTTATCAGGTTACCTTCGTAGGTTACGGCGTCAGCCGGACATGCTTTGACACACATCTTGCAGCCAATGCAGCCAACCTTACAGACGCCCATTACCACCTTGCCAAGGTCTTTGGTGGAGCACGGTACCCAGACACGGGCCTTCATTGACTGTATTTCTATGATATTCTTGGGACAGGTTTTGACGCAGACGCCGCAGCTGACGCATTTATCAGGGTCAATTACCGGAAAATTCTCAACCATGGCGATGGCGTCAAAAGGACAGGCTTCAGCGCACTCGCCAAGCCCTACGCAGGCATACTGACAGGCTGAAGGCCCCCCATATCCAAGGCCCGCAGCAGTGCAGGAAGAGAAGCCGATATAGCGATGCTTATGGCTCACCCGCCCTTCAATCCGCGAGCAGCGGACCGCGGCAACGGTGTCTTCTATGGCTGCCATTTTCTTGCCGGTCAAAGTCGCCACCTTCTCAGCAACCTTCTCTTTTCCGGGGAAACAGAGATTCGGCGGAACATCCGGGTCTGTAACAACTTCGATTGCATATCCTTCACAGCCCGGGTAACCGCAACCACCGCAGTTTGCAAGCGGTAATGACTCCAGAACCTCTTCGATCAGTGGATTGGATTCCACTGCAAATTTGTGCGCTGCTATCGCCAACCCAATTCCAAAAAAAAGGCCAATACAGCCAAGCAGAACCAGGCCGCCAATTGCAATTTTTACTAATTCAATATCCATAACTGCTTCAAATCTCCTGTTTGAGACGAACGTTCACTAACGTTTATCAGAACAACTGCAGACCGGAAAAGCCAAGAAACGCCATGGCAAACTGGCCTGCAACAATAAATGCTATGGGCAGCCCTTTAAACGATGGGGGAATCTTTGCAAGTTCAAGCCGCTCGCTTACCGAACTCATCAGGTACAGGGCAAGCAGGAATCCGCCGCCGGCACCAAGGCTCAGCATGAACGTCTCGAAATAGTTATACTCATTGCTGGCCATCAGTAATGGCACGGCAATAATGATGCAGTTGGCAATAACCAGGACCAGATAGACACCAAAGGATTTGAACATCACCGGGTTGACCTTTCGCAGCACCGTATCGACCGCCTGCACGGTCAATGATGTCAGACCGATGAAAATAACAATCTGCAGATAATTCAGATCAAACGGTTTCATCACGTAATTATAGAGGACCCAGCTCATGGAGCAGGCCACCACGATTACAACGGTAAAAACGACCCCCATTCCTTTTGCCGTCTCTTTGCGTTTAGCCGTGCCAAAAAAGACGCAAAGCCCGAGATACTTGGTAAAGACAAAGTTATTGATCAGCAAGGCAGAAATCAGTATCGAGAACAGGTAGCCGATATAAGACTTACTGACGGAGAAAGAAGATTGTGCAACACCGCCGATACCGGAAGTATTTACGATATGAGTCTGAGTGGTGTTCAGGGGATCGGCAAAGATGATAACCGCCTGCTTACCATCGGAGGATACATCAATGTTTGTAATAGCCAGTCGTATATCCGGATCTGCTTCTTCAAAAACAGTATAGCGAGTCGGATCGGCTGCTTCGCCTATATCTACACCATTGCTGAATGAAACGATAATTTCGTTTTCTGCACCGAACTCTGTTGACGCTACCAGACCCGCCGCCTGTGCCAGGCTGGAAATGCCAAAGGCAAAGAGTGCAACTGCAAGAAAAATTAGATTTTTTGTCCCTATCATGGATTACCCCTTTTTCCGTTGTGCATACGCTACTTCGATCCAGTTGAAAAATGCCATCATCAAGCCGACCACGAAAAAACCGGCGCTTGGCAGGATAAAAAACAGCAACGGTCTAAAACCGAGGACGTCATAGCCAAGAATGGCACCCGATCCGAGAAGTTCCCGGACAAAACCGATTACGACCATGCCAACAAGAAATCCAAGTCCCATTCCGACTCCATCCCAGAAAGAATCTAAAACGGGCTCCTTGCAGGCAAACATCTCCAGCCGCATGGTTATAATGGCAAAGGCAACGATAATCTTGACAAAGATGCCCATCTGCGCATAAGCCAACGGGAAAAAAGCAGCCAGACACAGATCTATGACCGTTACCCAGGTTGCAATGGTCAGCGTATAGGTGGGTATTCGAATACGCGGGTGAATATAATCTTTTAACGCTGAAATCGTCACACTTGAAAACACCTGGACGAAAAGAACGGCTGTGCCAAGCAAAAGACCGTTCATGACCGTAGTCGAAATACCGACCGCCGGACACATGGAGAGCGCTAGTCTAAATATCGGATTCTCTTTCAGAATGCCGTTGGCGAGCAATTGGAAGCTGGAATTCTCGTTAGCCACGTTCCTTTCCTCTCTATAATTTAAAAGGGAACCGCAATCTGCTGTTCATTGAGTACCCGATCCAGGGTATCAAGACGATATGCGAATTTCTTTGTCATCGCCCTGACACCAGAGCTTACCGCTGCTGACGATATCGTTGCCCCGGTCAGTGCATATATGTCCTGGTCGCTATACTGTTTCATTATGTCAAACGCTGCAGATTCATCCACCTTGCCTTCAAGAGCATCAAAGTACTCGCTTGGCAACGGGGTTTTGACGACTTCGATAGATTTTATCTTCTCAAATGGTTTAAGCTTGAACTGGTTCTTGAAATATCCCTGTTCAATTTCGGCACCAAGACCCGGGTCTTCTTCATGTTCCATTACTTCCAAGCCCAATATGGAATAACCTGGATCAAGAGCAAGCATAATGGCTATATGAGTTTTATAACCGGGAAATTTTCCACCGAGCAGATAAGCAAGTCGACCGTCACCGTCGGTAACAACAATGGTCTGATCGACAAACCGTATAGCTTTGCCGGTACCAAGAGCGAGCCCTACTGCAGCGTCCCTGTCCTTCTGTTCCTTGACGTTTTCCTCAGAAATTGCAACCGTGCTGCTGTCAAGGTAGTTACCGTCCAGGTCTATTCGTACAAAATTGAAAGACTCGGCTTCGCCATGTGACTCAGACGGCAACAGATACCCTATCGACTGAGCCTCTCCATCACTGACAACATAACGAAAAATTTCATGCAATCCCATTGAGTCTGGAATTGGATTAGCCTTGGAGTATCCCAGCAGGGAATACACCACTTTTTCTTCACGGGCTTGCTCGTTTTTTTTCTTTGCCTTATTGGTGAAAACAAAGGTCATTCCCATGACCAGGCCGGCAATGAGGCAGGAAACGGTCAACCGCAGTATGATTGTGAGGATATTTTTCATTTCTCACCTCCCACTGGTAGAGCAAACCGTTTCGGCTTGAACAAACCATCCAGTATGGTGCTCAGCGGGTTCATCAGCAAAATTGCATAGCAGATCCCCTCTGGATAACCGCCTTTCAAGCGAATCAAGACCGTAAGCGCACCAATTCCCGCTCCATAAACCAATTGAGCAGTTTTTCCAGTCGGTGATGTTACATAATCTGTTGCCATATAAAAGGCACCGAGCAGAGCACCACCGGTCAGCATTGCCAGCAGGGGATCTCCAGCGAAGAGCGTATCGCCGCCAAAAATCCAGCTTAACAATGCCAGGGTGCCAAGTAAAGAAACCGGAATATGCCAGGTAATATAGCGACGGTACATGAGATAAAGGCCGCCAAGAAGAACCAGTATCCCCGATGTTTCGCCGATACAGCCAGGCCGCCATCCCAGAAAGAAAGTACCATATATTTCAGATGGTGCCCCGTACATCTGGATAAACGCTGCCATTCCCTGTTCTTTGATCACAGCCAGCGGCGTTGCTGTCGAAACCGCATCGACGCCACTGCTGAAATATGAGAAGATAGCCCCGTCAGTAAGTGGCGAGAGCCAGGCAGACGTCATCGCCACCGGAAATGTGGCGAGCAGAAACGCTCTGCCCAGAAGGGCCGGGTTGAAGATATTATATCCAAGTCCCCCAAGCAGATGTTTACCGATATAGATCGCCATCACCGCTCCGAGAACCGGCAATAAGGCTGAAACGCCGGGAGGGATTACAAACGCCATGAGCATCCCGGTAAGGGCAGCGCTCCCATCCATCACGGTTACTGGCCTGCCAAGGGCTTTCTGGCTGATGGCTTCAACAGCCATACAGCTCAAGACAGATACAGCAGTAATCAGCAGTACCTGGAAGCCAAAGATAAAGACCGACAAAATGAGTGGTGGAACCAGACAAGCCACCACGGTCCACATGATCTTTTCTACCGACTCAGCACTGCGAAGATGTGGAGAAACTGATACATTCCACAGCGCGGCTGGCGTCGATGTCTGATTTTCCGTTGCTTTCGCTTCGATGGCGGATCTCCTTGCTACCGTTGTTAATATTTTCCGTTCAGTTGATCAAGAACGCTTTGCTTTCATTTTTGCCAGACGAACAAACTGCACCAATGGCCGCTTTGCAGGACACACATAGGCGCAACTGCCGCATTCAAAACACTCAAAAATACCGAACTGTTCTGTGTCTTCTGCTCGGTTGGCTTCCACATAAATACCAATTTCTTTCGGCTCAAGCCCCATCGGGCATGCTTCAAGGCACCATCCACATCGAATGCATGCGGAGAGCGGGCTGGTGTCAATTTCATCTTCGGTCAGAAAGAGAACTGACGATGTGGTTTTCGTAACCGGGATATTAAGATCAGAAACTGCAAATCCCATCATCGGGCCGCCCATGACAACACGGGCCAGGTCAGGCTTGGTTCCACCGCAAAAGTCTACAATATCGCTAACCTTGGTGCCGATTTTCACCAATAGGTTGGCAGGTCTTGTAATGCCTTTCCCTGAGATGGTAACAACCTTTTCAACAAGGGGCTTGTCGAGAACCACTGCATCATATACCGCTTTTGTTGTTGATACGTTGTGTACCACCACGCCCACTGCACTTGGCAGGGCCATAGCGGGGACCTTTCGACCCGTGATTGCCTGAATGAGCTGTTTCTCTGAACCTTGTGGATACTTTACCTCGAGCGTCTCAACCCGTATACCGTACTCATTGCTAGTTGCAGCATTTGCTGCATCCGTCATAACCTTGATCGCATCAGGCTTGTTATTTTCAATACCAATAACACACTCCCTGATGCCGAGTATCCTGAGCAGGATCTTCGCCCCTTCAATTATCTCAACGGTTTTTTCGAGCATCATACGATGATCGGCTGTGATATAAGGCTCGCACTCAGCACCATTGAGCAAAAGGGTATCAACAGGGTTGTCGGCCGGTGGCTTCAATTTTACATGGGTTGGAAATCCGGCTCCACCGATACCGATAATACCGGCGTCGTGCACCTTCTTAAGAAGCTCATCAGATGATAGTGTTTGCCACTCTTTTGCCTGCCATTCTCGAGGTGCTGCTTCCTTGTCGACCTGCAGTGTAATGGAAGGCGAACTTACCCGAATCGGGTGTCCTGAGCTGGCCAATGCCTTAATCTTTCCGGCAGCTGGAGCGTGGATCGGCACACCGAGTCCCCTGGTGACCTCCCCGATCAGATCACCTTCATTAATTTCTGCACGTCTGGCAACCGTCGGGCTGCAGGGTGCGCCAATATGCTGCCCAAGAATGATTTCAAGCTCTGATGGCAGAGGCATCACCTCAACCGGCAGATGTTCCGTCATTTTTTTTGACTCAGGCGGATGAACGCCGCCTTTTGGGAATGTGAGAGTAGGTGCCATAGTACCTGCAATTCAAGCTCTTAAATTAAAGGCGTGAGAACGCCTGATAGGTAGCTGCATAGCTGCGCTTTTCATGCTAGCCATACGAGCTTCGTCATTTCTTTGTTGGTCAAATACGTTGCTGTTATGCTATTCCAGAGTAATGCTTCATGAACTGAATCCGTTCAAATTGAGATTGATCAGCCTGTCTTTCATAAGAGAGCCGACCTTTGAACGCATCGATAGTTTCGAAGGAGTGATCATTCATCCAGGACTGGAGTCCCGCAATAATCTCAGCAGCCTGCCCAGCCCCATTCTGGTAGAGTGTTGAAACAACCTGAACAGCAGAGGCACCGGCAAGAAGCATCTTGATCGCTCCTTCACTGTCGTGTACACCGGTGGAACCGGCAAATTCACTCTCCACCATTCCGGAAAGCAGGGCAAGCCAACGCAGGGGCGTTGCTATCTCTCCCGGCGCACTGAAGACACCTGCAGGTTTAATCTCCATGCTGTTTATATCAATATCTGGTCTGTAATAACGGTTAAAAAGAACAAAACCGGCGACCTTTCCTGTCCAGTGCAGACGGGAGATAAGATTGGCCAACGCTGAAGAATAGCTGCTCATCTTCAATGCAACCGGTATTGACAGCCCATCTGTTACCTTCTCGATAACATCAAAATAGACCTGCTCATAGTCACTGCAGGAGCGTCTTGAATCACTCGGCAACAAGGAAATATTTATTTCAAGAGCATCAGCACCAGCTTTTTCTATTTTTTTGGCAAAAGAAGTCCACTCAGCAGCTGACACACAATTGAGGCTGGCAATAACGGGTATATCGACCGACTTTTTGGCATCCCTGATCATATCCAGATACTCTGAAACTGCTGAGTCGCGTGTGTACTCCCGGATATAATCATATGCCCCGGGATAGTCAGTCTGGTAAGAATCGATGTTCTGTTTGAGATCGGCCTCGATCTGCTCCTCAAATAACGATTTAAGAACAACCGCCCCAACTCCGGCCTCGGCCACCTCTTTTATTTTCATCACCGAGCCGGTAAGCCCACAACTCCCTGCAATGATGGGATTTTTAAGATTCAAACCCAGATATTTCGTGGTCAGATTCGTCATTTTCTCTCGTCCGGTAAAGTTTTCGTTTACAAATTATTCCGTCATCACCGATTTCTGAATGGTGCCAATCGCCTGTAAGTGAAGCTTTTCAGCACGATGATTGTAATATTCAATCAAACAGCCTGCTACTAGACTGTGCATAGCGTAAACGCACAACTGGCACAATACTAAAAATAATAATCTTTCAGAAATAACAAATAGTTTTACAAAAATCAAGATAGAATTATGAATAAAAATTCATTTTTTTTACACATAGTGGCATCAAAACGGCTCGTTACTGCCAGATAACACCAGTCACAATTTTTTATTACTTCCCAGAGAAAGGATGTATTGATAATTCAGGAGCATACCTTATTACCCGCAACTGACTGTTTTTTCTTTCCGTTCCCGCATCAGGCTGTTATCATCCCCGCTCACTTAACCGACACTGACATGCGACAAACACCACCTGCCAATAATCCTCTCATCTCCATTCTCTCCGGAGCTACCTTTATCAGCCTGTCGGGAATCTGGGTTGCATGGTCCAATCTGGACCCAACAGTTTCAGCTTTCTATCGAGTATTTTTCGGCACTATTTTCCTGTTTATTGGCTGCCTCTGGAGAAAAGAGCTTCATAAAGTCGATTCCAAATCAACGTTTCTCGTTTTATTGTGCGGCCTGAGCTTTGCTGCCGATCTTGTCTGCTGGCACGCCAGCATCAACTACATTGGTCCAGGATTGTCTACGGTCATCGGTAACTTTCAAGTTTTCATTTTGACTTTCATTTCAATAATCGTTTTTGGTGAACGGCTGACCACCAGATTCATAATCTCGGTCCCGCTCGCAGTTTTAGGACTCTTCCTGGTCATCGGCCTGGACTGGAAATCACTTCCTGACAACTATTTGTTCGGTATCGGTCTGGCACTGCTGACGGCGCTATTATATTCTGTATTTCTACTCAGCATGCGCCAACTCCAGGCGAACCAGCCTCATGTATCTTCGTTTTACAACCTGATGATCGTTTCATGTATCACCTCTCTCTTACTCGTACCGACTATCCTGTTTTCAGGTGCGTCCTTTCGCATACCCACAATCTCTTCTTTTGGAGCTGTTGTCTGTCTTGCCCTGTTCAGTCAAACCATTGGCTGGGTGTTAATCGCTAATAGCCTGCCCAAGGTCATCCCCTCTATTGCAGGCCTGCTCCTGCTCCTGCAGCCTGCCCTGGCTTTTATCTGGGATGTCCTGATCTTTGATCGCTATACCACTCTGTTAAACTGGGTCGGCCTCGCCGTCGTTCTCATGGCCATTTACCTCGGCATGACCAGTTCAAGGAAAACCGCTTCTATTGAGTAATGTATCTGTTTAAATGATGGTGTGATGCGGGAATTTCATGAGTACTCGCAAAAATGTTTTTCAGGATATATTGTTGCCGTTATACCTTAAATAAAAACCCATACAAAAAGGAACCGGACAATGAAAATAGTATCGCATTATTCCAATGCCCCATCTCAGGAATTTGATGGGGATGGTGTCAAAGGCGTTACCGGCCGGGTTGTTATCGGTCAGGATGAAGGCGCAGCCAATTTCTGCATGAGGATATTTACACTAGCTGCCGGCGGCTTCACGCCTCTTCATTTGCACGACTGGGAACATGAAGTCCTCATCCATGAGGGCAGTGGGCAGGTCTTTAAAGAAAATGAGTGGATAGACGTCTCAAACGGTTCTGTTGTATTCATTCCCGGCAATGAAGAACATCAGTTCCGCAACAACAGTGAGGGTGAGCTCGTATTCGCCTGTCTTATTCCAAAAGGAGCACCGGAACTGTAAGCCCATTAACGGTCAGACCCCGCCGGCTGAAAGATATCAGATCCTGCAGCTGGCGGGTTATAAAAACCGAAGCCTTACATTATTTATCTGTCAACTGAGCTCCACCAACAGCCCTACTTACCGAGCAGATCATCACGAAGATCTTTACTCACCGGCTTTTTACCCAACCAGATGGACAGCAGCAGATCATTAAATGGTTTTCCTTCTATCATTCCTTTTTCCTCTCCCCGAATCATTACAGCCGTTCCCTGGCCAACCATATAGTCGAGGATGATCTGATCGCCTTTATTAACCGTATCAAACAGTGCGTTAAAGGTGGTAATCTGGGAGGAAAGCTCGGCCAGCTGTTCGGCAGAACCGTTTCCCTGAAAACCATGGTTCCAGGCCTCAACCAAATCCTCTTTACCAACTTCATCATAGAGAAAGTGCATGACGAGCCGCCTGCCGCCATCATCATTGAGAAGAAGCGCCACGTCGCTCTGCTTATTTGCCAGGTAGAGCTCGCCAATGTAAATCTTGAAGAAAACCTTATACCGGATTCCTGCCCCATTCAGCTGCAAAACCGTTCCGTCAGCCTGACTTAGGGTCTCGGGGACTTCAACGCCTGCAATTTCTCTTCCCTGTACAGAAGCGGAAACCAGCAGTGTTAACAGCAAAACAACAATTCTCATGATCATGTCGCCCTCCATCCTCGTTTTATTTTTTATGACAACTAATTGCAGCATCCCTTCAGAGTGTCTATTCCATGATATGAAATAAAAAGCAATAGATAGGAAGCGAGTGCCGGTAAACAGCCCCTGTCATCGGCGATAAATAATGATGGCAGCTGAGCAGACATTATTACAAGCGATACCGCAAATCTGGATTTTTACTTAATTGGTTGTTCCGGAAAACGCCTGCCTGAAACAGCAACGCAGGTATTGGCTGCCCCCAATAAAGTAAGGGGACAGATTGATTTTTCACAAAAAACGTGCAAAAAACCAGTCCCCTCGACACCATCTAGAAAAATTTAATCTGTCTCCCATTGCAAAATAGAGAAGCTGAAGATTAGTGGTAATCAGCGTCCCACTTGGCCTGCCAAGTCAAATTTACACACGAACAAATGTTGCTTTGTCACAGCTACAAATATGCATGTGTGCTCTTTTGTTGGTTAGAAGATTAATTTTAAAAAAACAACAAGGGTACTCACTCTGTGATACCCCCCCACTGTTATGCTTCCTGAAACCATTACACAAAAAGGAGGCACGTTATGAAACAGGCACACAACCTGACCGCAGGAACAATCATTTCGGGAACCTTTTGCTGGTCATCAATAATCAAACCGGCCCGTATTTCATTCAGGGGTTTGAAAGAGAAAATCATTGAGCGGGCAAAAGACTACCGCTCCCTGTTTTTTACACTGGCAACAATCGCCTTGATCGGCGGGCTGTTCTTGTCAGGCAGTTATTTATTCTTCGTTCAACTGGCAAAACATGGCTGGTAGGGTACCCGTTCCCACCAGCCACGTTCTCAGAGGTTACTCTTCTTTCCAGTCAGGCCGGAGATGGAGTTCTGTCAACTGCTTGCGTGCGACCGCTGACGGCGCATCAGTCAATGGGCAGGTTGCCTTCTGTGTTTTGGGGAAGGCAATGACGTTTCTGATCGAATCACTGCCGGTTATAATCATTAACAGCCTGTCAAGGCCAAAGGCGATACCGCCATGAGGGGGCGCCCCGAACTCCAACGCCCGCAGTAAGAAGCCAAATTTTTCTTCAGCCTCCTTTTCGGTAATTGAAAGCGCCTTCAAGACCTTCAACTGTGTTTCAGGTTTGTGAATACGGATCGATCCGCCCCCGATTTCGGTACCATTTAATACCAGGTCGTAGGCGCGGCTGTAAACTGCCCCGGGATCTGACTCAAGTTTATCCAGATCCTCTTCCCGTGGGGCGGTAAACGGGTGGTGCAGTGCCTGATAACGCTTTTCCTTATCGTCATACTCAACAAGCGGAAAATCTGTAACCCATACAAAGTTGAAAACATTCTTATCAAGCAGGTTCAGTCTGCGAGCCAGTTCAACACGAAGCTCACCGAGCACCTGCAAGACGACAGGCGTTTTGTCGGCACCAAAGAAGAGTAGATCGCCAGGCTCTGCCTGGAGAGCTGCGTCGATTTTCTGATGTTCTTCAGACGAGAAAAATTTTGCAATCGGAGACTGCCAGGAGCCATCTTCTTTTATTTTTACCCAGGCAAGCCCCTTGGCTCCGAACTGCACCGCATAATCGGTAAGATCATCAAGTTCTTTCCGAGTAAAATACCCGCACCCTTTGGCATTCAGTGCACGAACGGTGCCACCGCCATCTGCGGCACCTCTAAAAACCTTGAATTCACAGGACGCTGCAACCTCAGTCAAGTCAACCAGTTCCATACCAAACCGGGTATCCGGCCTGTCCATCCCGTAACGGGCCATCGATTCATCGTAGCTGATTCTCTTAAACGGGGGACCGACCTCAAGGCCCCTGGTTACTTTAAAAAGAGAGGTGATCATACCCTCAACAATTTCTATGATCTGTTCTTCATCTACAAAGGACAGCTCCATATCTATCTGGGTAAACTCAGGCTGTCTGTCTGCTCGAAGATCTTCATCCCTGAAGCATTTTACAATCTGATAATAACGATCCATTCCGGACATCATCAACAGCTGCTTGAAAAGCTGGGGGGATTGAGGGAGGGCATAGAACCGTCCACTGTTGACCCTGCTTGGCACCAGATAATCACGCGCCCCTTCCGGGGTGGATTTGGTGAGCATTGGCGTTTCAATATCCAGGAAACCATTATCGTTCAGATAGCTTCTCACTGCCTGTACAGCATTGTGACGGGTGATAAGGTTTGCTGCCATCTCTGGTTTCCTTAAGTCCAGATAACGATACTGAAGACGAAGCGTTTCGGAGACGTCACTTTCCTCATCCAGCGGGAATGGCGGCGTTTCACTTGTGTTCAGGATTCTCAGATCATCGATGAGCACTTCAATCTCCCCGGTAACCAGCTTACGGTTTGCCATATCACCCGGACGAGGCTCGACTTTCCCCTGCACGGCAAGTACCCATTCACTTCGAATTTTGTGTGCCTTTTCGTGAACCTCCGGGTTAATCTCTGGATTGAAGACAATCTGGGTAATACCCTGTCTGTCACGCAGATCAATAAAAATAACTCCGCCATGATCACGTCGGCGTAAAACCCAGCCCATTAACGTTACTGTATCACCAACATTTTCAATTCCAAGCTCATTACAATGATGAGACCGGCGCCAACTACCCATTGAATCCATAATTATTCCCACTTACATCCCGGGGCATGTTACCCCTTTTCTCTATTTCTCTTGAGTTAATAAATCGTTTTTTGGCGCTACCGCTTCTTTAATGGCAGTGCTTTCAATCGCCACATCTACCTGTTCCCTAGTTGCCATATCACGCAGCACCGCCGCTCCCTGTTCCAGCTCCTGGTCTCCAAGGATCAGGACAAAGGCAGCCCCAGCCTTGTCAGCCTGCTTCATCTGACTCTTAAGGCTTCGCGCTTCTATATCCATATCGACTCTGAGCCCTTCTTTCCTCAACTCATTCATCAGCGTATAACAGCGACCTGAGGCTGTTTCACCCAGTCCAGCGAGAAAAAGGTCAACTTCCGAACCTTTGGCTGAGAGCTGGTTTTTCTGCTGAAGCAGGAGGACAAGACGCTCAAGTCCCATCGCAAAACCAATACCCGGAGTTTTCCCACCGCCGAGCATCTCAATAAGACCATCATAGCGACCTCCGGCACAAACCGCAGACTGCGCACCGAGATCGCTGGTAATAAACTCGAAGGTGGTTCGTATATAATAATCGAGTCCGCGTACCATAAATTTATTCAGTGTATACCCGACGCCAAGCTGCTCGAGGCTTTTCTCTACAACCTCGAAATGATCATGACATGCTGAACAGAGGTGATCAGTGATTGCAGGAGCTGCTTCCACCTGTTCACGACAGCCGGGTTTCTTACAGTCCAGCACCCGGAGTGGATTTTTCATACTTCTTCTCACACAATCATCACAGAGATCCTCGAGTCTTGCATGTATGAAATCGAGCAACTGAGCTCTGTATGCCGGTCTGCACTCAGGGCACCCGAGTGAATTGATTTCCAGACTGACATCAACCCCAAGCTCCTTGAACAACAAATCACCCATTGCCATCAATTCAGCGTCAACCCGGGGACTTGCTGACCCGAGAATCTCAACATCCATCTGATGAAATTGACGTAAACGCCCTTTCTGGGGGCGTTCATGGCGGAACATCGGTCCAATGGTGAACAACCGCTGTAGCGGTTTCGCTGCATGCATGCTGTGCTGAATATAGGCTCGCATCAGAGAAGCTGTCGCTTCCGGCCGCATGGTTACCCGCTTGTCGATAAAAGTATACATTTCCTTCTCGACAATATCCGTGTCAGCGCCGATTGATCGTGCGAACAACTCCGTCTGCTCGAGAATCGGCAATCTTATTTCAGAAAAATGAAACCGTTCAAAAATATCCCTGGCAACAGACTCTACCCGTCTCCACAGCCCTATTTCATCAGGCAGTATATCCTTAAAACCATTCAAAGCCTTGAGCTTCAAACCGGTACCTCCTTACAGACAGCAAATCATTGAAAATATGTTTAGAAAAACGTTTTAAATAACCCTAAATATGGGAAAATGTCAAGCGCTGTCCCAAAGCGTCCGCTCTCACCGGCAATTCACTCGCATAACCCTGTTTTAGTGTCTATATTCAGTACCTGCCAGGTATCGGCCTACAGCTGCCGCCGGCGGACAGTATAATGATCTTTTCCACACTCTTCTTGACAAATAGCAGCAAGATAGGCATTATCGACTTTCCATCCTTCATTTGACACACAGGAGTTTTCTTACATGAAGTTACCATCACTGAAAATTGGAGACCTGACCGCACGGGTTCCTCTTATCCAGGGGGGAATGTCTATTCGCGTTTCCACCTCAAACCTTGCAGCACCCGTAGCCAAATGCGGAGGCATCGGTGTAATTGGCGGTTCCGGCATCCCTGAAGATGAGCTGAAAGAAGATATCCGCAAAGCACACAGTGAGACCGATGGTGTCATTGCGGTTAATATTATGTATGCCATGAAAAATTTTTACGATCTGGTCATCTGTTCAATCGAGGCCGGTGTTGACATGATTGTTACCGGTGCCGGGTTCTCAAGAGATATTTTCAAGATCGGCAAACAGCATGATATCCCTATCGCCATGATCGTTTCATCGCCGACACTTGCACGGCTTGCCGAAAAGCTTGGCGCGGCGGCAATTATCGTTGAAGCCAAAGAAGCTGGAGGACACCTTGGAACTGACAAATCGCTTCGAACCATTTTCCCACCGATTCGCGATGTCGTTAAAAACGTTCCGCTGATCGCTGCCGGTGGAATTACAAACGGCTATGAAATGGCTGAAATGATGGATAAATATGGAGCTGATGGTGTCCAGATTGCCTCCCGGTTTGTACTCAGCGAAGAATGTGACGTTGCTGATGAATTCAAACAGGCGTATCTGAACGCCAGCAAAGAGGACATTGTCATTACCTCTTCTCCTGTCGGTCTGCCGGGACGGGCCCTGAACACGCCTTTTGTTAAGGCACTCGCCGACAAGGTGGACCTTGCCGCCAAGAAATGCAAACATGTGTGCCTGAAAAAATGTGACCACCACTACTGTATCAATGAACGGCTGAAGGCCTCGCGTGACGGTGATTATGATAAAGGATTGTTCTTCTCGGGAGAAAACACCTACAAGATGAAGGACATTCTTCCCGTTGCCGAGATATTCAGGCAATTTATCAGTCAGGCTGAATCAGTTTACAAGGAAAATTGCGGCTTTGCCCCTCCTGCATGAGTGTGCTGACCCGAATCAATACAATAATTTGACATTGCCCTGCCCTTCGTGACCGAAAAAACACCGATCACTCCCCGTATTATTCACCCCTCGGAACATCCAATCACCAAAGGAATGATTGATGATGACGCCCTGTGGGTTTTGAGAAAACTCAACAAGGCAGGGTTCTCCAGTTACCTTGTTGGCGGCGGTGTCAGAGATCTTTACATCGGCAAACGTCCAAAAGATTTTGATATCAGCACCAATGCCCGTCCCGGTCAGGTCCGGAAGCTTTTTCCGAACAGCAGGACCATCGGCAGGCGTTTTCGATTGGTTCAGGTCTTCTTCAGGAAGGGAACTGTTATTGAAATTTCTACCCTTCGTTCCCTGAGTGAGCATGACCTCGATGGACCTGAGACTGTCTTAGCGCCGAATAATACCTTCGGGACTCTCGACGAAGACGCTCAACGAAGAGACTTGACGATTAACGGGTTGTTTTATGAGATCGAAAGTCAAACGATCATTGATTATGTGGGAGGAGTCGCTGATCTTGACCATTCGGTTATCAGAGTAATCGGTGAACCTGATAAGAGGATTAATCGCGACCCGGTGAGGATGATGCGGGTCATACGACACAGCGCGCGAATCGGATTTACAATAGAGTCGCGGAGCTGGGAAGCACTGTCTGTGAACAGTTACAAGCTGAAACTGTGCCCCACTTCACGACTGCGCGATGAATTGCTCAAAGATATTTACAGCGGAGCCTCAGAACAGTGGTTCAGACTTGCTGTTGACTCCGAGATTTTTGTGGAGCTGTTTGCGCTGTATGACGGGATCCTTTATTCAACCCAGCCAAATGGTGACTCATGCCTGGAAAATCTCTCAGCCATTTTCGCAACCATTGACAGGTTAAACAACACAGCTGTTGAATCAGGAGGCCACCGGCAGCCTTCCTATTTTCTCCTGGCACTGATCCTGACCCCCTGGGCCATGAATCGCTTTGAGCTGTTTAATAAGAACGTCAAGGGGGCCCAGCTCTTTCAATTTTCAAAACAGATTCGAGAAGCGCTTAACCTGGAAATCGGCCAGCAGCTTAATCTGAAACGATCAATCCGGCAGGAAATAACAACACTGCTCACCTACCTGCCGGCATTAATCCAGCACAACAACAACAATACATGGCCTAAGTGGTTGAGGAAAAAAAGCTATTTCCCAAAATGCAAACTGCTCTACCATTGTCTGCAAGAGGCCCTGGAGAAGGTCCCCATACCGGAATCCTCCAATTCCATCAAACAACAACCAGCCGCCGATCAATTGCCCCATCACGATAAGAAAAGACGAAAGGCCAAGCATAAAGGTCGGCCCGCATTTTCAGGCGTTAAAAGAGGCGGTATTTTCGGTCTAAAAAAGTAATATTTTGGCAGCCTCTGTCAAGTTAAGGCACCCTAACTGTTTCAATTGTTATTTAACGCTCTTATCTCTAAATGCCTGCGAAATTGGTAGAATTACCTATTCATCATTTTTTTTGATTGACTTGTTAAGAATTACTTAACTATATTTCAGGAAAATGAATTGACATTCAGTCCATAGTTTATCTATTAGTCACTGTTGATTTCTTTATTTTTTGGAGATCTGTCACCTGAAAACCGATGCACGAAAGGGAGAGTGTAACGGTTTGCTGCAGGGTTGCTGGATCTTCGTTTTATTACATTTTACTGGTATCAAGTACTGGTATAACCGCGCGTTAAGCGCCAACTTGTTGTTTCAGCAATAGGAGGTTGATATGGCAGACACGGTAAACAAAACCCTGGATCCGCGATTAAATCGACGCGGCTTCCTGAAGGGATGCACCATGGCAGCAGCCGCTCTGGGACTTTCCGAGACGGTTGTTCCCAAAATGGTGGAAGCTGCAACGTCAGCACAGCGTCCCCCGGTCATCTGGCTGCATTTCCAGGAATGCACCGGATGCACTGAGACGCTGCTCCGGGGTGCACACCCGGATCTGGCTCGTCTTATTCTCGACATAATCTCTCTTGATTATCACGAGACCGTTATGGCAGCTGCCGGCCACCAGGCAGAGCAGGCACTCCAGGATTCATTGGAGAAGAATGCAGGTAAATTTATTCTGGTCGTTGAAGGTGGAATTCCGACAGCCGAGAATGGCATCTATTGCAAAATCGGCGGAAAAACTGCACTGGATATGCTTGAGGAAGTATCTTCAAAGGCAGCAGCAATAATCGCTTATGGAACATGTGCCACTTTTGGTGGTGTTCAAGCTGCAAGCCCGAATCCAACCGGCGCCGTCGGTGTTGACAAGCTTGTACATGATAAGCCGATTATCAACATCTCTGGGTGTCCGCCAAATCCGGTCAACCTGCTCGGGACCATTCTCCATTATCTCACCTTTAACAGACTCCCGGCCCTCGATGGGTTGAAGCGTCCGAAATTCGCATATGGTCGAAGGATTCATGACCAATGCGAGCGACGTGCTCACTTTGATGAAGGGCGCTTTGTTGAGCAGTTTGGTGATGAGTACCACAAACTGGGTTACTGCCTCTACAAAGTTGGCTGTAAAGGTCCTGAGACCTTTGCCAACTGTCCGGTAGCCCGTTTCAACGAAGCTGGTGTATGGCCAGTCTCGGTCGGCCACGGTTGTATCGGTTGTACTGAGCCAAATTTCTGGGATACCATGACACCATTCTACGAAAGGCTTCCAAACGTAAAGATTCCTGTTGCTGGAATCGTAGATAGTGCTAATAAAATTGGAACAAAAGTTCTTGGTGTGACAGCTGCTGCGGTCGGTATCCATGCTGCGGTCGGAGTAGGAAAACGAATCATCAAAGGAAAATCCGACAGCGGTGAATGATGATTATAAATTGTCATTTAACAGAAACGAATAACCTCGGGACCAATCACAGATTCTGGTTGATTCCGGTTACATATTTTTTGGAGGTTTAACAGATGGCTCAGAGAATAACCATTGATCCGCTAACACGGATCGAAGGTCACTTAAGAGTAGATGTAGAGGTCGACGGCGGTGTAGTCACCAATGCCTGGTCCTCAGGTCAGATGTTCAGGGGGCTTGAGAATATCCTCAAAGGTCGTGACCCGCGTGATGCATGGCATTTTGTCCAGCGAATATGCGGTGTATGTACCACCGTACATGCTTTAGCTTCCGTCCGTTCAGTTGAGAATGCACTCGGACTTGAGATCCCGCTGAACGCACAACTGATTCGTAACCTCGTACAGTCAATCCATTGTCTGCACGATCATATTGTTCATTTTTATGCACTGTCCGCCCTTGACTGGGTAGATGTTGTCTCTGCACTGGATGCTGATCCGGTTGCAACCCAGAAACTTGCCGAATCGCTTTCAGACTGGCCGGGCAACAGCTCCAAACGTTTTGCAGCGGTCAAAGGAAAACTCAAAGCACTGGTAGAAAGTGGTCAGTTAGGACCATTTGCCAACGCTTACTGGGGTCATTCAGCAATGAAGCTGCCGCCCGAGGCAAACCTGATGGCGGTTTCTCATTACCTTGAGGCGCTTGATTACCAGCGTAAGGCTACTACTGCACTCGGTATTATCTCGGGCAAGAACCCACATGTGCAGAATCTGTCTGTCGGCGGTGTCACTGCAGCGATCAACCTGGACAACGAAGCGACCCTGAACATCGAGCGTCTCTACCGTGTCAAGCAGCTGTTGACTGAAGTACGGGAATTCATCAACAACGTGTACCTTGTCGACGTTGCTGCAATCGGCGCCCTCTATGCAGAATGGCTCCCATACGGTGCCGGTGTGACCAATTACCTGGCAGCGCCGGATATGCCGACGAACGCTGCGGCATCGGAGTTTGATCTTCCCGGCGGTACCATCATGGGTGGGGATCTTGCAAGCGTTAAGCCAATTTCCAACCTGAGTGATCCTTATTTCAAGGATAACGTCGAGGAATCAATTGCCCGTGCCTGGTATGATGGTGACTGGCAGAAACATCCATGGGAAGAAGATACCGAGCCCAAGTACACCGATTTTGATGATGCCGGCCGTTACACCTGGCTCAAGGCTCCCCGTTTTGAAGGGAAACCGATGCAGGTTGGTCCGCTGTCCCAGATGCTCGTTGGTTATGCACAGGGGCATGAAGAGATTGTCAAGCGTGTCAATGGCGCTCTTGGTCTGATCAGCACCATCGCCGGTACCACGGTCGGCCCTGAGGCGCTGTTTGGAACCATTGGCCGTCATGCTGCCCGCGCGGTACGCTGTTCGCTCATGGCTGATCTCGGACTCAAACACTGGGATCTCCTGGTTGACAACGTTGGTAAAGGCGATACAGAAATTTTCAATCCTCCGACCTTCCCGAAAGGAGAGCAGAAAGGTGTTGGTATGCATGAGGCACCTCGCGGACTGCTGTCGCACTGGATCGTTATTCAGGATGGTAAAATCAAGAATTATCAATGTGTTGTTCCATCTACATGGAATGCCGGACCACGTGACGCCAAGGACCAGCTCGGTCCTTACGAGGCTTCACTGCTGGCAAATCCAATTGCCGATCCGGAACGACCGCTTGAGGTTCTGAGAACCATCCACTCCTTCGATCCGTGTATTGCCTGTGCTGTGCACATGCTGGATCCGAAAGGGCGGGAAGTAATGAAAGTAAAGGCCCTGTAAATTTGGGAACTCATCAAACTTTCAACTTTCGGCTACTACCGATAGGAGGTTATTATGGCGTATGAAAAGAAACAGTGTTGGAGCGTCCTGCTCCGACTGTACCACTGGGCATTTGCACTGTCCATCATCACTCTCTGTATTACCGGGTTCTACATTAACGATCCCTGGACTAATAGCCTCAGAGAGGGGAGTGTCAGCTGGCCGATGGCCTATATGCGTTTTGTCCATTTTACCGCCGGGTATGTTTTTACCGCGGCAGTCCTTACCAGGATTTTCCTGTACATTTTTGGCAACAAACAGGAGCGTATTCTGGAGCATCTGCCGGTAACACCCCGCAATATCAAAAACTTCTTCAGCACCCTGTTGCTCTACAGCTATATAAAAGACAGTCATGACCCTGATCGACTCGGTCATAACGTTCTTGCAGGTATGACATATGTGATTACCATTATAGTTGCAGTCTTCCAGCTGGTAAGCGGCTTCTATATGCTCTATCCGGAAATAGCCATCTGGGAAGGCTATGGACTTTCAATTTTTGGAAGCCAGCAATGGGCTCGTTACATCCACCATCTGTTAATGTGGTGGTTTATGATTTTCGCCTTTATTCATATTTATCTAGTTGTGTGGAACGATGTACGAGAACCGGAAGGACTTATTTCTTCAATA
>RCNC010000165.1_pt1 | contig 37324 bp, 33 predicted proteins | sample 2041301 | NCBI WGS metagenome assembly RCNC01 (sample SAMN09708231, study PRJNA481090) | Marine sediment metagenome, whole genome shotgun sequencing project. | biome: marine sediment; feature: ocean; material: sediment; isolation source: Sewage treatment plant 13A marine sediment (STP13A) ...
AACAGATGTGATCTGAAAAGCATAATGTAACGATCGTTGTGTTTGACGATGCCTGCATTGTGAACGGTAGCCACCGGATACGGCACATCCTTTCTTGTCAGTATGGGATTTTTTTTAAAACGCGTTATGATTGAATGATGCGTTTTCATAGTGGCCTCTCCTGTAAAATCATTTCATAGACTCGTATGTATTCATCGATCATGCGGTCCACCGTGAAATGTCGTCCAACATGGTGACGACAGGCTGCACGGTCAATTTCTTTAATACGCGCAACCGTCTCAACGGCTTCGTCCACATTGTTGACCAAGAAACCACTTTTGCCGTTCTCGATAAGTTCAGGCATGCTACCCCTATCAAAAGCGATCACAGGCGTACCGCAGGCCATGGATTCGATAACGGACAAACCGAAAGGCTCATTAAACTGTATGGGGTGCAATAGCGCGCAGGCTTTGCCGAGGAGTCGGTTGCGCTCAACCGGTCCGACGCTGCCGACATAAATCACCTTGTCGTTGTCTATGCGAGGGGCGACATATTGCTCATAGTAGGCCTTGTCCTGGATAATACCCGCCAATATCAGCTTTTTGTTGCAGGCCCTGGCGATATTCAAGGCTTCACAGGTTCCTTTGTCCGGGTGAATGCGTCCGAAAAAAAGAAGGTAATCGTCCGGGGTAGGCTGAAAATCAAACTGCGTGATATCAATGCCGTGATGGATGGTTTTTATATAATCAAGATCCGGTGACCGGTCGGAATCGCTGATGGAAACATAGAACGCTTTGCCGTTGTATTTTATGTAAACCGGCAGAATCCCGGGCGATGAAAAACCGTGAACAGTGGTTACTACCGGGGTGGTCGTAAGGCCCATATAGGTCAAGGGTAAAAAATCAAAATGATTATGTATAATATCAAAACCTTCAGCATGCTCAAAAAGTTCTGAAATGTGCAGGCACTCCCATACTTTTGGTATGAGTGAGTGGTCTTCTTCATAACCCCTTAAGCAAACGGCATGCAGGGTGCCGCTGGTTTGCGAGTCAGCAGTTGCAAATAGGGTAACATCATGACCGTGAGCGACCAACCCTTCGGCTAAAAGGGAGGCCACGTTTTCCCAGGGCCCATAATGTCGCGGTGGTGTGCGCCAGGCAATGGGCGAAAGCATTGCGATATGCATAGGTGATCCTTTTCGTATGTTGCTTTAAATAAAAAAAAGGAAATCGACGGTTCGAACAGTATAACTAAAAAAGTTTTAACGTTACCTCAGTGAAATAAATTTCCGATGGATTGGTCATTAGATTGAAATCAACGACCATAAATATCCTCAAATCGTACAATATCATCCTCGCCCAAATAACTGCCTGATTGAACTTCAATCAGCTCAAGATCTGATTTTCCAGGGTTTTCCAATCGATGTGTCTCTCCTATATGATATGATCTGCGGGCAATACCAAAAGCAATGGATTTAAACCCTGGGACAAAAGCTTCAGAGCTGCAATTGCCAGGGCCGGTGCGGTATTTCTACCCACGGGTTCAAGAAGTATTGATTCAGTCGTAACTTCGATTTCACGTAGCTGCTCCGCCACCATAAACCTGTGGTTATCATTACAGATAACAATTGGGTTCCCAATATTTTCAAGACCTGATAACCGCAGAATGGTCTCTTGTAACATGGTCTTTTCATGGATGAGATTTATCAATTGCTTGGGATACATTTCCCTGGAAAGCGGCCAAAGCCTTGTCCCTGAGCCACCAGCAAGAATAACAGGTACTATCATAGATTGCCTCTATGTATATTTACTAATATCCTATAGCAGAACAAATTTTTCAGAAATGAGTCCCGTATGGATATGAATTGACGGTTGTTCGATCATAGAAAGGAACGTTTACATGATCTCTTTCTGCTTTTCCTGCGGACACTTTTGTTAATCGGTTTTCTGTAACGCCGACTGGCCTAAAATCTCGTCGGCATACAGCTTCTGCAATGTCATCAGCGAAAGCAGCCAGGCAAGGGACGATTCGGCGCCTTGATTCTGATTGATGCCGTCCGCCATCAACCCATCTCGGCAGCCGCCGGTCTTGGCATCATAGAGCGGCATGTTCAGGTCGTTGTTCCCCAGAAACCAGTTAAAGCACATGACCGCACTATCAATCCATGCTTTATCCCGGGTGATGTTAAAGGCTTCGACACACGCCTCGATCATGGCATTAGACTCTATTGGCTGCTGGTCAAAACGTGATCTGGGACCGCCTTTTTCATACCAGCCGTTATTGCCGATGGGTACAAAGTGGTCTTCTTCGGTCTGGATGGTGAGCAACCACTTGAGGGACTGGAGTCCCATATCGATCATATCGCTGTGCTGCATCCATTGGCCGGACAGCAGCAGGGCATGGGGAAGTTTGCCGTTAGCATAGCTTAGAGCGTTCTCAGGCCAAGGCCAATCATCTGTTGCATTGTTTTTAAACTGATTAAAAAGCCTATTGGCAAGAACTTCCCGGATCCTGCGCACATCACTGTCGCCGGAAAATTTATGCAGGTACGCATGCATGCCCACCAAACAAAAAGCGATGGCGCGGGGTGAATGAAAATTCTCGATAACACTCAGTGCTTTTTTGAAAAGGGTTGTGCTCATTGCGAGATGCCCGGGATCGTCAAGATAAGATACTGCCTTACCAAGGCACCAGATCGCTCTGCCATGCGAATCCTCAGACCCGACCTCCTCCATCCAATCCCGCGAATAGGTCATGAAATTGCGAAAACGCCCATTTTTTTCATTATAAGCATACAGAAGGAATCCGAGATAATGACCACTGAGAAAACCGAGTCCCAAACCACTTGTTGGCAGGAATTTTTCGCCCATGGCAGCTACTAGCAGTGCTCTGGCATTATCATCGGTGCAGTAACCATGGGTGCGATCGGGGATGGTATAATTGGCATGTTGCAGCATGCCGGTATCATCAGTAAAGGCTTTCAGGTGATCGAGCTTGATCTCCGGGAGCTCAAAATTCGTGATGACCTTGATGTTTTCAACATAGGAATGCCGGGGGCGGGGATTCCGGGTCCGATTTTGCCGTACTTCACTGAAAGTCTGGAGGTATTTTCGGGATACTTCCTTCCAGACCGCCTCGCGGCTGAATGTATAGGCTTTTTTGCGCATGGCGTGCCGTTCGACATCGTTGTCCAGAAGTCCGATAACTTGTTCCGCCATGGCATCCGAATTGTCGAAGGGTACAATTCGGCCCCGACCTTCGGCAAGCATCTCGGTGGCATACCAGTACGGGGTTGAAATGACGGCTTTGCCTGTGCCCATGGCATAGGCAAGGGTTCCGGAGGTAATCTGGGCTTCTTCAAGATAAGGGGTTATGTAAATATCGGCGATGCCGAGAAACTCACATAACTCTTTTAGTTCAACAAAACGATTTTGAAAAATGACATGGTCGCCGATATCGAGTTTACGCACGAGCTGCTGCAGCATAATACGGTATGCATCCCCATGCGACTTTAGAATATTCGGGTGTGTTGCGCCCAGGATAATATAGACCACATCAGGGTGTTTTTTGATGACCGTCGGAAGCGCCTGCAATACATTTTCAATGCCCTTATTTGGGGAAAGCAAGCCGAACGTGAGCAGTACCTTTCTGCCTTCCACGCCGAACTTGTCTTTGTAGAAGCTTGAATCAATAAACGGCGTATCCGGAATTCCGTGATGGATAAAGACAATTTTATCCTCGGAAACAGCATAGATATCTTTGAGAAAGTCAGATGCCTTATGGCTCATTACTACCAGTTTATCGGACAGATCGGATAGCTTATCCATGACGGCACGATATTCCGGCGCCGGGTCCTTCAAAACTGTGTGCAACGTCGTCACTACCGGCATGCGTAGATCACCCAATAGTTTCAGCAGATGGCTGCCGGCTGGACCACCGAAAAGACCATATTCATGCTGCACGCAGACAATATCTGTTTGGCTGATATTGAGAAATTGAGCTGCGACACTATAATCGGTTAACTTGTTCTGGTTGATTTCAAAGCGCACTTTTTCCGAATATGTATATCCCTCGGGCTTGTCATTCATAGCAGCCGCCCAGCAGTAAACATCGGGGGCTTCAACTGATAAGCCTTCAACCAGATCCGTGGTGAAGGTTGCGATACCGCACTGGCGGGGCAGATAATTGCCGATTACGGCAACCGAATTGATTCCCTCATAATAATTGATAACAGATGTCATAACCGCCACCTTTTTGCATTACATCTATCTTCCATTTGCCCAAATCGATTTGTTTTTGTCTTTTTTTTGCTTGCGCTTTTCCTTTGGTGTTTGCTTGCCTTTCTTCTGTACTTCTCGTTTACCTTTATCTTTTTTTCCTTTGTCGCCCATTTTAGCACCTTTCCGTTTAATATATTTTATTATCCAATAATAGCGCAGGCATAAAATCACCGCTTATAAATTGAGTATTTACACCTTTAACCGATCATATATACTCAAACTTCATGCCATAAAATCTGAGTCCCAGTTAATTTCATTCAACGTATCGATTTCAAATCAATTAATACTATATGAAGGCCGGCTATTGGTGAAGAAATGAGTGTGCAGGTGTGGCCATATATGACCAATGGTCATATATGACCATGTTTTTGGTATTTTTGACTCGGTACAAAAGATTTCGAATGCAAATGGCAATTATGTGGGGAATTAAACTAACAACATAACTTCAACACGCAGCATAATATGATTAAACATATTAAATCAATATGATACGGTTCACTTGTTCTAATCTTCACTTATAAGGCCGCATTTCTGGTAGGCTAATATGGGACCCATAGAACATCAGGACTGAATTTGGATACCAATTGGAGATCACAGCGTTGTCTAACCCTTCGATAAGAGAATACTATTTTAATAGAAATCATATCTATCGGTTTCGCCAAGCCTGGGTGCGCATCAACAGATTCCGAGTCACAAAGAGGTGGATCAAACGTGCCCCGACATTGGTATAAAAAATCATCATGCCCATGGCTGCTGCGGGTGCGACATCACCGGCATCGTCCATATTCATAACCGCTACCGAGGCGAGAGCTGTGTCCGGGGAGTAAAGAAAAATAACAGCCGAGACAGTGGTCATCGCATTGACAAACAAGTAGATCGAGATATCCAGAATTGAAGGCATACAGACCGGCACCGTGACTTTGGCCATGAGTTTGTAAAACGGTTGTTTGAGGGAGGAGGCGACCGCCTCGAATTCCCGATCCATTTGTTTTAATGCGGTTACAGCCGTGAGGTGGGAGACGGTGTAAAAGTGAGTAACCGTGCAGACAACCAGAATCGTCATTGTGCCGTATATCCCATTGAGCGGGTTTGCCGGATCGTTGAAGAAAAAGATATAGGCCAGACCTAAAACCATTCCGGGAATTGCCATGGGCATCATGGCCAGAAACTGGAAACCGCTCCTGATGGGCATAAACCCTTGTATTTTTTCAACCATATAGGCCCCGGAAAAAACAACGATTGTCCCGACAAAAGCGGTTAAAAGAGCCAGTTGGATCGAATTACCATAGGAAGCCCACCCGCCCCCATCCATGACATTGAAATTGTAGTTTCCCAAACCGAGTGTTAAATTGTAAGGCCAGAGTTTGACGAGTGCTGCGTATTGGCAAATAATAATCAGGCTCAGAATGAAAAAGGCCACCATACTGCAGTAGGACAAACAAATCGTATCAAATTTTCGATCCGGCTTGGGTTCATAAGGTACGGAGCGTGAAGAGAGTTGTGCAACCTGTTTTGATTGCACATAGCGATCGATGGCAAATGCCATCATGGCCGGGATCAGCAACACCACAGACACAACGGCTCCCATTTCAAAATTCTGTTGACCGATGACCTGTTTGTAAATGTCCACGGCCAGCATGTTGTATTGCCCCCCGATGACCTTGGGCAACCCGAAATCGGTAATCACCAGGTTGAAAACCACAAAGGATGCCGAAAGTAATCCGTAACGCGCACCGGGGATGGTGACTGTCCAGAATGTTTTCCAGGCACTGGCACGCAGGGAAATGGCTGCTTCATAGAGACGCGCATCAGAAATGGACAGGGCCGTGGTAATGATGATCAGCGCATGCGGGAACGTGAAAAAGATCGATCCCAGCACAATTCCTATGGGACCATAAATATCGTGACCGAACAACAGGCCTTTGACCAAACCCTGATTACCAAACAGATAGACCAGCGCGATCCCGGGCAACAGGGAAGGCACCAGAATCGGAACCATGGCAATGAGCCGAAAAAGCCCCTTGAAGCGCATGGTGCTTCGATTCAGCGCATAGGCAAATCCAAATGCAAGACTCACCGTAATCAATGTGGTCAGTATGGATATGAAAAACGAATTTTCAATGGAACGAAAAAGCGCAGGAGTCGAAAAATAAGTAAGGTAGTTATCCAATCCCGTGGACTGAGAAGGACGCAAGACAATGCGTCTGAACTGGTTGGCTTCATAGGTGTGCCAATCCGTATCTGCCACACGTGTCGATCCAACGAGAAACGATGCGTTTTGATCCAGTTGACGGAGACGATATTCGGTTTTGCTGCGAAAACTGAAATCAGGAAAAAAGGTGGTGGCGTACATACGCCCGTCCGAATTGGTCTTTAACTCTTCAGGTTTCAGGAGTTTCAAGTTTTCATTGATCTGCGCAGCAGTAACCACCTCACTCCAGCCATCACCCGTATTGACTTGAAATTCAAAACTTTCCAGATCAAAAGCAGCCGTCGTGAAGGATTTTGACAGCATCGCATAAAGCGGCAGGGCCAGCGCAATCACCAGGTAGACAGCGATGACAAGCATAAACGCTGCCATCATGCGGGCATCTTTACTCGTCTTTGGGCGAATAAGCGGTGCAGGGGACATTTCTTTGGTATTAGAGGGAATACTATTCATTGTATTAGTTCGTGGTAGGGTCGAAAACCATGAGTCGATCTGATGGCAGTTCTATGGACATTTTTTTACCAACGGATGTGTTCATTCGGATGACGGCATTGACTGACAGGTCGATGACCAGTTGAGAAATACCCAACTGCTCGTCAGTCAAATGAAGCCGCCAGAACGAACCTAGAAATTCCATATCCTTGACCGTTACAGTGAGACTGTTACCTGTTTGAACAACATCGGCTGCAATGTCATCGATAGGAACAATATCCTCGGGACGTATGGAAAGAACAGCCTGTTGACCCGGTGCCAGACTGTGCTTGCGGCAAGCTAACTCGAGTGATCCGAGTCTGGCCGATTCAGGCGTTCCGGCATAACCAGTCACGTGATTCATGGTGCCAATAAAGTTGGCTACAAACAAGGTTTTGGGCTCACGATATATTTCTGTAGGGGTCCCTATCTGATCAATGACACCCTGGTTCATCACCACAATACGATCCGCCATGGTCAGGGCTTCCTCCTGATCGTGGGTCACCATTACCGTGGTCACAGCAAGCTTTTGCTGAAGGGCTTTAACCTCCTGCCGCAAATAAACCCGAACTTTGGCATCAAGAGCCGACAAAGGTTCATCGAGCAGTAACAAACCAGGAGAGGTGGCGATGGCCCTGGCCAAAGCGATGCGTTGCTGTTGACCTCCTGATAGCTGGGAAGGGTATTTTTTTTCTTGTTCCGGAAGACCCACCAGTTCCAGCAGCTCGTCCACGCGCTTTTTGATATCGACCCGCGAAAGTTTTTGATTTTCCAGACCAAAAGCAATATTTTTCTCAACCGTCAGGTTGGGGAACAGGGCGTAGGACTGAAAGACAATCCCGAAGTCGCGTTCTGATGGAGGCAGCGCTGAGATATCTTTATCGGCCTGGTGCACCGTACCGGAAGTTTGAATATCAAGACCCGCAATGGCACGTAAAAAGGTCGTTTTACCACAGCCGGATGGCCCTAGAAAACAAACAAACTCCCCATCGTTGACATCGAGAGAAATATCGTCCAAAGCTACAAATTCACCAAACTTTTTGGTCAGTCTGGATATCCGAAGATAAGGCGGTTTATTTGAGGTGTTGGCAACAGACAGATCGCTCACGGTTATCATACCTCTATTAAATGGTTCATTTATAGAATCAGGTTGAGATTCCGATCAGTAATATGGCCGTCTATAACTCGCTCTGACTCAAGCCGTACGCTAACTTGAAAAGGTATAAAATGTATCGACAGCCTGATCCAATATAAAAGGACCAGGCTGTCGATAACAAACTAATTTTTAGGGTCTGATTTGGAATCGTAGCGTTTTTGCCATTCGGCCAGAATTCTTTTTCTGTTATTGGCTGCAAATTCGAAATCGTTTACGATCATCTGACCAAGTGTTTCCGGTGGGAAATGCTTGACCGGTTTTGCGACGCCTTTGTAACCGACCACAGCATAAGCAACGTTATACATTACATTGGCTTTTTTAGTGAGCGACCAATCCATCAATGTTTGGGCTGCTTCAAGTTTGTCAGTGCCGGCAATAATAGCGGCAGCTTCTATCTCCCAGCCGATGCCCTCTTTTGGAATAAGGATCTCTACAGGTGCGCCCGATTCCTTCAACCTTGCACCACGGAAGGCAAAGGAAACACCGATGGGAATTTCTCCTGCGGCTGCCAGTTTAGCAGGCTTTGAACCTGAGTGAGTGTAACGGGCGATATTTTCGTGCAGAAGATCCATAAAAGCCCAGCCACCCTTTTCACCAAACAGCTGTAACCAGCTGGAAACATCTAGAAAGCCGGTACCGGATGAATTCGGATTGGGCATGATCACATGACCTTTGTACATGGGTTTGGTGAGGTCCCACCAGGATTTCGGCGGCACCAGGCCATGTTTCTTGGCTTCGACGGTATTGTAAGTAATGGCGGCCACATAGGCGTCCATACCAATCCAGCTGGGAACAGGATCACTGTCGTACATTTTAGGATTTATATTTTCTAGTCCTTTGGGCTTGTAGGGTTCCAGCATCCCTTCGGATTTGAATAATAACAACGACGATCCGGAGAGCCCCCAAACAATATCGGCTTGCGGGTTATTCTTCTCCGCTAACAGTTTAGCTGTCATTATTCCGGTTGAATCCCGAACGAATTTAATATTGATATCCGGATGATCCTCGTTAAAGGTGGCTGCATATCTTGGAAGATCTTCTGCTTCAATAGCAGTATAGACGATTAGATCTACTGCAAGTGCTGTGTTCCCAAGAGCGATCATGGATACCGCAACGACACATGCCCCTACTACAAACTTCCTTAACATCTTATGTATCATGGTGTTTCTCCTCCTATAATTAGGTTTGTTGGGTTACAGTGTACAACCGTTTGGCCCACAGCCAAAGGCTGAAATCCTTTGCCGCTGAAATTTATATTAAAATTTTAACAAGCTTTATATATAGATAAATCTTCTGGTAAAAGCAATCAGTTAATAAAACCGTAAGAGGATTTTATCGCACGCGACGTTGTCGCTCCAGAGTGAAAGACAAAATTTCCTATCCTGGCAGCCCCGATAAACTGGGATCTTCGACAAGACTTGTCGGCGAGCTCAAGTTGAGTCGCTACAGGGTATTTCGGAATTTTTCCTCAATCCATGAAGATGCCCACAACGAAAAGCCCCATCCTGAACCCTATTTGAAGGCACTGAAAAAAAGTGGATGTAAGGCCTCTGAGTGTTTGGTGATCGAGGAGTCCGAAAGAGGACTGGCCGCAGCAAAAGCAGCCGGAATCAAATGCATCGTTATTCCAAATGGCTTTACTTCCCAGGGAGACTTCAGCGGTGCCTATCGAATACTGGATAATATCCAACAGGTGGTCGATGAGGTGATCGGGTAGGGATCGACATAACAATCCAGACAAAAAAAAGAATGAACATCCATTTCACGGGTGGTTGTTTACTCAGCTCGCAGCTCCTTGGAAAGCATAAGGGCCAGTGGCAGCGTGGTGAGAGCGGTCAGTCCGATAACAGCTACCGTTAATTCCACCCCCGAAGCATCACTGAGAAATCCGAAAGTCGGAGGGGCTATGGCGGCACCGATGATGATAGCCGTATAAAACAATCCAAAGACACGCGGGGTATGGGAGGGTAAAACAAATTCGGCCACTGTCCCGTATAGAACGGACGAGGTCCCATTCAACGCCATGCCCAGCAAGGGCAGAAAGGGAAAAATTCCGGACAGGCTTGAACCATACAGGTAAATAATTCCCAAGCCCGTAACAGCTTCGGTGATGGTAATCGATGGGATAATACCGATTTTTTCAGCCAGAATGCCACAGACAAATTTTCCCAAGGCACCACCAATGAACAGCAGAGACAAGGCCAGACCGATAGATTCCATCTGCATACCCTTGTTGATGAGCAGGAAAGGCAGAAAAGTAATCAGTGCCGAACGCACCGCCGTATCGACGAAGCCGATTGCAGCCAATGTGAAAAATGCCTTATTATTTTCAATACCCCATCCACTCAATTTCCCAGACACATTATCGACCTGAGTCTCCATGCCTCCGGAATGATTTCTTCGTAAAAGCAGATACAAACCCGTGGCAACAATACACCCAAAAATGCCGTAACCAAAACAGAGGGATCGCCACCCCACCACAGACAAGACAAGGGTCGCGACAGCCGGGAAGAGAAATTTCCCCATGTCCCCGGAAAAATTGTAAGTTCCAAGGGCAATACGACGATTACCGTGAGTATAGGCCTTGGAAATCATGGATGAGGCCAGAGGATGTTGTACGCCTGCTCCCAGACCGCCAATGAGAAGAAGGGCGCACAGGATGTAGAGGTTGCCGCTAAATGCAAGCCCCATGACACTCAGGGCCGTAACAAAAGTCCCAAGGGTTAACAGCCTGCGTTCACCATAACGTTCTCCCAGGAAACCTGCCGGTGTCTGGAACAATGCCGTGGCTCCTTCAAAACAGGCCATAAGCAGGCCAACCTGGGCAAGGGAAAGCTGAAAAGTGATTTTCCAGAATGGCAGCAGAACAGCCAACCCATCGGCAATACTATCGTGGAAGAGATGAAACAGGCTCCCGCTGATGAGAATTTTTTTATTACGAGACGATTGGGTTGTCATGAGACCTATCTGCTCCTGATATTAGAACAGCAGGGAACATATCACAACACCACAAGGCATTGCCATCAATATGTTCTGAATAAAACAATGCGTAAATAATTACAAATGAACGTCGAACATCGAATGTTGAATTTGGTATATTAAGAAACAGACATCGGTATTTAAAGGCAACAGGAAGCACTCTTACCGTGGTGACACGATATGAGGCCTTCGAGTGAGGCTCAACTAAACTCTTCGCTGACAAGTCTTGTCGAAGATCTCGGTTTGTCGAGGCTGTGAGATTTTTCAGTATTCGCTTTCATTCGATGTTCGATGTTCGATGTTCGGCGTTCGATGTTGGACGTTCATCTTTAGGAATCCATCATAGACGAGGCGAAATTCTTAGCCGCCAATACCCGACATAGAGTCATGAACCCGCAAGGAACTTCCCGGCGCAAAATGATGGGATTCATGCTTATGCTTTATAGCATTCAGAAACACGGCCTTCAATTCGTCGTCACTACAGCCGCTTCTCAACGGGCCTCTGACATCCAACTGCTTATCCGAAAGCAGGCAGGGACGGAGTTGTCCATTGGCAGTCAGGCGTAAACGGTTGCAGGTGTGGCAGAAATGCTGGCTCATGGCCTGGATAAACCCGACTTCACCGATAGCTCCCTTGATTCGATATGACTGTGCCGGGCCATCCATGTGTTTTCTCGTGACCGGGATCAAATCACCTAGCACACTGAGTCTTGCCCGTATCTCCGGAGCCAGTATATAATCACGGCTCATCATCTGGGCGTTTCCAATGGGCATGTATTCGATAAAGCGGATGTGAAACGGATATGTCATGGAAAGCCTGGCTAAATCGACAAATTCATCGTCATTGTGTCCTTTAAGGGCAACGACATTCAGCTTGATGGGGTCAAACCCGAGTGCATGGGCCTTTTCGATACCTGCCCACACCTGGTCAAAAAGGTCATATCCCGTAATATGTTTGAATTTTTTGCGATTCAATGTGTCCAGACTAATATTGATCCGTTTGATGCCGGCAGTCTCTATTTTTTCAATATTCTCATGCAGCATCACACCGTTGGTGGTGAGGGAAATATCAGACAACCCGTCAACGGTGGTCAGTTCCTTTAAAAATTCGTAAACACCTGCCCGCATGAGTGGCTCACCACCGGTCAGCCTGACCTTTGAAATACCCAGACGGACACCGACCCGGACGATCCGCAGGATTTCTTCGTAACGCAGGATTTCATCGTGGGCCAGTTTGGGCACCAGGCCTCCCGGCGCACAGTACAGACAACGCAGGTTACACCTGTCCGTAATGGAAATACGCAGGTAATTCAGATGACGGTTGTATTTGTCTACCAGTTCAGTCATTTTCGTAATAAGCTATCAAGGCATTCACCAGCCCGGGGATGGTGTAGGTGTCCGCAACCAGGTGAACCTTGAATCCCAAGTCCCTGGCAGTGTCTGCCGTGACAGGTCCTATGCAAGCAACGGTAACCGTCGCCATAAGTTGTTCAAAGGCTGCTTCCGGTATGAGCTTCTTGAAATTTCTGACCGTGGAGGAGCTGGTAAAGGTAACGCAGTCGATGTGTTGATCTTCCAGGCTGGTCAGCAGGGCCGGTGTGTTATCATCAGCAATCCGGGTAACATAGACGGGAATCTCATCCACAACGGCTCCCATCCTGGACAGCTCTTCCGGGAGGATAAGCCTGGCTTCTTTGGCACGCGGAAGCAGAATTCTCTTTCCTGCAACCTCCTGGCGCTTGAAGGCCTCCACTACCGACTCTGCACGGAATGACTCCGGAAGGATGTCGCAGGTGAGACCAAAATCTTTCAGCCGTTTTTCAGTAGCCGGCCCAATACATGCGGTCTGAATATGGTGAAGTGCACGAACGTCCTTTCCAAGCTCAAAAAGACGTTTAAAAAAGAAACCCACCCCGTTCACGCTGGTAAACACCAGCCATTGATATTCCGACAGGCCTTGGATGGCCCGGTCCAGAAGCTCCCAGTCTTCCGGTGGAGCAATGCGGATCGTTGGGCACTCCAGACAATCCGCTCCCGAAGCAGTCAATAGCTGCAGCAGATCGCTGGCCTGTTCCCGCGCGCGGGTCACGACGATACGTTTTCCCATGAGAGGCTTGTTTTCAAACCACCGCATGCTTTCCCGCAGTTCCACGACATCACCCACCACGATAATGGCGGGAGCTTTGAGACCGGCGGCTTCGACCTTCTGGACAATATTTCCAAGGGTGCCGGTCACGGTCTCCTGCCGTGTGGTTGTGCCCCATCGAACGAGGGCAATCAGGGTCTCAGGCGACATGCCATGACTGGTAAGCTGATCGACAATGCGGGAAAGGTTTTTGACACCCATAAAAAAAACGAGCGTGCCGATGCCTGTAGCCAGTGCCTGCCAGTCGATACGCGAAGTTGCTTTTTCCGGATCTTCATGTCCAGTAATAAAAGCCAGAGTGGAGGTGTACTTCCTGTGAGTCAGGGGAATACCCGCATAAGCCGGGGCAGCTATGGCTGACGTCACCCCCGGTACAATATCATACGATATACCGGCAGCAATGAGTGCTTCCACCTCTTCGCCACCGCGTCCGAAGATAAACGGATCGCCGCCTTTTAGACGGGTCACGGTCAGACTCTTACCGGCTTTTTCCACAAGCAGATCGTTTATTTCATGCTGCTTCAGGGTGTGGTCCCCCCCCTTTTTACCCACATAAATACATTCGGCGTCCTCCCGGGCATAGGCCAGCAGATACGGAGATGCCAGGTAATCATACACCAGGACATCAGCCTTTTCGATACAGGCTTTCCCTTTGAGGGTAATCAGGTCGGGATCCCCCGGACCTGCGCCCACCAGATAAACATGACCGCTTGTTTTTTTCATTTGTCTTCGAGTTGAAGCTTTTCTATGATGGCCATGGCTCCCTGGTCCATCAGTTTCGTTGCAAGTTCAGTCCCAACGGCCTCCGATGATCCTGCAGGACCCGTCAGATCTTCCCTGAAAATACGGGAACCATCCGGTTCTGCAATCAGCCCGCTCAGTTCAAAACGCCCATGGCCAATCCTGCCGTGCGCTGCAATGGGAACCTGGCAACTGCCTCCAAGTCGATGCAGAAAAGCCCGTTCTCCCAGCACCACGGTCCGGGTCTCAGCATGATCCAGTTTCCCCACCAGAGCGCCTGTAAGGTCATCACCCTCTCTCACCTGGATACACAACGCCCCCTGTCCGGCAGCCGGCAACATGATATCGTTATCCAGGTACTCCGTAATCCTGTGCTCCAAACCAAGCCGCCGAATACCTGCCGCTGCAAGTACAATGGCATCCATGTCGCCCTTATCGAGCTTTCTCAGTCGGGTATCCAGATTTCCCCTCAGAGGATGAATAATAATATCGGGTCTGGCAAATAATATCTGTGATGCACGACGCAGGCTGCTGGTGCCTATCCGGGCACCTTCCGGGAGATCCGCCAGACAGCCTCTTTTCGACACAAGAACGTCCTGAGCGTTTTCTCTTTGGGGAATGGCACCGATGGTTAAGCCCCCGGGCAGTTCTGCCGGCATATCTTTCATGCTGTGAATCGCAAGATCGATCTTGCCCGCCAGCAATGCATCCTCGATCTCTTTCACAAAAAGACCCTTACCCCCCACTTTTGCCAGGGGGACATCCAGAATCTTGTCTCCCTTTGTTTTGATGATGGTGATTTGGATGGATATGGAAGGATGGGTTTTCATCAATTCCGATTGAACCCAGTTGGCCTGCCAGAGCGCCAGCTTGCTTCCCCGGGTTCCGATATGGATTTCCCTCTCCATCAATGACCACAGCCTGCGCAACTTGTAGCCGCACATCCGCCGCAGGAAGACCCTGATGCTGATGCAGCGGTGGTTTCTCCACCGTGTCCCTTGCTGACAAAGCCGCAGGAAGACATGAGACGGGTCACTTTTTTGCTGTTACAGGAAGGACACTCCGGTGTTTCTGATCCAAAAACCAGTTTTTCAAAGCTTTTTTCACAGTCCTTGCAACAGTATTCATATATGGGCATGGAGGTTTCTCCTTATCTTCATTTCGTCGGGCTTGAAAATAAGCACCGGGTCAACAAAGTCAACTGCCGCCACCATTCTGAAAATACATTTTTTCTCGTCAAATTTCATGAGATTCTCGGGCTAAGTGTTCACGCGCCATGGCCAGCTCCGATTCAGCAGGATAGCCCAGGTCCATGGCCTTGCTGAAGGCTGACAGGGCTTTTTCAGGCTGCTCCTGGTGAAAGTAGACCTTTCCCAGACGGAATTGAAACAAACCACTCTCAGGTGACATTTCAACGGCTTTCTCGCAGAACAGGGTCGAGATCTCAGGGTTTTCCGATTTTTCATTGTAGAGAACACCCAACGCTGACAGGGCACACGCATCTGTTGGATTCTTTTTAACTGTTGTTTCATAATGCATGACAGCTTCGTCGGTCATATGCAGTGCTTCACAACACTCACCCAGGTGAAGATAGGCGATCCAGGATTCCGGCTGCAGGCGGGCCGCCTTTTCCAGGTAGTTTTTTGCCGCATCCAGATCCCCCTGGCCCAGGTACAATTTGCCGAGCTGAAAAATTACTTCGAAGATATCTTCCCCGGTGGCTTCTGCCTTTTGATAACATCTCAACGCATCTTCCGTCTGGTTCAACAAGCTGTGCACATATCCGGCATTGTACAAGGCCATGACCTCCCGGGAATCAAGTCTGCTAGCATCACTAAAGACCTCGAGAGCCTTTCCCAGAGCTCCTTCCACCCCATAACAGACACCCAGGCTATTGAGGACATTGACATTTTCCGGGTCCAGTTTTAATGCTGATTCCAGTTCTTTGACGGCACCCGACACATCCCCCTTCTGGTACAACTCATCTCCGCTGATATTCAGACTGATGGCATCGAACAGGACAGCACTGTTGGTGCCAAAAAATGAGGCATGCGTCAGTGCCTTTCCGGCATTGCCGAAGACATCTTCTTTATTAAAATCGCCCGTTGGATAGGAAGCAACGCCAATGGAAACCGAACCATTGGCAAGCCCTTCAACCCTGTCCTGAATCTCTTCCGCCAGTTTCAACGTGTCGGCATCGTTCTTTCCAGAAAAAAAACATCCCAGGGAATCCGACTGCACCGGTCCCCAGATACCGTTTTCCATCCTGCACAGTTTATCGATCACACGGCTGACGTCCATGATACAAAACGAATCACCATCATCGTCAGATGCGTTGTCAGGATTGCCGACACCATCCATGCGGATAACCATACTGCCAAAACACGAGACGTTCTGCATCTGTTTCGTGGTGTATTGCAGGAACGCGTCACCACAATGAATTTCCGGAAAAGCCTGTTGCAAGGCCTCGATTGATCCATTGCCTGGCAAAGGTGAATCCCCACTGATTGACGCTGCTGCAGGGGGATTGAAAAGGAAGTGGCGAGTTGTGCCGCGTTCGGAGAAAATGGTCGGATTTGGTTTGCCTGATTTTGATGTCATTATTGAACATTCCTGAAAGTTAATATGCTGTATTAAAATTTATAGTGACAAAACTAAAAACTAATCACGAAAACACGAAATCTGAAAAACACAAAACATTTTAGATCTTTTTCGTGATTTCGTGATAAAAGATCTTTTTCGTCTCCGGATGGGATGTCACAGGTCTCCCAGCAGCTGCTCAAAAGCCGCTGTTATGAAAACCAGCTCCTTTTCCTGGATGGTCCGGACATCCATCATAAAAAAGTCATCTTCAATTCTACCGACAATTGCGGGTGTATGCGCCCGCATCCACCTGTCGATGCGGTTTGCGGAGAATTTCAATATCTTGACACCAACACACTTGCTGGGCAGCTGCAGCAGGGGCAGAGAACCACCCCCGGCACGGGAACTGGCATCAAAAGATTGCACATGGAGTCCCTTCCTCTTTAAATTTTCCAACAGTGCCATAAGCCTTTCGGCTTTGCCTTGAATGGTCTGCCCAGACATGGTCAACATTCTCAATGTCGGGATTCTTTCCACGGCGTCTGCTTCGTCACGATAGAGACGCAGGGTGCTTTCAAGGGCGGCCAGGGTCAGTTTATCAATTCTTAGGGCCCGGGTAATGGGATTCAGTTTGATCTTGTGCAGCATTTCCCTGGTCCCGGCGATTACACCTGCCTGGGGTCCACCAAGAAGCTTGTCTCCACTGAAAGTTACCACATCCACGCCTGTGGACACGGACTCCTGTACCGTGGGCTCTTTCAGGAGCCCATATTTGGACAGGTCAATGAATGTCCCACTGCCGAGATCTTCCATCACCGGGACATGGTGCCGTTCCCCAAGAGCGACAAGTTCCTTTAAAGATACGCCGGCGGTAAAACCCACCACACTGTAATTGCTGGTGTGAACCTTCAACAGGAGCCCGGTGTTTTCATCGATGGCGTTCTCATAATCCCGCAGATGGGTTCTATTCGTGGTGCCGACTTCTTTTAAGACGGCTCCGCTCTTGGTCATGACATCCGGGATCCTGAAAGACCCGCCAATCTCCACCAGTTCCCCACGTGATACAATGACATTTTTCCCTTTGGCAATGGTTTCCAGACACAAGAGAACCGCCCCGGCATTGTTATTGACTGCCATGGCGGCCTGGGCCAGGCTTGTCTCACAAATAAGATCCTCGACAATACTATATCGGGAGCCCCGCTTACCGGAAACGAGATCAAATTCCAGGTTTGAATATCCGCCAGCAATTTTGTGCATATTTTCGAGGGCCACATCCGCCAGTAACGAACGACCGAGGTTGGTGTGAATGACAACACCGGTAGCATTGATCACCTGTTTCAGATTCGGCATCATGGCCGCTGCAACCTGCTTCTTGATCTGCTTCATGATGGAGGATTCGGAAAACATCTCCCCGGGCAACGCTGTTTGTGGATCGAGAATCATCGTCCTGAGCGATTCAATGGCAGATCGGGCCGCATCGACCCGTATGGATCTGGGAACATCTGAATAAAATGGGTCCGCCTTGAACCATTCAAGAATACGATCAACACCGGGAAGAGATCGCAACAGGTGATTGATGTCGGGTTTTTCTGCCATGGGGGTCTCTTTTCAATTAATCTGGCCCGCATTGGAACCAGTGCAGGCCAGAATCATATTTTTGAGTGGGTATCATTATCGTATTTTGTCATAAAATTCAAGGCCTCTGTTCAGAAGCAGGCAGGTTTCGCCTGACAGATCTTGGGGAATGTGGTATTAGAGCGATAAGCGATAATTGTTAGGTTTTTAGTTTTAGGTTTTAAGTTGGCTGTCAGCAAAACACCTAAAACTTAAAACCTAACACCTAACACCGGAAGACGAAGGCTGAAATCCCATGAACAATATTCTTGTTACCGGCGGATGCGGCTTTATCGGCGCCAATTTCATCCGCTATCTCATGTCTGAAACCGCTTTCAGCGGCCGTATCATCAACATGGACAAATTAACCTATGCCGGGAACCCTGAAAACCTATCGGGAATAGATGAAGATAGCGGTGATCGCTATGTATTTGTACATGCCGATATCTGTGATGCCGTTGCGGTAAAGAGTGTTTTCAAAACCTACGAAATCGATACCATCTGTCATTTTGCAGCAGAATCCCACGTGGATCGATCCATCGTGGCACCAGATGCCTTTGTCAACACCAATATCCAGGGGACATTCACACTCCTTGAAGAGACACGGCAGCATTTAAACCATCTTAAACGATTTCACCACGTCAGCACGGACGAGGTATACGGGTCCCTGGGGAAAGAGGGTTTTTTTTCGGAAACAACCCCCTATGATCCCAGCAGCCCCTACTCTGCATCCAAAGCCGCCTCAGACCACCTGGTGCGTGCCTACCATCGGACCTACGGTATCCCTGTTACCATTTCAAACTGCTCCAACAATTACGGTCCTTATCAATTCCCGGAAAAATTGATTCCGCTCATGATCCTGAATGCCCTGGCCGGCAAACTGCTTCCTGTTTACGGCAAGGGGGCCAACATCCGGGACTGGCTGTACGTCAGTGACCACTGCAGGGCTGTTTGGAAAATCATGCAGGAGGGCAGGCCTGGAGAGACCTACAATATCGGCGGGGAATGTGAGATACCGAACATTAATCTCGTTCAAACCCTCTGTGATATCCTGGACGAGATGGTCCCCTCCGGTCACAACCAGCCACGATCAGAACTGATCACGTTCGTGAATGACCGACCCGGACATGATTTTCGCTATGCCATCGATTGTACCAAATTGAAAACCGAACTCCTGTGGCAGCCATTGGAATCCTTTGAAACAGGCATTCAAAAAACCGTTCAATGGTATCTTGACAACGATGCCTGGGTCCAGAGGGTGCAGAGTGGTGAATACAGGAAGTGGATAGCGGGTAATTATGATCAGAGGCTGTAAGCTATAAGTAATAAGCTGTAAGCCATAAGCTTTAAGCGGTAAGCAGAATAAAAAGGGTTGGAGGGTGCTGAAAGCTATGCGCAAATGGCAGCTTTCTGACTTTCCTGCATGGATCACAGCCTTCGACATAATATAACGATGAATATCGAAACACGAAACAAATACGAATATCGAATGTTCAAATGACAAAAACAGCAGAAACAAGACTCATTGTATTAAAAACTTGAACTCTTGTTTGGATCATTTGAATTTATGACATTAGATATTGTTTAGGATTTGTCATTTCGTGCTTCGGATTTCTACCTGAAAGGATCTCCACCCATGAAGGTTGCCAAAGACTATCTCGTCTTCCCACTGGATGTTCCGACCATCGACGATGCCAGTCGCTATGTCGAACTGCTTCGGGACAGCGTCGGAATTTTCAAAGTCGGTCTGGAGCTCTTTATCAAGGCCGGGCCGGGCATTGTCCATGAAATTCGGAAAATTTCAGCAAACGCCCGCATTTTTCTCGACTTGAAACTTCACGATATCCCGGAAACCGTTTACCGGGCCATGCAGGGCATTGCCTCCCTGGGAATCACCTACGCCACGGTCCACTGCGGAGAATCGAAAAAGATGCTCGAAGCGGCTGTCAAGGGCGCCGACGGCAAGGTTCATCTCCTTGGCGTTACCGTGCTGACGAGTGTCGCAAAAGATGACATCCGGTCAGCAGGCTATGCTGACACCTTTGCTGATGATGTCAGCCGCCTGGTTCTAAAACGGGCAGCTATGGCTAAAAATGCCGGATTTACTGGTGTCATCTGCTCCGGTCATGAAGCCAGGCAGATAAAAGATACCTGTGGAGAAACTTTCCTGGCGGTGACACCGGGTATAAGACCGACATGGGATATTCTGAAAAGCGATGATCAGGCACGCATCATGACACCTGCCCGGGCAATCCGGAATGGATCAGACCATCTGGTCATTGGCCGCCCCATCCGGGATGCCGTTAATCCGGCCCACGCAGCCCGGCAGGTTCTTGAAGAAATCGAAAACACTGTCAAACAGCAACTTTGACGGTCTACCAGAGGCCGATACCATAGAAACTGTACAATGGGGTCAAGTCTACTCTTGACTCTTTTATAAAAACTAACATGAGCTAAGAATAGACTTGACCCCTTAATAAAGAATTTTTCAGCTAACAACTTTTTGAGCTTTCCGAAGGGCCTATTATATTTATTCGCCGCTGGTTAGCTCTTCGTTAAGTGCTACGTGAAGCAAACTTACTTACATAGACCCAATTTGACAATAAAAGCGGGATTTACTTCCGAGCGCCCACCTATATTTCGTTACCGTTTGGAAGCAACAAAGAAGGGAGCTTCGGACAATCCCAGAACAGTCTGTGCAATTATGCAGAATCCCAGCTATGCAGGTGTAGAAATAGCTGATAAATCGGTTCAAGTACTTGAGAGAGTTGTTTTTGAAAAAAACATAGAAGAGTTCAATGGCGTTGAACGCCTAATTATCGTGAATCAGTTTGCCTTCATTCAAACGAACAACTTTATAGGCACCGATGAACAGGTAGGCAATAGAAACAATGATGCAATATCTGAGGCCATTGATGAATCTGATATAGTCCTTCTTGCTTGGGGGAAAGCCAACAGATTTACGCAACGTAAAAATCACATTATAGGAATTGTTCGCGCTAAGGTAGGAAAAACACTACTTCAAACAAGCAGACATCCATCGAGAGTTATCTATGAGGGCTTTATTCAAAAATATCGCACCTAACATGGCGCTTTATCTGACCCGCTACTGCGGCGATCCTTGCGGCGCACTGCAGCAGCGGTCGGCTGAGCAATAGGCATTACTTTTGAAAGGATGAAAAAGGCGCGCATTTCTGACGCATACGGAGGTCAATGTGGGAAAACTGAAAGGTTACCAGAAGAAATATTTAAAGGGACTAGCCCATGGCATGAAGCCGGTGGCTTATGTGGGGCAGAAGGGGCTATCGTCGACTGTGTCACAGGCTATTGTCGAGTCATTGGCAACACATGAGCTGATCAAGGTAAAATTCGTCGATTTCAAGGAGAAAGATCAGAAAGAAGAGATCGCGGATGCCATTGAACAGGAAACGGCATCTGAATTGGTGGGGATGATTGGTCATGTTGCGATCTTTTATCGTGAGAAATCGGATCCGGAAAAAAGAAGGATCGAAGTTCCAAAGCGGTAGACAGCATGATCCCACCATTCCCACAAAACCTTGGTGCCTCCAGGCAGGGTTTGAGTCCTGGAGCCTCTGCTATAACCGAAAATCAGGTTGTGACAGGAGGTTTATGCCGTGTATTCGGTATGATATCTCGGTCCGACCCGCATGGCATAAATATAAATTCAGATGTATAAAATTCCTGCAAAACGTTACCGAACTGAAGAAACCATAAAACGGAGTAGGTTTATTGCAACAGTAGCACATGCTTTAACTGAAGAGGATGCAAAGGCTTTTATCTCTATAATTAAAAATGAATTTCCAGATGCAACACATAATTGCTGGGCATATGTTGCAGGCCCTCCTGGGGATACCGCCCGAATAGGAAGGAGCGATGATGGGGAGCCTCACGGAACAGCAGGAAAACCAATCCTTACAGTTCTTTTACATTCTGAAATTGGAGAAATAGTTGCGGTTGTTACAAGGTATTTCGGAGGTACAAAACTCGGAACAGGAGGACTCGTAAGAGCATATTCCGGTTCTGTCAAAAACGCACTTGCAGGCTTGTCTATTAAAGAGAAAAGGGATGTTATTACCCTAACAGCTATTTTAGATTATTCGAGAATTATTGCTGTTAGACAGATGATTGAAACTTTTAATTCAGAGATTATTGAGGAAAAATATGAGGCTGATGTCTCATTTAAAATTGAACTCCCTAAAAACAATAAAGAAAGTTTCATCCGTGCTATTACAGATTTGACCAGAGGAGAGATACTTATCACGAAGTAATTTAGTGATACAATAAATATAGGGCAGATGACATCAAGACGTTACGAGTAAAAGGCTTTGATGACCGTGCCATTCATGACATCTGTGCCATCACGGCATATTTTGCCTTTGTCAATAGAATTGCAGACGGATTAGGGGTCGAAATAGAGAAATAAGTTGAACCGCAACAGCGAGCGCTAACGTGTATTGGGGTCAAGGGCAGACTTGACCCTTAACACGAACACGTTTGAGCAATGTCATTTTCCATTCGAGGCCTACCAGAGGCCAATACCATAGAAATTGTATTCTGACTTGCTTTCAAGATGGTTTTCGATATTGTCGATTAACTCGATACGACGTTTGTCCTTTTTCCATTGCTGCCAATGCTCCAAAGATGTCCACCTGCCAATAACCACGCATTCTTCAGGGTGATCCAGGTTAAAAAATGTTTCGCCCGAAATGTATCCCGGCTGTCTGACCGCAAGAGACCTCAACTCTATTACGAAAGGCATAAGCACCTTTGCATCAGCCCCAGACTTTACAATACGCTTTATTAAAACACCAATTGCCATGTTTATCACCTCTGTTTAGAGCGTTTGTCAGAATATGATACAATCCTCCCCGAAAGTATAGATTCCAGTTTTTAGGAGATGAAGAAGATATATAGACGTCAGCTTGATATGAAGGAGAAAACACACAGCCACAGGTCTGCAGGAAAGCAGCTATTCGATGAATTTTAGAGTGTACTTTTTTATAGTGGCATGGCTTGACCAAAGTCAAGCTCTTTGTCGGGAATAAACGGAAGTGGTCTGCGTGGGTCCGTTTATACCGCTTGTCATAATAATGTGCCGAAAGTAGGATGGCGGCATAAGGGTTTGTAGCAGAAAAACGGTCCTCAATCGGAACATTTTCTGACAACCCCTATAAATCCGGAGGCAAACTAAGGGTTTAGCGATTGCTGTAGCGGTTCAGGGCACGACAAGATAAATCCTGTAAACTGCCAGTCCTATAAGCATAGCGCCCAGTACGATCAGGAGCAGCAGCTGATCGGTGCTGAATTTTCTCAAACCTGACTACTCGTCATCCAGGCCAAATGCAGAATGTAGTACCCGCACGGCAAGCTCGGCGTACTTTTCTTCCACAATGCAGGATATTCTGATCTCAGATGTACTGATCATAGAGATGTTGATATTTTCTCTGGCCAAAGTCGTAAACATGATCGATGCCACGCCGGAATGATTTTTCATGCCCACACCGATTACGGATACTTTGGCGATGTTTTCATCCCCGAAAACCTCTTCGGCATCAATTTCTTCAGCAATACGCCTCTCGATCTCCATCGCCTTGGCAAAATCTCCCATGGGAACGGTAAACGTCAAGTCGGTCTGACCGCCAACACGGGTATTCTGAATAATCATATCCACCACGATGCCGGCTTCGGTTATGGGTGAGAATATTTTTGCCGCTACTCCGGGCTGATCCGGTACTTTTTTAAGCGTAATACGCGCCTGGTCTTTATCGTCGGTCACACCGGATACCACAAGTTGCTCCATACCGGCTTCTTCACTAATCACCATGGTTCCCTCCTCGTCGGAAAAGGATGATCTTACATGAATAGGAATATTGAATTTTTTTGCAAATCCCACTGAACGAATCTGCAGCACCTTGGCTCCCAGGCTCGCCATATTCAGCATTTCATCATATGAGATCTCCTTGAGTTTTCTCGCTTTGCTGCAGATGTTCGGGTCTGCAGTGTAGATACCGTCGACGTCAGTATAAATTTCACAAACATCGGCCTTCAGGGAAGCTGCTATGGCCACAGCTGAGGTATCAGACCCGCCCCGCCCTAGGGTCGTGATATTCCCTCTGGTGTCATGTCCTTGAAATCCGGCTATCACGACGATGGTGCGTCGTTTCAGCAATTCCTTGATGCGTTTACCACCGATCTCGATAATGCGTGCATTGCCGAACTCACAGTCGGTGACCACGTCTGCCTGGTAGCCCATCAGGGATGCCGCGGGATAGTTCATGGATTGAAGCATCATGGATAGTAAGGCCGCCGTGGTCTGCTCTCCGGTGGCCAGGAGTACATCCAACTCCCGTCTGTCCGGTTCTTCGGCAACCTCTTTAGCCATATTGATCAGCCTGTCGGTTTCACCTGCCATGGCAGACAGAATGACCACCACATTATCTCCCTGGTCATAGGTATGGATCACCCTTTTGGCCACATTCTGAATTCTCTCCAAATCAGCGACAGACGTGCCGCCGTATTTTTGAACAATGGTCCCCATTTTAAATCCTCAATAACATCGTGGAACGATGTTATAATACGCGAACTTGTCGCTCTTTGGTTTTCGGTTTATGCACTACCAGCCCCGGATTATCCGTTCGCTATCTCAGCATCAATGAGTACTCAACTTTTATCTAAATTGAACAATTGAAGAACCTCGCGGCATGCGAAGCACTGCCGCACGGCAGAACCTACGGGGAATGCGCTCACTGTTTCGGTTCAAGCTCTCTTAACAGATTCATCGCTGTCTGTCCACAAGCTGTTAAGGTAATTTCTCGGATATCATCTTCCTTGATATCAAAGCGAATAACCATGTCTTCCGACAGGCTTTCTTGACCAATTCTTTCGGCCCATTCGATGGCCACAACACCATCGGCAACCATGGTGTCGAACAGCCCCGTGTTTTCAATGTCGACGTTACCGGAAAGCCGATAGAGGTCTGCATGAAACAAGGGCACCCTGCCCGGGTATTCGTTGATAAGTGTGTAAGAAGGACTTGTGATCATGAACTCTTTTGGAACATCCACTCCCTTGGCGAGCCCTTGTACAAATACCGTCTTTCCACCCCCGAGATCACCAATCAGGGCAATGACCAAACGGCCGGTTGCCAACCGGCCAATCGTCTCACCCAGTTTGGAAGTATCCTCCGGGGACCTGGATATTACTTGATGCTGCACCTTAGAAAATTTCCTTTTTTTGTGTTTGGTATTGGGTGTTGGGTGTTTATTTGAATAGAAGCCATCTCAAAAATAGATTTTTGGTTCCCCACAAAAAGAGCGAGATCTACGTCAAAGTCGAGGCGAGGTCAAGTTTCAACCCGCAGTAGCTTCCATGCCTTTAAATCAGAAGACAACAAACTGAATACTTTTCACATATTACCAAATACAAAACACTAAACACGATACAGATTTTGTATCTGATGGGGAAGCTGATTCATGACGTCTGTAGCCAGATAACCGAAAGGTCCCCTATGGTTCGATTGATGGTCTGCGGCAGCCCCGTGAAGAAAAACACCGAGATGGGCAGCATCCTCGGGCGTATATCCCTGTGCTACAAATCCGGCGATGACACCGGCCAGAACATCTCCCATTCCGCCCGAAGCCATTCCGGGGTTTCCCGTAAGATTGACAAATACCCGGCCGTCCGGATGGGCTATGACGGTCCTGGCGCCCTTGAGAACAACATGGGCATGATACGATGTCGCCAGGTGACGTGCCCGGCCGACACGGTCTTGCTGAACAGCTGCCGGCGAAATTCCGCACAACCGGCCCATCTCTCCGGGATGGGGCGTCAGAATCACAGGCATGTTCATGGAACGGAGTATCCCGGGCCGGTCTGAAAGAATGTTGAGACCATCGGCATCAATGACCACGGGCATGGCGATTTTCTCCAGGAGTTGGAACAACAGCTGCTTTGTTTCTTCTGCCGTACCAATACCGGGACCGATGGCAAGACAGCTTTTCCCGGTCAGCAACGCCTGGAGAGCATCCATGGCAGATGTGTCCAACATGTGGTCGGTCGTTTCCGGCAGTGCATAGGTCATAACTTCCGTCACCTGGGCTTCAAGCACCGGGTTCAAACTTTTGGGAGCCCCCAAAGTGACAAGACCGGCGCCTGCCCGCATGGCAGACATTGCTGTCATGGCTGCAGCACCCGATTTTCCTGGAGACCCGGCTATCACAAGCAGGTGGCCGGTCCTGCCTTTGTGTGTATTGGGATCCCGCCGCTGAAGTACCTCCCTGAGAACATCTTCTTCCAGGACAAATTGACGTGGAAAGATATTGTCTGCAACCAACCCCGGAATGCCGATATCGATGATATCCAGTTTACCCGTATGTGCTGCACCAGGATAGACAACATGACCGATCTTCGGGAAAGCAAAGGTGGCGGTTGCCTGTGCCTGTATACAGACACCACAGACCTGCCCATTGTCGGCATTCACACCGGATGGAATATCCACGGCAAATACAGGCTTTTTCATAGCGTTCATAAACAGGATCACCGCTTTGTAATGGCCCTTGATATCCGATTTCAGCCCGGTACCGAATATACCATCCACCCATATATCATGCCGACGCATGGCGGCTTTCCGCTTCTTGAAAGCCCCGTCGTCAGGGATTTCCACCACCGGAACACCCAGGGGAGTCAATAGATCCAGGTTTGCCCTGGCATCTCCCTGAACCCTGCTTTTTTCACAAAGAAGATAGACCTTCACAGGGATGTTCTTCTGCGACAGGTATCTGGCCATGACAAAGCCGTCTCCGCCGTTGTTCCCTCTTCCGGCGACGACACCCACGGATTTTTCCGCCAGATCTGGAAACACCCGGCACATAAACCTGAAAGCACCCGACCCGGCATTCTCCATAAGAACCCTCCCGGGAATACCGATATCCTGAATGGTCTGCTTATCAATCTGTTGCATTTCCTTGGCGGTGACAAGGTACATGGCATCTTCCTTTCTCAACTTTTTACGAGCTCGTCAAATCTTCAGCAAGGTATAAAACTCAAATTACAAAACGCAACATCTGCATTTCTAAAAAAACAGGCCTATAAACCAAACAAAATCAAGGAACTAAGACTGATGGGTGATCCCTGAGCAGCTGTGAAACTGTTTGAGTTCTTTAGTGACTGTTATGCCGAACAGCATAACAATTATCCCATGTATTGAAATGCAGCAGCATAAAGTTAAAAAGGTTCAATTTGTTTCACAAGCTCACGGCTTTTGGCTTCCATCCGTCGGGCTTCCTTTTCAGACGTTTCATGGTCATATCCAAACAGGTGCAGAATACCATGAATCATAAGCTCGCCAAGACGATCCTTCATGGACGTGCCGGCAGCCAGACCTTCTTTCTCGGCCGTTTCCAGGGAAATGACAACGTCGCCGAGCATTTCCGGATTGATTTCGGCAAACGCCCCCTCTCTCATGGGGAACGCAATGACATTGGTAGGTCCTTCCCTTTGAAGATAGTTCTTGTTCAGAACAGCGATTTGCGGGTCATCAAGAAGAAGGATGGAAAGTTCGCCATCAGGACTGCCCAAGGCGTCTAAGATGGCCTGGGCTTTTTCTTTCAGATGTTTTTGCGTTATCTTGTATTTGTTTTGCCGGTTTTCTATCAGTACTCCCATTTTTTCCGTTTCCTCCGGTCAAAAGGGCTGTTTCAGGATATTCAATGCGATGGTGGTGGATTCCGGTCAGAATTTTTTTGAAGCTGCGGGCGATATTGTGCAGGTCTTTCAGGGTCAGCTCGCAATTGTCCAATTGGCCTTCTGAAAATATTCTGTTGATCAATTCCTGCACCAGTCGTTGTATTCGTGACGGTGTCGGGTTCGCCATGGTTCGGGATGCCGCCTCCAGGACATCGGCCAACATGACCAATCCGGCTTCCCGGGTCTGGGGTCTGGGACCTGGGTACTTGAAATCCTCTATCTTAACAGCATGTTCTCCTTTTTTCTTTTTGGCTTTTTCATAAAAATACCGAATCAGACTGGTACCATGATGCTGCTCAATGGTATCGATAATGGCCTGACCCAGCTTGTTTTCCCGACCCATTTCCATGCCATCCTTGACATGAGAGATCAGGATCAGGCTTGACAGGGATGGGGCAAGCTTGTCATGCCGGTTGATACCATCTTCTTGATTTTCAATGAAATAGAGCGGTTTTTTGATTTTGCCAATATCATGGTAATACCCACAAACCTTTGCTAACAAGGGATTTGCCCCGATTTCAGATGCGGCAGCCTCCACCATGGTACCCACCACTACCGAGTGGTGGTAAGTACCCGGCACTTCAATCATGAGCCGTTTCAGAATAGGCCGATCAAGATTGGCCAGCTCCAGCAGGGTGATATCGGTGGTATATCCAAACGCCAGTTCGATCAATGGTGAAAGACCGGATGTGACAATACCGGTACCGACACCACCGACAAACGCAAAAACAGCCCCCCACATAATGGGCATCCCGGACAGGTTTCCAGAATAGATCTCTGCCGCGACGACAAGCAGTATATTCAATAAACCCAGTTTCAACCCAGCCTTGATAAACACCTTTCGTTCCCTGCAGTTCTGGATCCAGTAAGCTGCCATAACACCGTTCAAAAGGAGATAAATCAGAATTTCAAAACCAGTGTCGTAAACAAGCGCCGTGCAAATGGCCATGAGAATGGCAAATGGGATAGCGATCTCCATGCCCAAAAAAAGACAGATCGTCATGGCTCCGGCACCGATTGGAATCCCGTAAAACAGTGTTGTCTCGCTGATGGACAGCGTTGCTCCCACTACCAGCGATTCAGAAAAGATCGCAGTGGCTTTGGCGATCCCCATAAAAAAAATAAAGATGCAGGTGATGCAAAGAAGGTTCCGGTTATAACTGCCCGGCAGTTTCTTCAGGTAAGACAGATAGAGAAGGTGCACAATAACAAACAGGCAGATGATCACCATTGCAGCACCCAGGCTTTTTGCAAAAACACCCTCGTCCTTTAACTGAGACTCGAGCGATTTCAGTTTGAGAAGCTGCAGCTCCGTAACTCTTTCACCTTCACGCAGTAGCATCTCCCCGGTCTTGATCTTGTAAAATATTGGTTTTATCTCAGAAGCGGCCAGTTTTTTCCATTCTTCCGTCTCACTCTTATTGAGAGTAATATTGGGAGCTAACAGGTTCTGGACAACATCTACGATCAAATTCCTGAGATTATAATTGAGATCCTTAATAAGCGGCTGCCCGACAACCCGCACCATCACCTTGGATTGATCCAGACCGTAAAACTGACGTAGGTTGGTGACGGTCGTTTCTGTCTTTTCTTCAATGCGCCTGAGGGTAATCCCCTTTTCAGTTTCCCGCAGAAGAATTTCTTTGTTGGCCACAACACCATTACCAAGAACTTCCGACAGAATTCTACTGATATAAAGAGCGATGTCATTCGTAAAGCCCTCTTTTTCGAGTACCGTGAAAGCACCGCTATTCAAGGTGATTCCAAGTTTTTTCTCGAACTCGGGCTTCTGATCCCAGATTATTTTATTGATCAGTTGTGCACGTGCTTCCTCGAGTCGACGCTTATCCATCTCTTTTTCAAGAAGCGACAATCCGGGGGGGTCCTCTGGATCAAAAACGCTCGGCATTTCCGAGATACCGTCCTGAACTGTTTTCTGCATGGTCTCGAAGGCATCGTTCACCTGCTGGGTCAACTCATCGGCAAGGGTTGTATGGTGATCATAAACCGTACGTACCGATTCCACAGCCATCTGCACATTGAGCTCGGTTGCAGCCCTGTCTTCAAACAAAAAGTCCTTGGGCGCCTTGATATCCGTATCGACAACATCGCCCAGCAGGTAGGCGTGCTGCTTTACAACCAGGCTTGGGTAGAGACTCACCGTAACAGTAAGTGTGATCACCCCCAGCAACAGCCACTTGAAATAATCATTCAGGCGGTGGTATTTTTCCAGTTTTTTATTTCTTTTTTCCTGCCTCATGCAGTCCTTTGTTTTTCTATTTCCAGTTCTTCATAGGCTCTGATAATATCCTGAACCAGTTTATGTCGAACCACATCTATTTTACTGAAGAATGCAAATCGAATGCCCTTGATATTGCCAAGAATATTTTTGGTCTCAATCAGCCCGGATGGTTTGCTGGCCGGAAGATCAATCTGTGTAATATCGCCGGTGATGACAGCTTTGGAGCTGAACCCGATACGCGTCAGAAACATTTTCATCTGCTCTGACGTGGTGTTCTGGGCCTCGTCCAGGATAACAAAGGAATCGTTTAATGTTCTCCCTCTCATGAAAGCAATGGGTGCGACTTCGATGATACCTTTCTGGAGAAGACTCGAAACCTTTTCGAAACGCATCATGTCATGCAGTGCATCATACAGCGGTCGTAGATAGGGGTCCACTTTTTCCGACAGGCCTCCCGGGAGAAAACCAAGAGCCTCCCCTGCTTCAACGGCTGGTCGCGTCAGAATAATCCGGTTGACGATCCCCTTGGATAGCGCGGAGACTGCCATGGCCATAGCCAGATATGTTTTTCCAGTTCCTGCAGGGCCGATACCGAAAACAATATCATTGTTCCGAATGGCATCGATGTATTCTTTTTGCGCCCGGCTTTTCGGGGTAATAGCACGGTCTTTGGATGTCACATAGACCGTGTCCAGAAAGATGGACCTCAGATCGGCGGTGTCGTCTTCAGTCAACACCCGTATTGCATAATCCACATCGTTCTCATAGACCGGGTAGCCTTCCTTCAGCAACCGATACAACTGATCCAGAATCTTCTTACCCAGTGTTGAGGCAATGGGGTCCCCCTGGACATGCACGGTATTGCCCCTGGCATGCATTTTGATATCCAGGGCGGCGGCGATTCTTTTTAAATTGTCGTTATGCTCACCAAAGAGGTGTCTGGCCAGTTCCACATCCGGATAGGTCGCTCTCTCCTGGTAATTTTCATCGTTCTTTGGCATGAAAACCCTCAACATGTTTATAAATGGATCAACTCTTTTAGAAATAATCTAAAGATATTTCTTAACATATCCGTTCAGACCATTGCAAATCACAAATTCGCCTGGGTCCAAATGAAAAATACCTTGACGAAAGGAACCCGTCTTTGTTAATTTATTTTGTTTCATTATTGAATCGCAATAGCGAACGCATTCTCCGTGGCTTGCTGCGGGCTTATTCAAAACACTGTCTCTGTAAAAATATATTTGTGCCATATGAATTCATTCGACATTCTCGTAAGCGTCATTTTCGGTTTTTGCCTGATCCGGGGTATCTTTAGAGGTCTTGTAAAGGAATTATCCTCGATTATCGGGGTAATGGCAGGATATTATGCCGCCTACTCATATTACCCAGATGTGGCCAAGTTTTTGTCACAGTGGGTCCCCGTGGTCGAATATAGCAAGTTGATCGGCTTTCTCATCATTTTTATCGGGGTTTTTCTGATCATCAGCATTCTCGGGGTCATCATAAAATACCTGATGAGCATCGCTTTTCTGGGCTGGGCCGATCGAATCAGCGGTGGCATCTTTGGTTTGATCAAAGGGCTACTCATCGCATCCGTGCTGTTTATCGTTTTCACCACCTTTCTTTCTAAAAACACACCGATTGTCAAAGATTCCATTGTAGCACCTTACCTGTCCCGTTTATCAACGCAAATGGCTAAGATCGTGGACAAAGACATGAAAACTGAATTTACCGAAAAATTTGAAGGTTTAAAAAAGGCTTGGAAGAAACACTGAACCATACCTCCCCCCCTTTTAAAAAAATCATTGACCTGATTGAAACCCTCAGGGGTGAAAATGGTTGCCCCTGGGACCGAAAGCAGACCCCTCCATCCACAGCCCGTTATCTTGTGGAAGAGGCCTTCGAACTCATGGACGCCATTCACGCGGACAATGTCGAAGATATCTGTGAAGAGCTCGGTGACGTTCTTTTCCTGGTCCTCTTCATCGCCGTCCAGTTTCAGTCCTCGGACCTATTCGATATCAAGACCCTGATCCAACACAATCTGGATAAAATGACCCGTCGTCACCCCCATGTTTTTGGTGAAGAAACAGCTGATACACCGGAACAGGTTCGGAAACGCTGGCATGAAATCAAACGCCGGGAAAAATCAGGTCAGCAGAACCATTCCATACTGGGGACCGTACCCAAAAACCTCCCGGCTCTCATGCGGGCTCACCGGATATCGGAAAGGGCGGCCCAATCCGGATTTGACTGGGACAACATCAAGGATGTCATGCTGAAAGTGCAAGAGGAATGGGAAGAATTGAAGCAGGAGCTGAAAAAGGATCAAGAAGAGGCCGACAACCGTAAAGCGCTGGAACTGGAAATTGGAGATGTTCTGTTTACCCTCGTCAATGTAGCACGATTTGCGGGCATCCACCCTGAAACAGCCCTGGCATCCTCGACCCGGAAATTTGAAACCCGATTCAATACCATGGAAAAGCTGGCCAAAGAGCGTCAAACCCTTTTTGAGGAACTCTCTTATGAGGACAAGCACCGCCTGTGGGATGAAGTGAAAAGGAGAGAGGGATCGCGATAAGGGTTCATTGATTGACGATTTCAATAGCATTTGATGGACAAATCGTGTAGCAATCGCCGCAGACATCGCATTTGGTGTGGTCTATCATAAACTGATCATCATCTTGATAAATGGCCTTAAAAGAGCACCCCTCCTGGCATTCCCCACAAGCAATACATTCTTCTGTAATACGCACACCTCTAAACAGAAAAAGAAATTTCTTTGATATCCCCGGTCGCACGGATGGTATATCCTGGTGGGAAATAGGGCATTCCCTCCGCATCATGACTGACGGAGGTCTCAGGAAACATACCGCAGATGGAAACCTTTTCTGTCTTTTTAAGTTGTTTATAAAAAGCTTTGGTGATCATGGTTTGAAAATATAATCCTTCATGATCATGGGCACGCAGATGAGCAATGCGTGTTTGCGGGTAGCCTTCGTCAATAGTGGCAAAGGTGAGGCAGCCGATTTGATCAAATTTTTCATAAATGTCTGCAATATCCATTATTGTATCTTTCCTTTATATTTTGCCTTAGTGTTCAACCATTTTTTTCAGGAAACAATCACCCGTCATAATTAGGAACACACCCTGTTCTTATTTATCAAGCAACTGCTGAAGAACTGACAGGTTGATGCGTGAAGTTAGATCTAAGCTCAAAGGGGTAATTGAAACCATCTTATCAATGGCTAAAGCATAGATATCTGTTTCAGGATCAAGATTTTCCTTATCTATTTTAATTGTGGTTTTGCCATCACTTATTTTACTGTAAATATTAGATTTTTCAATTTCCTTGAAATAATACCCAGACTTGGAAAGTTTGGTTATCTTCCATTCTGTTAATGGGGTTGCCTCGTTAGGAACATCAATTTTTAATACATCGAGATCTGGTTGTGATTTTTCCAATAAAAATAACCTGGAAAATTTATTTAAAAAAAAAGCTGAAGCCGACCAATCTTGATTTGTATATGTGTGATGTGATTCGATATCAGTTTGTTTGGATATTGCGATACCGGGTATCCCAAAACTGGATGCTTCAAGTGCTGCGCCTATAGTGCCGGAGCTTGTAATATCATTCCCAAGGTTTTCGCCATAATTAATTCCTGATATGAGAAGATCTGGCTTTTTTTCTTTAAAAATTGTTCGCATGCTATGACTGACTATAAGTGCTGGAGAACAGTCGCAATGATAAGCGCTTATTTTTGTACCATTAATGCTGTAGTCTATTGGTTTTAATTTTGATTGCTTATCCCCTGTCAAGCCACGCCCGGTATCTGTTTGTTGAGAACTGGGAGCAATCACTGTAACCGTGCCAATATTCAACACGGCTCCAACGGCTGCTTTAAGGCCTGGCGATTCAATACCATCATCATTCGTTATTAAAATGTCATGACTTTCCATTTTGTTCTCTTACATATAATTGGAGACTCATCCATCATAACGCTTCAGCAATTCATAAATTGCCTTTGCTCCAAAATCCACTGCTTCCACCGGTACCCGCTCATCAGCAGCATGGATTGCCTTGAAAAAATCGAACCCGACCGGTAAGTTCATTGGCGTAAAACCATATGTTTGAATTCCCAGACGTGAAAAAAACCGAGCATCGGTAACGGCAGGAAGCAACATGGGCATAGGTATTCCATCCGGATCGGCTTTCGTCAAGACACTTGATAAGGTATCGAATAATCCCAAATCCAGCTCAGCGGGGTTGGAATCATGTCTGAGCAATTCAAGCTCCACATCTTCACCGATGATTTGCTTTAATTCGGTCAGCATATCATCCGAATTGAAGCCTGGCAGTAGGCGTCCATCCAATTCAACGGTTATTTCACTCGGGATGACATTAATTTTCTCTCCACCTCGAACGATGGTCGCGTTAATAGTATTATGGAGCAAGGGATCAAAGTGTTGACTGATATCTCCCAAAAGCCCCAGAATTCTGTTGGTAAGAAAAGGATTCAGAAGCTGACGAAAAATTACATTTTTAGGAAATGACAAATTAGAGGCAATTATTTCAACCATCTGACGCGTTACAGGTGTTATATGAACTGGTAATCGGCAATTATCCAGCTGATACAGTAACGCTGCTAATTTTGCCATGGCACCACCTCGCATGGGGCGGGCGCCATGACCTCCTGGGCCCCTTATGGTGGCTTTCATCCAGCAGACTTGCTTTTCTGCAATTTGGATAGGATAAAATACTTTGGTCCCGACATGAGCGGTATACCCCCCGAATTCTCCTATGGCATATCGGATACCTGTAAATTGTTCCGAGTGGTTCTTCACTAAATACTTGGCTCCGTATTCACCACCCGCTTCTTCATCACATAGAACGACAAGAAGTACATCTCCGGCGGGGGTAAGGCCTTCGGCTTTCGCACGCAATACAGCAGACAACATCATGGCGATACCGCCTTTCATATCCAGCGCTCCACGACCCCATATAAAGCCATCAGCTATTTTTGCCTCGAAAGGTGGGTAGGTCCATGCCTGTTTTGCTGTTGGAACGACATCCACATGTCCATATAACATTAACGGGGCAGCCTTGCCCTGTCCTTTCAAGCGAGCAACCAAGTTGGGTCGGCTCTCTTCTTTGGCGAAAAAGGCTGTATCAAAACCCGCTTTTTTCAAAAGTTCATTAATATAAATAATACACTCAGCCTCCTTGCCAGGCGGGTTTGTCGTATCGATGCGGATAAGGTTCTGCAACAATTCTACTGGACGCTCGTAAATGGGTCTCATATCGTCGGCAAGCATAGTGGTCATTGCTAACCTCATTTTTTGGGGAAGCTATCTCAATCTCTTGTGTTCGGGGTTTGAAGGATAAAGTAACAGATGGATTGAGATAACCGTTATAACCGGAATAATTCGACTTTTTACCGATCCATTTGGTCATCACCAAGATAGCATGGAAAGGTTTGCCAATGCAAGAATTGACCACTTGTGATAATAATCGCACACCGGTCAAATTCCCGGGGTTTGAACCGCAACAGGCCATAGATTTAGATCCAAACAACATTATTGCGCTGCGAAATTTGTGTTCTTATTATCGAGCTGTAGGAAAACTTGAAGAGGCCATTCTGACAGCGGAAAGTATTCTGCAGAAGGATCCGCTCAACAGAGAGATGAATTGGCATCTGGGGATATTGTTTCGGATCAATCATCAGGTTGATGAGGCCATAGCCCAATTTAATAAAGTATTGGAGTTGTATCCAGAAAACCAGTTTGTTTCCCTTTTTCTTGGGATTACCTATATTCAGAAAGGCTTGTTTGAGGAGGGAATTGAATTACTGGAATATATACGGCAAAGCAGAAGGTATGCAGAAAATCCCTTTACGTTAATGCTTCTTTGCTGTGCGTATGCACAAGCCGGTGATAAGGAGAAGGCCTACAATATCCTGGACATTGCGCTAAAAAAATGGAGGGAAGACTATTTTTCACCTTACGCTTTGGCTATGATGTATAGCTGTCTTAATGAAGTGGACAAAGCTTTCGAGTGGCTTGATATCGCATATGAAAAGCACGATATCATCATGTATCCCATCAAGACCATCCCCGAGTTCAGTGTGTTGCACAACGACCCCCGATGGTTTTCTTTGATGCGGCGGATGGGATTGGAGGGGTAGGCTATCTTGAATCTATAATTTGAATTCATCCCGCGCTGCAATCAGCGGGATGAATTCAAATTTAAAGAACCAAGTTTTTGTTTTCCAGGGATGGGTCGTTGCTTTCAGTATTATCTCGACATCCCTGATCTCCTCTCTTATAGGGGTTGTCAGAAAAACATTCCGATTGAGGACCGTTTTTCTGCTACAAACCCTTATGCCGCCATCCTATTTTCGGAACATTATTATGACAAGCGGTATAATTTCTGAAATCAGTCGTCAAAATCCCCGGCAGGTCCCTTGTCACTGTCGATCTCGGCCGCTTTTTGGGCAATTTTTTCCGGCGTCCATTCATCCGGGTTCTCGATTCGCTCCCCCTTGGGGCCGGGGTCACAGGATCCGACGGACAGAATTTTCTGGATGGCAATATCGGCTGTATCGGCTGCGTTAAAAACGTTCACCAGCATGTTGTAGACAAAATCCTCCACGCGTTTGGCCATTCTGTCACGAATCGCCATGGGCTGTCCCAGCAAATTGTTTTCAAAAGGCAGGTTGAGTTTCTTGTAATTTCCGCCTTTCAAGCCCTCGGAAGTTGCGTGGGCCACCATCGCTTCCCACATGTCTCCTGTCATGCCCTGGTCCTTGACCTTGATGAAACTGCCATCCTCACTTAAAATGGCATTTCCATAATCGTTCACTTCCAGACCCCATGAGATCATCTGTAAGGCCGTAGCAACATTGGCTTTTGTTGTCCTGGTTTTGGCGGCGATTTCTCTGAGCCGGTCTGAGCTGTTCCCCGAGGTACCGTGCTGTGCACCTGATATTTTGTAGGGCGCCAGCGCATCGTGAATCTGGCTCGTCAAATCGACCTGAATGCCCTGCCCGCTGGCTTCGATACCATGGGTCGTTCCATTGTTCAGCGCTATCCAGTCCGCAAAGATATTGTGTGCATTGAGGCCCTTGATGAGAAAACCGGCTTCCGCAACGGTTGA
>RCNC010000167.1_pt1 | contig 37142 bp, 30 predicted proteins | sample 2041301 | NCBI WGS metagenome assembly RCNC01 (sample SAMN09708231, study PRJNA481090) | Marine sediment metagenome, whole genome shotgun sequencing project. | biome: marine sediment; feature: ocean; material: sediment; isolation source: Sewage treatment plant 13A marine sediment (STP13A) ...
CTTCGAGTACGATCAGGATGCCTCCATCCGCTGGCAGGGTTGGGTCGAGTTCAGCGACGACCGACTTGACTCTAATACTTCTGAGTCCGGTTTCAATCCGAAGGTCGAGCTGCTCTATCACGCTACGGAGGACACCACGCTGTATGCCAAAGCCGCAGAAGGTTTCCGTGTCGGCAGCGTGCAGCAGTTCATCAATCCCGTTTTCTGTGCGAGCGAACTCGACGATCTTGGCTTCGACGGCGTGCCCACGACGATCGACGGTGATTCGCTATGGAACTACGAAGCGGGAGCCAAGATGACCCTGTTCAACGGCACGACGACCTTCAACATCAGCGTCTACCAGATGGATTGGAAAAACGCGCGGACGCAGACCTTTATGTCGTGCGGCTGGATCGTGGAGTTCAGCCTCGTCGACATCGTCAGCAGGGGTATCGAACTGGAGTTCGTCTCCAGCCCGACAGATCGGCTCGATCTGAATCTGGCCATGGGCTACAACAAGTCTGAGGTCGACGGCGACCTCGATCCGTCGGCGCCACCGATTGCTGCCAACGGCGACACGGCGCCGTTCGCACCTGAGTGGACGTCCACGGCGGGTTTCAGATATCAGATCCCCAACGCCTTCAACGAGTTTGACTGGTATGTTCGGAGCGACATTTCCTACGTCAGCAGCCAGTTCAACGAGCTGGGCACACTGCAGCTGGAGAGGATAGAGATTCCGAGCAGTACGGTGTTGAATCTATACTCGGGGTTGACGGGCGGCAATTGGGAATTTGGCGTCTTCGTGCGCAACCTCACAGACGAGCGGATCGTCATGGGAGCGGATACGGACAGGCAGCGGCCGGCGCAGTTGGCAATCGGCCGGCCGAGAAATATCGGCGTTCAGATCAACTACAACTTCGGTGGTCTATAGAGGGCGGTTTGCACAAATACCTGACGTGAAGGTGCCCTAGCGGGAGTTGGGTGCCGGCATTAATCCGATTTTTTTGTCCCGCGGACGATATAACCGCCGGACTTCTCGTCGCGTTCCAGCTGCAACTGACCACGTTTGGCGGCCTCTTCGAGCAGGTCGGTGAACGAACTGAAGCCATAGACGGACTCGCTGAAGCCGGGTTTCCGTCGTTTCAGGGTCTGCTTGATCATCGAGCCCCATAGCTTCGAACGATCACCGCGCTCGGAATAGAGCGCTTCCGTAGTCTCCAGGACCAGGTCGATAGCCTCCTGAGCCGGGTCGGTGTTTTTTGCCGATGACTTTTTACGACTTTTCTTCGCTTTGCTTTTGGTTTTCTTCGCGCTGCCGGCCGATCTGACCTTCGGCACGAGTTCATCGTAGAAGATGAACTCATCGCAATTGTTGATCAGGAGATCCGAAGTCGATTGCTTCACGCCAACGCCGATTACCGTTTTCGCATTCTCGCGCAGTTTGCTGACAAGCGGAGAGAAATCCGAGTCACCCGAGATAATGACGAAGGTGTCGATGTGTTCTTTCGTATAACACAAGTCCAGTGCATCGACGACCATGCGAATATCGGCAGAGTTCTTGCCCGATAATTTGACGTGCGGGATCTCGATCAGTTCGAAGGCGGCCTCGTGCATGCCCTTTTTGAATTGTTTGTATCGATCCCAGTCGCAGTAGGCCTTCTTGGTAACAATACTGCCCTTCAGGAGCAGTCGTTCCAACACCGGTCCGATGTCGAATACTTCATAGCCACTTTCACGGGCGCCGATGGCAATGTTTTCGAAGTCACAAAAGAGCGCGAGTTGCTGGTCGTCATTCATCGTCTATAAGCCTGTCGAAACCATGGTCGAAGCGACTCTGCAGCAAGTCGGGCCAATGCTCAAGAACTTTGTCGCCAGCGTCGGTCAGCCGTACCCGGGTCCGGCGACGGTCCGCCCCTGGCCACCCTATTATTGAAGCACGATTAGATACTTGGAGATGGTAATAAGGGTCGAACCGAATCAGGAGGCCAAAATCGGTTCGATCCCTTTTTCTCAAATCCAGTCGAACAATAAAGAATGAGCTGGCGTACTATATCGTCAATAAGGTCTGCGATTTCGATCTCACACTGGAGCAAATGTCATGGGTAGAGAACAAAAGAGCAACAAAGAAAAAAAGAAAGAGCCGGGTTTGACGGCAAAAGAGAAAAAAGCCGCAAAGAAAGCCAAGAAAAATGAAAAAGGCCGCATGGGCGCGTAGGCTGCCGCGCTGCGTAGCTACGCCGCGATACGAGAAAATGGAAGTTGGGTGCCGGTGTTGAGTAATTGAGTACTCACGATCTCAGGCACTGTTCATTGCAAAACTCAAATACTTAACACCGGCACCTGTCTCCGCCTTTGGCGGTGGGCTGAAGCGTTGGCGCGATGATCCGGAATTTTTACGGATTTGAGGCATCGCCCGCTGGGCGGGCTCCTACATTGCTAATTAGTATTGTAGGAGCCCGCCCAGCGGGCGATTGCGGGCTAACCAGGCCAACTTGATACTTCATCCGGGCACCGATTTTGAGTTAATGGAACAGCAATGGTGTCAGGTTTATTTGATTCGTTGAAAAATAAACCTGACTCCTTTCCGTCAGTTTCTTCTGATTTGACGCCGTCGCCTAACCGTTCAATTCTGACCAGCCCGACAACGTCTGGATCAGAACTGCAACCAACTGTACCAGGTCGTCGACATCCACCCACTCGTTCGGGCCGTAGAAATTGCCACCGATCGAGCCGATACCATACGCGGGTACGTCGAGCAGACGAATCGGGTAGCGAATATCGCCCGCATAGTGATTTGGATAGGCGTCGGGCGTGCGGCCGGTGACGTCACGAATCGAGTTTCGTAAAACGCGACTTACCGGCGCGTCCCAGTTGGCCTCGCCAGGATTGGTTCGGTAGGCGACCGGCTCCAGTGAAAACGCATAAGACTGATCGGCGTCCGGTATGGTCTCGGCGAATTTCGCGAGCTCGTCGCGCGCCGACGCCAGCAAGTCTCTCCACGTATTCTTGCCGCTGAATTTCAATCGAAAACGCGTGGAAGTTTCCTCTGCCACCGAACCCATACGATCGCCGCCATCGATCATACCCAGATTAAATAGCACGTCAGCAAAGATAGTTTGGCGTAAATGTTCGAGCGCGCGCCATCCCATGTCGATAGCGTTGCCACCCTCATGCCAGGCGGACGAATCCATGCTGCCGATCTCCATCTGCGGTCCGCGCCAGCCGGTGACCTTCAGCTCGAGATCGACAACGCCCTGAACAGCGTTCTTAATGTCGGCGAGGCCGCGCCCGGTTTCAGCAGGATGCACATAGAGGACGGCATCGATGCCGTGGTCGGTGCCGCGAAGACGTTCGAATATTGGCAGGCTGCCACGGCTGCCGCCACCTTTGCCGTGCAGACTCATGACAACCGGTAGCGGACTGTCAATTTCGGCCAGTGCAGCCGCGGCGACGAGCATGGCCGCGATACCGCCCTTATCATCCGACGTACCCAGGCCGTACAGGCGGTTGCCACGCATAACGGGCTCAAGCGGTTCGGTCTCCCATCCCGGATCAATACTGTGCGTATCGATGTGGGAAAACATCGCGTGGTTGCCGGCGCGATCTCCTTCTGGCCATCCGACAACGTTGATGAATGGTCCATCGCTTGGCGGATTGGGTGGCATGAATTCGGCATGCGATTCGTAGCTGCTCGGTCGATCGGCCGACTCTTCGATGCGGTACGGCAATCCGGCCAGATATTGAGTCACAACCGCTTGCGCGTCTGCTGCACTCTCACCCGACAGGCTCTGTACACGAATCATGCGTGTGAGAAGTTCGATGAGCTCATCGCGGCGATTGTTTGCGAGTTCAACTGCCGCGGGTGCCGCAGTGGCGCCAAGCGCCCCGGGCGGCAGCATGGACAGGGCGGTGAGCGCTCCCGCGCCACCGACGAATCCGCGGCGCGACATTCCTTTATCAAATGATTTGGACACTTTCCAGCTACTCCGATGCGTTGTTTGTCGTGATCATATCCTTATCAACACGCAGAAGGCAGGAAAGTAGCTAGACAAGTAGGGTGCTGGTGTTGAGTAATCACGATCTCAGGCACTATTCATTGTAAAAATCGAATACTCAACACCGGCAACTGTCACCGCTCACCGCTCGGCATAATTGGGCGCTACTTCACGAACTAGCGGGACAGAATATGGCAAATTGACGACAGCGCGCGTTGGCTCGTCGGTGTAAGCACCAATCTATCATTGGAGGAAGCCATGTTGATCCGTCTGCTCGTAGTTCTGGCTCTACTATCGTCTTGTTCGTTATCTGGTGATGACGTCACGAAGACTGTCGAGGTTTCCGCTGACAGGTTGGCGGAAATAAAAGCCAAACCTTACATAGGAGGGAACGGCCCTGGCGGCTTTTCTATAGCAGCGCTCTCGGGCCTGGCCGATGACTCGTCGCCTGGCGGGATTCTGTTCACAGGATTCGGTCCCTATTTGCATGAAATGGGATTCAAACCCAACATGGTGATTACCGAAATCGATGGCGTCGGCGTTGTTGACATCTTCGCTGATCGTTGGCGAGTTCTCCGTCTTCAAGATCCGAGTGCCTATGATGCGGCACATTACAACGACCTTATCGAGTACATCTTCGTCAGGGAACCCGTAGACAAAGTTATACTCACAATCGAGGTGAATGTTTCGATAACCTCGTTCATCGAAGGTCAATACGAACCGAATACGGAAGTCTGGCAAATTAATTTCCAGCGCTAAGGCGCAATCGCCAGCTGAATCAGTTAGCCAGCACCTCTTTAAGCGCGGCGATCAACGCATCAACTTCCTCAATGGTGTTGTAGTGCGCCATCGATACTCTTACGCAGCCGCCGTTCGCCGTGATATCCAGGTACTCTGCCAGGCGACGCGCGTGGAAGTCGCCAAAACGAACGGCGATATTGTAGGCATCAATTTTCTTCGCGATTTCGCCGGCGTCCTGACCATCAATGATAAAACTAATTGTTGGCACACGCCGCGGGTCGTCACCGTGTTCGAAACCGATGATCCGGCAATCGTCTCGTGAGCGAAGATATTTGAGCAGGCGTTCCGCAATCTCGTTCTCGTGGTGCGTGATCTGCTCGAAAGCCGCCTCGATTTTGTCTCGTACCGAACCGCTTTCGCCAGCACGCTCTCCAAGTTCTGCCAGGTAATCAACAATACCTGTTGCAGAGTAGGCCAGCTCATAACTCGCATTGCCGGGTTCCAGTTTGGCCGGCACTTTGTCTTTGCCGTAGAAATAGTGATAGAGATTGTCGAGTTCGGCAAAGAGTTCAAATTTGCCGTACAGCACAGCAAAGTGCGGCCCGAAAACTTTGTATAAGCTGAAAGCCAGGAAATCAACATCCAGTGCGGCCACGTCGATGGCCCGGTGCGGTGCGAAAGCCACAGCGTCGACACAAATCAGGGCGCCGTTGTCATGCACCACCTTCGCGATATCGGCAATCGGGTTTATGGTGCCGAGGATATTTGAGACATAAGTAACGGCAACCAGCTTCGTACGGTCCGTCATCAGGCTCTGCAAATCATTGAGGTCTAATTCGAGACTGTCTTTGTCGATGAGCCAGGTCTTGATATTGATCCCGGCATCCTCGAGGCCTACCCACGGGCCGATATTCGATTCATGGTCCGATACCGTAATGATGATTTCGTCACCCGGTACCAGCTGGCTTTTCATACTGCGGGCAAGATTCTGCAATGCGACCGTGGTTGATGCAGCGAATGCAATCTCCTCGGGCCTGTTTGCATTCACCAATTGCATCATCGCCTCGCGACCACTCTGAAACGCTGCTGCCGCGTCTTGTGAAAGCGCGTAACTGCCACCGAGTTGAACATTCATGTTAAAAAGGAACTCGTTCATTCGCTCTACGCTGCGGGACAAAATCTGCGTTCCCCCTGCGTTGTCAAACAGAGCCCAGCCATTCTGCAGACCTGGAAACTGCTCGCGTACGAAATCGATATCAAGTGAAGTTGTTTTATTCAACGGGTTTTCCTGGGTTAGTGGGCAAGGATTGCTTGCAAGAAATTTTGTGTGCGTTCTTCTGTCGGTGCATCGAATAACGTATCCGGTTCGCCGGTTTCGATAATCTTTCCTTCGTCCATGAAGACAACCCGATCGGCCACCTGCCGGGCGAACCCCATCTCATGCGTTACCACGAGCATCGTCACGCCCGAATGTGCCAGGCGTTTCATGACCTCGAGCACCTCGCCAACCATTTCGGGATCAAGAGAAGAGGTCGGTTCATCGAACAAGAGGATTTTGGGTTCCATCGCGAGTGCGCGGGCAATGGCAACACGCTGCTGCTGTCCGCCCGATAATTGATCAGGGTATTTGTCCGCCTGCGCTTCTATACCCACTTGCTGCATTAACTGGTCGGCTTTCTCGTCAGCCGCTCCATCAGATGCCTTCCTGACTCGCATGGGTGCCAGTTTGATGTTTTGCCGGATAGTCATGTGCGGAAACAAATTAAACGCCTGGAAAACCATGCCGACTTCGGCTCTGACATTGGCAAGTTCCTTGCCTCGTTTTACGGCGATACCATCGACGACTACCTGACCCGGACTGTCAAATGATTCAAGCAGGTTAATGCAGCGAATCAGCGTTGATTTGCCCGATCCGGACGGGCCAATGATGCAGACCACTTCACCTTCGGCCACGTCGAGATCAATGTTGTCCAGTGCCGTGAAGCTGCCAAATTTCTTGCTGAGGTTTTTAATCGAAACGATGCCGGTCATCGCGATGCCTTGTTTCGATAGCGTTTTTCCATGCGACCGACCAGGTAGACCAGTGGCCACAGGATCGCCACGTACATCAGGGCGGCGACAATTAATGGCGTGGGATTGGCTTCCAGGGCTTGTGCCTGCGTTGCCTGTTTGAGCAGGTCGGGCATGGCGACAACGGAGGCCAGCGCCGTGTCTTTCATTACGTTAATGCAGTTGTTGGTGAGCGGTGGAATGACAATGCGTATTGCCTGCGGCAGGACAACGTCGGCCATCATGTGTCGATAGCCGAGGCCGAGTGCCTGCGATGCTTCAAACTGGCCACGGGGCACAGCCTCAATGCCTGCGCGAAATATTTCTGCCGTGTAAGCGCCGGATACAAGCGTTAGCGATAGCGCCGCCGACATAAATGGCGATAAGCGCAGACCAACAAAAGGTAACGCGTAGTAGACAACAATGAGCAATACGAGAATGGGTATTGAACGGAAGACATCGATATAAATTTTGGCAATGATTGCCGCGGGCTTCACTGCATAGATGCGAGTGAGCGCAACAATCAGGCCCAGCACGAGGCCGGCAACGATCGCGACTGCACCGAGAGCCAGGGTCACGCGCAATCCCGAGACGAGCAATGGGAATGATGTGACCAGTACACCCCAGTTGAAAAAGGTTTCGACGAACGTCATGGGGATCGCATCTGTTTCAGTGTGTGGCCGGCTTTTCGAGGACGGTCGCCGTCGAACTGTCCGCGGCGGGCAGGGTGCCAAACCACGTCTCGTGCAGTTTGGCGATAAAGCCTTCCTCTTTCAGCGTACCGATGACGTCGTTAACTTCGTCGGTAAGCGGATCTGCTTTGGCGAGCATCATTGAATAGCGCTCGCCGGTTTCAATGCGCTCGATCACCTTGAAATACGGCTTACCCTTGATGTAGTAAGCCAGGGCAGGGATATCGGAGATATAGCCGTCGATGCGACCGCTTTGCAGATCGAGCATGGCCGGCGCGAGGCCTTCGAAGCGCCGAATATTGTCGAAGCCGTACTTGTCGCGATTGGCGGTTGTCCACATGTCGCCAGTTGATCCGGTGTCCACGCCAATTACCTTGTCCTGCATATCACCGAGTCCGCCGGCCGGGCTTTTGCTGGAGACGGTAAGAGACTGTGCGCTGTCGTAATAGGGTTGCGTGAAAGACACCGAGCCCAGACGCTTCTCGGTAATCGTTATAGACGATATCGCGATATCGATGCGCCCGGACTGGACCGCAGAAAACAATCCGTTAAAAGGGATGTTGACGATATCAACCTCGCGTTCCAGTCGTCTGCCAACTTCCCTGACGAGATCGAGTTCGAAACCGACGTAGTCGCCAGAGCCGTCCTGAAACTCCCAGGGCACGTTGCCGATGTTTGCGCCGACAGTCAGTTCAGCGGCCGGCGCCGGGCCGGACAACCCCAGCGTGCCAACAACGATGGACAAAAACAGTGATTTCAACAGAACTCCCCCTCAGGCGTAATTAGATCACGCCTGCCCGGGTAATCCCACATCGGTCAAAAATAGTGATTTCATATCGTCGACGTCGGCGTCGGCGATGATCAGGGGAGCAGGGTGCCGGGCACTGGATACGTTTTTCCCACCATTTCACAACAGGTATACGGATTGTGACTGTCTTTGATGCCGACCCAATGTGCTAGTCTCGCTCGCAACAAGGATATTGGTAGCCAATAAATGCATAACGACAACACTTCGCGCCGCAGTTTTCTGCGTGGTGGCGTAGCGCTGGCAGGTGGCTCGTGGCTGCGTTATACAGCACCGGGAATTGCAGCGCTGGCGCAGGCAGCCTGTTCGGCGAAAGAAGACGCTGCGGCGTTCGCAATACTCACTGCCAAAGAAGCTATTGAGTTCGAGGCAATTGCAGCACGAATATTGCCTACTACAGAGTCGCCTGGTGCACGAGAGGCCGGTGTTATCTGGTTTTTCGACCAGACCTTTGGCACTTTCAATGCAGACAATCTTCAGTTTGCACGTAGTGGCCTTGCGGAGTTTCAGGCGGCGATTGGTAGCGGAGTGTTGTTCTCCGGTCTGGATGAGGCAGCTCAGGATGCCTACCTCAAAACACAGGAACAGACGCCGTTTTTCAACATGATCTGGTTCATGGCCTTGACCGGTTTTTTTGGTATGAGCAAGTACGGTGGCAACCGGAACGATATTGGCTGGAAGCTGCTGGATATCGATCCGGAAAAGCACGCCTATCAATCACCGTTCGGCTATTACGACGCGGAATATATGAAGGAACATAGCGATGACTGATTTGCCAAAATTCAAGACGCAGGAGGCAGTCGACTTCGTCATCGTTGGCTCCGGATCGGCGGGTGGCATTATTGCGAAAGAGCTATCTACCGCAGGTTTCGATGTGGTGGTTCTGGAACAGGGCCCTTATCGAAAAGCCGCAGAGTTCACTCATGACGAAGTCGATGTCATTTTCAACAGTTCATTGCTCGGCGGTGGCCCGAAGTTAAGCGGTCAAACATTTCGGGACGATGCGAACAAGGTTGCTCAGCAACCTTCCCAACCTTCCCCACCCCCGGCCGAATATGCGCAGACGGTCGGCGGTAGCAGCGTGCACTTCACTGCCAATTTCTGGCGTCTTCGGGAAAGCGACTTCAAAGAAAAGAGTCTATGGGGCGCGATCGAAGGCACCAATTTTGCCGATTGGCCGATCACCTACGAGGAACTCGAGCCTTACTACACCAAGGTTGACTGGGAAATTGGGGTATCCGGCGCGCCCGGACCATTTGATTCGTATCGTTCGAAGCCGTTTCCCATGCCACCGATGGAGGTTAATTCGTCAGGCGTGTTAATGGAAAAGGCGGCAAAGAGTCTCGGCTTGCACGCACAGCCCGAACCCCTCGCTATCCTGACCCGCGCGCATAACGGGCGCACACCGTGCATCAAATGCGGTTATTGCATGTTCTTTGGCTGTGAGGTCGGTGCGAAGTCCTCAACTCTGGCTGCGATGATTCCACTGGCAGAGGCGAGCGGTCACTGTGAGATACGCCCCGAGTGTGCTGTATTTCGACTGGTGACCGGCGCCAATGGCAAGATCAGTGAAGTGCTTTACTACGACCCTGAGGGCAATGAACAGTCGCAGAAAGCGAAGGCTGTAGTCGTTTGTGCGAACGGCGCGGAGACATCACGCTTGCTGTTACTCTCGGAAAATCCGCAGCATCCCGATGGCCTGTCGAATAGCAGTGGCTTCGTTGGTCGTAACCTGATGTTCAATTCGCATTCGGTTTCGTCGGGACTATTCGAACACCAGCTGAATGGGTACAAGGGTGTCCAGGTAACGCGAGTCATTCACGACTTTTACGAGGCGGACCCAAGTCGAGGATTCTATGGCGGCGGCGGCATAGACGCCCGCGCGTTTCTGTCAGCCACGCCTGTTCTTCACGCCATAACCTCTTTACCGCCTGGCACTCCGCGCTGGGGTGCACAGTTCAAGGACACAATCGGTCACTCGATGACACGCACTATGACGCTCGCCACTGGTTCTACCTCACTGGCTCAGGATAGCAACAACATAACTCTGGATCCGACCCACACGGATCAATGGGGACGTCCCGCGGTTCGGGTAACGTATAAGGATCACCCCGATGATCTTGCGATGGCCACCTTCCTGCAGGACCGGTCGATGGAGTTACTAGAGGCAGCAGGTGCTGAGCAAAGCTGGCGATGGCCGGTCAACCCGCAGACCGGTGGCAACCATTTATTGGGAACGTGCCGTATGGGAAATGACCCGGGCACGTCGGTTGTAGATCGCTACCACCGCAGTCACGAAATCAAGAATCTGTTCATCTGCGACGGCAGCAGCATGGTGACGTCGGGCCGCGGGCAACCAACCATGACGATCATGGCGCTGGCATTCCGCGCGGCCGAGCACATTGGAAGGGCGGCAGCATCGGGTGATATTTAGGTTGAAGATATCTGTTGGAGCCATTGATAATACTAAAGAAGTTCTGGAAAATAAGTTGTCAGAACTATTATTCGACTGAACCAAATAGACCTGACACGTTTTCCAAATTCAACTCGAGAACAAGGGTGAATTCGAGTTTGACAAGGTGGCGAGGCGGGCTATCTCAAGGTCAAGCTGCCCAATAATGTTGCCTCGATCATCTACCTTCGGCGCGCAGCCCAGCTGAATCAGGCTAATCGTTTCAGAGCGTCGACTAGCTGTGCCAGCTCATCCGGCGTCGTGAATACCTGCGGCGTAATGCGAATGCAGTAGCCACTTTCCAGTCCCTTGCGGACGACAGTGAAGATCCCGAATTCCTTTTCCAACCTTTGGTGTAGTGCTGTCACATCTTCTGCCGAGCGCTTGCCTGCCAAGCGGAAAGAACCCATGCCGGTGCGCGATGCCTCGTCGAGGCCGCCGAGAAGTTCGATGTGAGACATTGATTCGGCTTCATTGGTCCATAGCTGCCGCAGGTATCGTACTCGGGCTTCCTTGTTTGCGCCGCCGATCGCCTCGTGAAAATCGAGCGCGTGTGGAATCGCCAGGATGGCAGCAAAATTCGCGGTGCCCACATGGACGCGCTTAGACACCAATGTGTCCCCGGGATCGCTTTCGCCGGGATAAGGCGCGACTTTCGCCAGGCTGCCGCGTCGCATATAGAGCGCACCGACACCCACCGGCGCACCGATCCACTTGTGCAGGTTGAAGCCGGCCCAGTCGACTTGCAGAGACGGCACCTGGTAGTCGAGCAGCCCCCAGGATTGGGCGGTGTCGCAGATGATATCTATGCCGCGCTTACGTGCCTCTTGCGCAATTCGTGCGACCGGAAGTACCAGGCCGTGCTGATTGCTCACGTGCATAAGCAACATGAGCTTGAGGTCGGGGTTCTTGTCGAAGGCATCGCGATACAGCGCAAAAAGCTGCTCCTGGTCCACCCGTGTTGGAATGATCAGCTCGACTGGCCGTGCGCTTCGAGCACCCTCCAGCCACTGCATCGCTGCCTTGAAATGCGGGTAGTCAATATCGGCATAGAGGACTGCGTCGCCGACCGTGAGGCCTCGGTATTGCCGTATCAGGCTGTCAATCGATTCGGTCGCGTTACGAGTCAGCACGATTTCATCGTCGTGCACGCCAAGCGCGCGGGCCACTCGCCGTACGCTCTCCATCTGATCTGCATCGAATTGTTTTCTGGCATAGAAAGAATTCTGAGCATTCACCATCCGCGTAGCGTCGATGTAGGCATCCTGTACAGGATGAGCCATCTTGCCCCAGTAGCCGTGCTCGAGGTTGACGATACCGACGGTGCGGTCGTAATTCGTGGCCACTTCGGACCAGAAGGATTCGTCCTGAGCCAGCGCTGAAGGACTCGTGTCGGCGGGCAAGCCTGGCAGGTGCGCTTGTGCGGATCTGCCAGATATCGGTAAGCCGACAGCCGCTCCGGCTGCGATCGCCCCAAGCAGCTTGCGCCGGCTAATACTAATTTTCGGAGTTGCCACGATGGTGTGCCCAATATTGCCTGTTCCGCAAATTATATCCTATTTGTACGTGGCCCCTGAGAGCATTCGGCGAGGTGCTGGAATGATGGTGCCCACTTTGGTGCAGCGACAATAACTTTCATTCTTGTTAACCGTCTGCTTTTCCCGATAGCAAGGGACGGTGCCGGTGTTCACTTAAATTACTGATGGCTGCATCAACCTGGCAGACCAGTTGACTCGTGCTGGCAGGCACGTTGATGCGGTCGCAGCGGCGAGTAAAGCGCTGGAGTTGACGCCCGGCAGTGTCACCGTAGAAGTAAATCTTGCGCTCGCATAAGTGCTCGCCGAGCAACCGGAAGAGGCACTGGCCGTTGCCGAGAAGGCGGAATGGCGCTTTTTCCAACTACTCACACGAACATTGGTGCATCACGATCTTGGCAATACCAGGCAATCAGATGAAGCGTTTACGTCCATGATCGATGAGTATTCTGGTAGTAGAGCTTTCTATATTCCAACCGCATATGCCTGGACAAATGATGTTGTTAGCGCACTTGAATGGCTACAACGCGGAGCGGATGAAGGGCAGCCCATGCTGGGAATCAGAACCGATCCGTTTCTGGCTTCGTTGCACAATGACGCGCGGTGGGATTCGATATTGACGGAATTAGGTCTGTCGGATGATCAGGTCGCGAAAATAGAGTTTTAGGAACGCCCGGGGGCGATAACTTACTGAAAAAAATAGCCTAAGAGAATAAGGTCTCAGATATATTTGTTTCAGTCGACAAATAAACCTGGCACCTTCTCACGCTGTTCGTGTTTTTCAAACCAGGTGACGGGGCTTACCCGCCTGGCAAGCTACGAATCCTTGGCTATTTTGTCGATCAGCCGGATCTCGTCGCTAGTGCATATCCATATTCGCCTTGCGGCTTTGCTGATGTCGGTCCACTCGGCTGTTGAGGAATTGGGTTTTACAAAGACTTTCAGTGGATCAATCTCGTACACGAACGACCGAGTGTCATGCTTGAGTTGTCTGAACATTATGGCTGGGACACCGGACGTATAAATACTGTTCCTGGAATTCTCGACATTTGGCGTCGAAACGAATGCGCCAGGGGTATCAGCGAAAGCGAATACTTGATAAGAATCCCCATCCGTCGTCGTAAATTGTCCAGATGTAGTGTCCACAGTTTCGGCATCGAAAATGTTCGAGGCAATGTACTCAGTCGCCGCTTTTCTATTGGCGCTTTGATTTGCCTTGCCGGGTTTTAGAATCTTCATATTAAGTGTCCTTTCGACAATTCTAATACAATGCGGCGCCAGACGCCGAAAATCTTGCGCCAGGACGAACTTAAGGGAAACGACCTGCGTAACAAGATGCCCGGCACGAAATAACGGGCACAGTGGCGGCAGACCTTGTAGAGGTTGTTTTTCATGGGGAGTCGTGGGCATGGCCCACCCCTGCGGTAGGGACAATCAGGTGCGAAATAGCGTGTCAGGTCCATTTTTCGACTGAAACATATTGACCTGACACCTTATGGTCAATGGGCGACCACTAGTCGTGCCGACAGACTAGAGAGCCGGAATTTCTCTCTGCCGCATCGGCATAGTATCGATCAGGGCATAAATATCTGTCATTGAGGTAGCTGTTTCGCCTGATAACTTCACAGCGCCGTCCTTGCCGATAAGTCTCAGGGCAAACGAATCCGGGCCAATGCCCAAAGCGACCCGTGCCATGGCAGTTTCTTCGTTTGTTAATGCCTGGGTGCCCGCTGTTGAACCTGCATTGTCCAGCAGCGTGACGAGCGCCATGTCGCGATCTGCAAATTCCTGGGGAGCCAACGCCAATTCGTGTTGCTGTCGTCTCAGGTTCTTATCATCGTAAGTCGCGGCGCTGAGCACGAGAACGCGCTTTTTCCATTGGTACTGTGTGAGCTTGAAAGGTTCATCCGCCAAATAGGCGTGCACACTGGCCATTTGTAATTCAAAAGGGCCGTCTTGTTGGTCGTAGATCATCAGGCCCATGCCTGTTATTTGTTCGAGGTCGAGGGCAGGGCCATCCAGTTGATTGCCGCGGACTCTGGGAATGAAGTTTGCGAACGGAATGTCGATCGTGCTCCATGTGCCTTTGCGAGTTTCGAAATCGGCCCAATAACCGATTGATCTGCCTCGCCAACTGGCGGCGGTGCTCAATCGCCAGGTATAGGCACGTCCATCGCCTTTTACGTATAGCCGGATACCAGCGTAGTCTGACAAATCCAGCTGCAGTGGTCTTGTTCGGATTGAGCTAAAACCGCCACCATTCGTGTTCGTTCGGCCGATGAAGCTCAGCTCACCCGGCTTTTGTTCGAAATCACCCTCGCTCCGTCCGCCCATAACGTTATCGTTGACCACATGCCAGGCCACGTCGGAACTGTTCGTGGTGAAGTCAGTGAGCAGTATTTGCCCCTTGGTTTGAGCGTCCGAGGCGTCGAGAGGCATGACGGGTAAAGTCATAAGTAGTAATCCAAAGAATAGTGAAAAAGGTGTCGAGTCAGTTGTCATGTCTCATCATTCAGGTAATCCAGGTGCTCGAACGAAAATGCAACAGGGGCGACGTTAGTCAAGGACTCGATGACTTTGGGGTTAGCCGTATTACCTTCTTGAAGCATTGTGAGCTGGTCGCGAGTGACGGGGAAAAACGGCAGCCAGTCGAAAAGGGTTGCCGCCAGCTTCATGAGAGTAATCGGTATCGGAATGATCCACTTCTTCCGCCCGGTCGTCGCAGCGATGCGACGAATCATTTCGGGCCACGACAGAATTTCCGGCCCTCCCAGATTGTAGGTCTTACCGATGGTCGACGGGTCAGTCAACGAATTGACGAATGCGCGTGCAACATCCTTAACATGCACGGGTGACATGAGAATGGCGCCGCTCGTCGGTCTCATACCGCTGAAGAATTCGACCGCCGGTATCGGTTTTTGCACCATATCCCGGAATAGTTGTGTCGCGAATTCCATTCGCCCACGCGGGTCACCAAAGATTACAGAAGGCCTGAATATCGTTGCCTTGAGATTGCTCGCGAGCACCAGGTCCTCTGCCTGCTTCTTGGTCTCCTGGTAGCGGGTGCCGGGACTCTTCACACCGATAGCACTCATTAGCAGGAATCTCGCTACGCCGTTCTCAATGGCTGCGTCTACAGTTTTTACAACACCATCGTACTGCGTAGCCTCATACGTGATTCCGTTCCTGGGGCTCTCTCTTAGTATGCCGACGCAGTAAATGACAGCGTCGCAAGCGGAAACCAGTTCAGCAATACATGTAGCGGAGTCGATACTCCCGGAAACGACGCGAGTGGAATCCGCTTGCCGAGCTTTATGCTCACTACCGGGACGAACAAGCTGGCAAACGTCATGTCCTTGTTCCAGAAGTTCGTCGACGAGGTAGCTGCCGACATAGCCAGTGCCACCGACGATCGCGACGCGCATACGTTATCTCCGTTACGACAAATCAGTCCAATCACTACATTTTAAGCGCTGACTCGATCTCCGAAATGATCTTGTCATCATACGGCTTAGTTCGGGGGCTAAATTCGGTAATCAATTTTCCATCTCTGCCAATCAGGTACTTGTGGAAGTTCCAGGTTGGGTAGGTGCCGGCTGCAGCAGCCAAATCGTCATAGAACGGGTGCGCTGCATCCCCTTTGACGACAACCTTTTCAAACATTGGAAACTTGACTTTATACGTCAATCGGCAGAACTCCTGGATTTCCGCTTCGGTGCCGGGCTCCTGGCCCATGAAGTCGTTCGACGGAAAGCCGAGGACCACGAGCCCCTGTTCCCCGTATTCCTTGTAGAGCTTTTCGAGCCCGTCATACTGGGGTGTATTGCCACACTTCGACGCTGTGTTCACTACCAGAACAACTTTGTCCGAGTAGGCATCGGAAAGATTAACGACATCCTCAGCGGCTAGCCGCCGAAAATCGTAGTCGAGCAAGACGGTGTCAGAAGCCATGGATAAAATGGCAGTCAATAACAATACCGCGCCTGTTGTGAATCGCATATCGCACTCCTAAAACATGAAGAACCCAAGCGAAGAGTTCTCCTTCCAAGGCCTTATCGTGCCCGTTCGCTCACTGTGTAACCAGCCAATTTTTGTAACAAGTCGTATCAATGTACTGGCGCAATCTACGAGAACACACCAGTAATGGTAGCGAAGCCCTTGATAACGCGATATCACGCGATCGTCTGCGACTATTGGACGCGCACTGATTTCGCCCGTCGAAGGCGATTCGGGTGCGATTGTTAGTCTAATTCTTCATCAGAACGGGGCCGACCAGTCAGAGCGGAAAATATAGGGCAGCATCATCGCGCCATTTCCCGACCGGTAGAGGCCCAGATCCTGCAAAACCGGAAAAAACGTCTATGCTTAGGTGAATAGTGCTAACAACGACAACAACAAGGAGCACGGGGAATGAAACGATTAATATTGGTCACACTGACGGCGGCCCTCACATTTTCGATGAATATTTCGACAACATTTGCACAGGATGGGCCTCCACAATTCAGGCCGGTCGAAATGTGGGTGTGTTCATTCAAGGACCGTAAGGACCAGGATGACATGAATAATGTATACGAAATGATTGAGGCCGCAGATGGAGACGTTGCCTATGCAGCCTGGCAGCTCAATTCCTTTATGACTGGCAGCCGCGGGCAGAATATGGACTTCATCTATCTCGGTGCATGGGCTGACAACTCGACCATGGGAGCAAATCTCGAGAACTCCTGGCAGAATCATGCCGAGATTGATGAAGCCTGGGAAGAGGTCGTCGACTGCCAGGGATTGATGTTTGCAAGCCTGCGGATACAGGCGAATCCTGAAGGTGCCGACGGAAGCGAAGACTTTTTGCTGGCAGTGAGAGATTGCAATACCGGGCACGGCATAGGAAACGCGCAGGCGGTGGCCGCTATACGGAAGTATAACGACTATCGCGTTGCCAATGGCTTAACCGTTGGTACGTTCGTGTGGTTCCCGGCTTACGGCGATGGTAACGCCGATTTTGACTTTAAAATTGCAACGGCGTATGCCGGGCCTCGTGCATGGGGCGATGCGGGCCAGTGGTTTACCGACAACGCAGCCTATCGGACGCGCAATGCCATTGGGGATGGCATCCTCGAGTGCGACGAGCCTCGTATATACACCGGAACTACGTTGATGGATAACCTTAACTAGCAGTAGTCGCGGTATTTTGCAGGGGCGGCAAGCGTGGCTTGCCGCCCTTTTCTATGTGGGGTCGCGAGACCGAGTCGGTGGATTTTGGATGCTAATGCGAAGCGTGCCGGGCTTTGACGAAATTAGGGTGTCAGGTTTATTTTTCGACGACAGCAAATAAACCGGACACCTTTTCCATTCAAATTCAAACTCAAACTCAAAACCGGTCGTGATACCAGGAAATCGCGGCTAAAGCCGCTCCCACGATCGAAACTACAAAACTATGGGATCAGAGTAAAAACCGAAAGCGGCTGCACTTGACCTCACCAGTGCACTGGGCATCTCTCCGAAATTATGGATGAATCTGCAAGCTACTTACGATTTGGACAAAGCGAAAAAGGCGAGGCGCGCTGCCTGAGCAAAAGTGACTTTCAAACTTGGGGGATAGTTTAGACAATTGCCTCCGATGCTTGCTGCGTGGCAAATCAGTATACTGTCCCCGCTATAACTCGATACCCCCGCAATCAATGCCCAACGCCAACACCGTAATCATCCTCGATTTCGAAACCACCGGCCTGTCCCCAAACATCGGTGATCGCGCGATCGAAATCGGCGCTGTCAAAATAAAAAATGGTGAGGTGACAGATCGCTTCCAGGAACTCATGAATCCCGGACAACGCGTGAGTGGATTTATTGAATCCTACACTGGTATCTCAAACGCAATGCTCAAAGATGCGCCGCCTTGTGGGGAGGTAATGCATCGCTTTTCTGATTTTATTGATGGTTATAACCTTGTCGCCCATAACGCCTCCTTTGATCAGCGCTTTCTGGATGCGGAGCTGCGAAGAATCTCCAGGAGAGTCACTGGTCAGTTCGCCTGTTCCATGCTCGCGGCGAGACGCATTTATCAGGATGCGCCCAATCACAAGTTAGGCACCTTGGTGGGCTACACGAACATTCCCTCGGAAGGTGTTTTTCACAGGGCCCTGTACGATTCGGAGATGACGGCCAAACTTTGGCTGCACATGCTGAATGACATTGAGTGCCGGTATCAGATGGATGCGGTCCCATTCAGGTTGATGCAAAAGTTGGCGAAGACGCCGAAGCATGCTGTTGGGAGATTTCTGGAGCGCTGGTAGTTGCGCAGCCTGTTTCAGTATTGGGTGATGCGGGGAATTTTGGGTTCAGGGCAAATCCGGGGTCAGAGTAAAACTTTCAGGATCTTGTTCTGACTTGAGATTTGGAAGTTTTTACTCTGACCCCGTATTTACTGATTCTAATTGTGGCAGCAGCCTGACAAACCGACTGAAAATCCGCGTGTCGGTGGTTCGATTGACTACGGGCTGGAAGCAGCCCTTGCCCTCGCTTCGCTCGGGTTGCTCCGCATCGCTAGCCAGCTTCTCTGGCTGGTCCGCCCCTGGCCACCACTCAAACGCAATTCGGCTGGAATGAGTAGCAGAGCAATAAATCGGCGAATTGTCAGCTAGAACTCCACGACCGCTATCGATCGAGCAGGGAGTTGAAACTCGGCTGTCGGCATTGCAACTGCTGGCAGGCTCGACGCCGGGTCGGCACTTTCGTCAATGACAAATATTTGTGTCGGTGTTGCGGTCGCACCGTCCAGTATTACGCTAACGGTTCGAGGTAGGGTGTTGCGATTGACCAGGAACACTCGCACTGTGCCGCTTTGTAAATCGCGGGTTACGAGTACAGCGCCTTGCCCCGAGTCCAAACGTCCGTCTGCGAATCCTTGCACATCCAGTCGCTCAGCGTTGCCGGCAGTCAGTTTTGCCATCAATTCATAAGCTCGATACAGGTAGCGTGGTGTACCGCTGTTGTCGATGAGTCCCAGTGCAAGCGCTGGAAAGAAGTCGTAAATGATGGCGTTATGAGAACGATCGAGACCGGCAATCGCCCCGAGCGCGACAACCGTTGCTGCATGCAGGGCGGGGTCCATTGTCATCGCATATTGCTGGTCGCCAGCACGTGTCGCCAGGTCGGGGCCCCATTCGCCGAGTACGAGTTCGGCACCTTGATAATCTGTCGAGTTCCGAATTGCAGCTTCGGTTTGTACAATAGCATCGACAATAAATAACGGATCATCGTTGTATGCGTGAAAAGATATGAAATCGAGCGGAATGTTAGTGCCATCGAAGCTATTTATGGTTGCGATCGCGCTGGCAAAATTGACGAAGCTTGCGAGACCGATCTTGATTCCCTGACCTGCCGGATCAATGGTTGAACTTCGATACGCGTCCAGTTCCATCAGCGTCGGTATAGCCATATCGAAAAATGAATCAGGGTCCGCGGCCAGTGTCGGCTCCCAAAACTGCGGCGCCTCAGGTTCGTTCCAGACTTCCCAGTACGTGACCGGTCGTGGTCTGTCATTACCTGTCTTCGTTCCAGTCCCTTCCACCACCCGTTCAACCAGGCCAGCAACTGCCTTTGCGAATACGGCGGGATCTGCAGGTTCATTGTTGGAGACGCTGTTCGTGAATGTTGCATCGCAGTCGAGGCGATTCGGTGTCTGATTGATCGACAAAGCACGTGGCATGTGATCGATAGATACAAACGGTGTCGCGCCGAATATGTTCGCATCGTCAATAACCGAACGCACGTAATCCAGGGCATAACGACTATCGTTGATGTCAGCATCCCCCACCAACGATCCATCGGTGTAGCTGAACCAATCCCGACTTGCTATCAGGTCCAGATCTGCTGCGAATGAAGATTGTGCGCCTGGAAACGTGCCCGGACATGCCGTGCCGTCGGTTAACGTGGCAAATCTTTCCGTGGTGATTTCCCAACGGCCCAAGCCAATTCTCCAGTCAGCTCCAGAGCCGCCAGGAGCAGCAAAACCAGCGCCGGCCATGGCAGGTACGAGCCCTGGAACATTTTGGTAGTCGAGTAAGACACCGGACAAGTCGTAGAATCCGGCCACTGCCGGCGCGAGCGGCGCAACGGTGATGCTGGTGTCCACCGCGAGTTGCCAGTCGACCGCGGCCGGCGGCGGAGGTGGCGGTAAGGTCGGGGCATTGGAGCCGCCAGAACCACCACAGCCCTGGCACAGAACGATCAAAAACGTCCAGAGCAAATGCGAACTGCATGGAAACGAGTGACCCTTGAACCGATTACGAATGCGTTTGGATGTGTCCATAAGGCTGACTCTGTTTGGCCTGGTAATTAGAACCCCACCGTGTAATGAGTGAGTTATCTGCCTATTAATATGACAGCTCAAACCTTATTGGCGTGATACGACTCTCGAATTGAAGAATGGGTAAATGGGGTGGTAAATGGCTTCGAACCGATTTCCTGGATTTTTGTCTGCCCAGTCGCGACTGAAATTAATGGCGTTCAAGCGCGCCGCAAGTTACGACTTTACACTGTTGGAAGATAGCGAAGACGTCGCCGGGGTGTGCGAGGTGTGGGGAACGCCTGGCGTAATCATTGTCGATCGTGACATGAAGATTTGCTTCAAACTCTATACATTGCCGCAACGCGTTTGTGTTTTTACGATAAGGCAGGCATGTTCCCCAAATGACCCAGCACGAATACATCTTTATCGCCATTTCAATCGTTCTCGGCCTGGCGATGGCACGCTTGCTCCACAATGCTGCCTTGCTGGTTCGCGCCCATAGTCGCGTGACCTATCACTGGGCAACGGTGCTGTGGAGCAGCTGCATCTTTATCTACATCCTGCAACTCTGGTGGGTCGGCTGGGAGCTGCGCCGGGTCACTGACTGGTCCATCATCGATTTCTTCGCCCTGGTGATCGGCGCGATATTTATCTACGGCGCCGCTGAGCTTGCGATGCCGGTCGAGGACTACGACACTTCTGACAATACCGAACTGGATTTCCTGGCGCACAGCCGCTCACTCGGGCGAGTGTCAGCGATTTCAATGCTCGGCTACTTTGCGGTCGGGCCGTATGTCAACCTGACAATGTTCGGCAATCCTCCGCTGCCATCGTATGGGTTTCCAATTTTTGGTGGCAGCCTGATGATGCTGATGATCCTATGTCCGCGGTGGTTCAAATGGCTGTCAGTGGTATTCACCGGCTACACAATCCTGATTCTTTACCTGACTGCCTGATCGACTCGGTCGTGATATTAGGAATTCGGGGCTAAAGCGGCTCCCACGATTGTGCCAAAAGTTATGTGGGAGCGGCTTTAGCCGCGAATGCTCGATCTGGCAACGGCGAACAAAATAAAACCCGAGTTGATGTCTTTAGCAAACAAAACCAAGTGGAATCCAAGCTCATCGAAGTGGCTCAGGATTTCAAATCCTGGATTGTGGGACACCTTTTCCACTCAAACGAAAAATTGATCGTGGTATTGGGAATTCGCGGCTAAAGTCGCTCCCACGATTGTGCCAAAAGTTATGTGGGAGCGGCTTTAGCCGCGAATGCTCGATCTGGCAACGGCGATCAAAATAAAGCTCGAGTTGATGTCTTTAGCAAACAAAACCAAGTGGAATCCAAGCCCATCGAGGTGGCTCAGGATATCAAATCCTGGATTGTGGGATAGCAGTGGTATCAGGTTGGTTGTTCGACTACAGCCATTAAGCCGGATACCTTTTCCACTCAAACGAAAAATTGGTCGTGATATTGGGGATTCGCGGCGTCTCAGCTTTTAAATATTTCTAAACGCCGCAACGAAGCACAATAGTTTAGACAGCCGCTCCCACGATCGGTGCCACAGAGTCTTCGTTGTTTAAATCTCGAATAAGTACGTCGCCTTGACAATGATCTGGTCCTGCGAAAATCGATCAGCAGGGTCGAGTCCCTCGCGGTCATTCTTGTTATAGACAAAGTAGACATACGACAGCGGCCGATACTCCCAAGCGAGCCGGAGGTTCCAGGTGTTTCGGTCGGCCAGGCTATCCCATTGAAAAAATCCCGTGACCTGAAGCCGCGGATTTAGTGCGAGGCGCGCGTTCACTCGGTACAGGCGGGTGGTCTTGTCTTCGGCGGCGACGCCGAGGTCCTCTAGTTGGTTCACCTGGACATCGGCGGACAATTCGATCTGTGGCCTGGGGGCGAATCGCGCCGACACGGAATAGCTGGTTAGCTTGCCGTCAAAGTAATCGCCTGATTCCACACTGACGTCACCCGCAAGCGATGCGGACTGATCCGTTCGTGCGCTCGCCCGGTAGCGCGTGTAGTCGTACTTACCGGGTGCAATTTCGATACCAGCAGGAAAGAACGGCTCTTCCAGTCGTTGCTGATTGGGCTCAAAAACGAAATCAATCTGAGCGCCGGAGTGATAGCGCAAACGAAAAGGTCGAATGGGCGCGTATGCAAACAGAAGGTCTCCATCATCCGAGCTACGGAATGCGAACACTGAGGCGCCGGGACTAAAACTGCGAATGGACGTCGGCAGTTTTGTTGATCGAAAGTCGAAGCTCGTGAGCAGGCTGTTCATCATGTAATTAGTATCGAGAAGCTCGAGTCCAATACCGGGGTTGTAGTCCTTACTGAAGTAGTTAAGCGAGCTAATATAGATTTTGTTGCTTTGATAGAACCCCCACAGCTGAGCGCCAAGACCATCGCCGGTTTCGTCGTCATCGGAAGCGGACAGCATTCCCTGTATCCCAAATGACTGTGTGGGCTGCCATAGTCCGTCAACTGTATAAGTTGCATTACGATTTTTTGCGATTGTCTGACCACTTGTGATGGAGTCACCGTCCTCGCGATAAGTTAGCATGCCGCCGATTCGGCTTTGCCCGGAGACGTTGCGTGAATAGCGCGCTACCGCAAAGTCTGCCGATGGATTTGTACCGAATGCCTGTTGCCGCATTGCCAGCAGGCCGACCTGTCGTTCAGATGAGCGGCTGGTCAATCGAAGGCCACCATCCAGAGGGATTGGGTTGCCGAATTCATCCAGACCAATACGTCGGCTGAAAAACGGTCGTATCCATTCGGTAACACTGGCGGTGAAGATGTTGGCGCTCTCCAGAAAAAATTGCCGCCGCTCAGGAAAGAACACACTGAAACGATCGAGATTGATGACCCGTCGGTCGACATCGGCCTGGGCAAAATCGGTATTGACCGTGAGGTCGAGTACAGTACTCGGCGAAATTGCCCACTTCAGTTCTCCCCCGACTTCGACGTCGGAAACATCCGCCGCCGTCGTTTCCCTGAGGCGCTGACTCAAAACGTACGGGTTGAGTTGCAGATTCGGTCTCAGCGGCGGCGTTTCGAAGCCGCGCAGTTCGCCGGCATAGGCCATGCGCTCAATTGAAAATGCGCGCGGAATAGCCGGTAAACTGGACTCCTCGTTCAGACTACGCACGTTACGGGCGAAGATGACACCGAGGCGATCTGCCCCATCCGGATAGCGGAGGTTTCGCCAGGGAATTTCGATCTCGGCGACCCAGCGATCGTCGTGAATTACTGTGCGTACCGTCCAGCGGGCATCCCAGTTCAGGTTGGCCTCAGTGCCGTCGATAACCTCCAGGTCGCGCTGATTGCCGTGCGGCGTCGTCTGAAATATGACCGCGTTGCGCTGGTCCAGGAAGCCATCGATCGAAATTCCAAAAAGGTCATTGTCATCAAACGAAAAGTCGCGTCGCAGGTTTTGCACGCGCGTAAGATCTCTGGGTTGGAAGCAAATCGCGGAAATATAAAGCGCATCTTCGTCATAGGCCAGGCGAACCTCGGTCTTGTACGTTGGATCCGCTTGTTGCACAGGCTCTTTTTGCACAAAGTTTGTGATCACCCGGGCTTGTTGCCATATGGGCTCGCTAAGGTCGCCATCGACCGTAATCGCACCCTCCAGCCGGGATGCCTGAAACAACGTCCGATCCATCGGCGGGTCAAAGACCTCTTGAGTGATTCCGACGGCTGGCAACAGAAGAATCGGAATTATCAAGAGCGACAAAAGGTTTTCGGGTTTCGTTCTGGCATGCATTGGGGAATTCCAGCTAAGGTGACGGGGAAACAATACGAATGGCGCGCTCGGAATGCTTGTCAGCCATGATGGTTTATTGTCGTTAATCGTCGCAAAAGGGGGCGCTGACACGTTTTGCGACAGTTTTTCTTGCGACCGTGTAATAGAGTCACGCTATGACCGAGCAATCAGCCCATATTGTCGTCGTCGATGATGATGACGACATCAGATCGTCACTGGCGAAATATCTGCGTAAACACGGATTCAGAGTGAGTGTTGCCGCGAACGGTGAAGAGCTGAATCAGGTTCTGTCCACGGCCAACGCCGACCTCCTGGTTCTGGACATCATGTTGCCGGGCGACGACGGCCTGACGATATGCAGGCGCGTATTGGAGACCCGGCAATTGCCGATCATTTTCCTGACTGCACTGGCAGAGGATATTGATCGAATACTCGGGCTGGAGCTGGGTGCCGACGACTATGTGACCAAGCCATTCAATCCGCGCGAATTATTGGCACGAATAAAGTCGGTCATGAGACGCAGCCAAATGCTGCCGAACAAGCCCCGGATCGCGAAGGGCGTCGTGAAATTCGATCGATGGCAGTTCGATATTTCGCGTAAAGAAATTATGGGCTCGGACAATGTCGCAATCCGGCTCAGCTCAGGCGAGCACCTGGTATTGGTGTCGCTGATTGAGCACGCCGGCAGCACATTAACCCGGGACCAGCTGTTGAACCTGACGAAGGGCCGCGAGGCCCAGTTGTTTGATCGAAGCATCGACAATGTCATTAGCCGTCTGCGCCGGAAACTGGAGGTCGACCCAAAGAAGCCGTTGATTATTCAGACTCAATGGGGAAATGGGTATGCGTTTGTGGCTGATCTCGAGTCTGCTTCATGAGTTTTCTATCACGGATGATGCCGAAGTCCATTGAAGGGCAGATGGTCGCAGTGCTGGCAATCTCAATTTTGCTCCTCCTTAGCGCACTCACCGCGCTGGATTTCATGGAGCGTAAATCGACCATCGAGTGGGCCGAATCCAATGCGACTCTGAACCGGCTGGAAAGGATGCGAGCCGTGCTGGAAAAGGTGGACGCAAGCGAGCGTGACGGCGTGCTGCGAGTGTTGTCCGGGTGTCATGACGGTTACACCTTAAGCGCGCGGCAGTTCGGGCCGCTCAGCGAAAACGCGCGCACGAATACGATTCGGGAAAGTTTTGCACAGCAGTTAGGCGTTGCTGCTGAGGATATCGCGGTTGGCTACGCAGACCTGACTCGAGACGATTTTTCTTACGCTAATTGCGCCGCATCCGAGATCGATTTGCCGATGACCGCTATAGTGATCAGCGTGCATCTCCAGTCGGGCGGTTGGTTCAATGCGGAAGTGCATCCGCACGAGTGGCATCTGCAGGATCTTATCGCACAAATTATTCGCTATAGCTCGGCCTTGATACTGGTCGGTGTATTCGCACTCTTTCTGATTCGTAAGCTAAGCAGGCCGCTCAAACAACTGACAATTGCGGCGGATGAATTTGCGGATGGCCTGAAGGTTTCGCCTGTCGATGAAAGTGGGCCACCGGACCTGCGGCGGGCGATAAAGTCGTTTAACACGATGCAGCAACAGGTGGCCGACGACGTCAAGAAACGCACCGATACGCTTGCAGCTATCAGTCACGATCTACGTACCCCGTTGACGGCTCTCAGAATAAGGGGAGAGTTGGTTGACGATGATGAAACGCGTCGCGATTTGGTTGCAAGCATCGACAAGATAGACAAGGTCATTGCTTCCGGGTTGGAATACCTGCAGGGAGAATCCCGGACCGAACCTCTGCGGGAAGTCGATCTGAGTACGCTGTTGGCGAGTGAGTGCAGTGACTTTGATGAGTCGGGACAAAATGCAAGGTTTGTAGGCGAGAAGGGCGTGCGGTTCAATTGTCGACCGGATGCGCTTGCACGTGCTGTGCGGAATCTTATAGAGAACGCGAACAAGTACGGAGACGGTGCCGTTGTGGATTTGCGATCCGGTGAGCAGTACGTGGACATAACCGTGTTAGATACCGGGCCGGGAATTCCAGCAGACAAAATTGATGAGGCACTGGAGCCGTTTCGCCGACTATCAATGGCGAGAGAGAGTCAGCAGGGCGGGTTCGGGCTGGGGCTCGCGATTGTGGATGCTGTAACCAAAGGACACGATGGCCAGCTATTGCTGGAGGCCAACAATCCATCGGGACTCGCGGCAACGATTCGATTACCGAGGACAATCGGTTAGCCCGCGCTTTGGTCAAAGCCATGCCTAAATGGCGCGCGTCCTGAGGCATAGAGATGCCCATCTTTGGCAGGATTTTTGCGTGTAGTTTCTGTGTAAAAAAGAGGGGCACAAGCGCCCCTCTTTGTTGCATGCGGGATCAGAGCACGTCGAAGCGGTCGAGGTTCATCACCTTGGTCCATGCCTGGATAAAGTCATCTGCAAACTTTTCTCCTGCGTCGTTAGCTGCATAGACTTCTGCGATAGCTCGCAGCTCGGAGTTTGACCCGAAAACAAGGTCAACCGGCGTGGCCGTCCATCTTAGGTCACCCGTCGCACGATCACGACCTTCGTAGACGCCCTCAGATTCGGCTGACTTTGCCCATTGCGTGGACATGTCGAGCAGGTTCACGAAGAAATCGTTGCTCAACTTGCCAGGCTGATTTGTGAACACCCCATGCGCAACCTGTCCGGCATTGGCATTCAATGCGCGCATGCCGCCAACCAGAACGGTCAACTCAGGAACGGTAAGAGTCAGCATATCGGCCCGATCGACGAGTAAATCTGCTGGCGATCTGCGATTACCGTTACCGAAATAGTTACGGAATCCATCCGCGGTCGGTTCGAGAACAGCAAAGGAGTTCACATCGGTCTGAGCTTGTGATGCATCAGTGCGCCCCGGTTTGAAGGGCACCTCCACGTCGTACCCAACATCGTTTGCGGCCCGTGCAACGGCTGCAGAACCGCCAAGAACGATCAGGTCGGCGAGCGACACTTTCTTGCCACTACGCTGCTTTCGATTGAAGTCTTTCTGGATGTCTTCGAGGCGAGCCAGTACTTTTGTCAGTTCATCCGCATCGTTGACGGCCCAATCCTTCTGCGGTGCAAGTCGGATACGTGCTCCGTTTGCCCCGCCGCGCATATCGGTGCCACGGAAAGTAGCTGCTGATGCCCATGCTGTCCTGACGAGCTCGGGTACCGTGAGTCCCGACTCAAGAATCTCTGACTTCAATGCCGCGACGTCATCGGCGTCAATCAAGTCATGATCGATGACGGGAACGGGGTCCTGCCAAATCAATTCCTCTGCAGGAACCTGAGAGCCGACGTACCGTGAGCGCGGGCCCATGTCGCGATGCGTCAGTTTGAACCAGGCTTTGGCAAAGGCGAGTTCGAACTCTTCAGGGTTTTCGAGCCAGCGCGAAGTAATCCGTCGATATTCCGGATCGAACTTAAGCGAGAGGTCGGTTGTAAACATGATTGGGGCATGCCGTTTCGACGCATCGTGTGCGTCCGGCACAAGCGTAGATGCGGCGCCGTTGGCAGGAATCCATTGGGTTGCACCTGCCGGGCTCTTCGTCTGCACCCAATTGTAGGTATAGAGGTTCACGAGATAGCTGTTGGTCCATGCAATCGGGTTGAACGTCCAGGCGCCTTCCAGGCCGCTGCTGATTGTGTCGCCCGCATTGCCGCTGCCACATTTGTTTTTCCAGCCGAGACCTTGCTCCTCGACGTCTGCCGCGGAGGGCTCAGGACCCACGCAATCAGCCGGAGGGGCGGCGCCGTGTGCTTTACCAAAGGTGTGTCCGCCGGCGATGAGTGCAGCGGTCTCTTCATCATTCATCGCCATGCGGCCGAACGTTTCGCGAATGTCCTTCGCTGCTGCCAGCGGATCCGCATTGCCGTTCGGCCCCTCGGGATTCACGTAGATCAGGCCCATCTGGACAGCGGCCAGTGGATTCTCCAGTTTCCTGTCACCCGTATAGCGCTCATCGGCGAGAAATTCCGCCTCAGGACCCCAGTAGACCATGTCCGGCTCCCATTCGTCTTCACGACCGCCGGCAAAACCAAAGGTCTTGAAACCCATGGACTCAAGGGCAACATTGCCTGACAGGACCATCAGGTCTGCCCATGAGATAGACCGACCGTACTTCTGCTTGATCGGCCAAACCAGGCGCCGCGCCTTGTCAAGATTTACATTGTCAGGCCAGCTATTGAGCGGCTCGAAGCGCTGTTGACCGCCGCCGGCGCCGCCACGGCCGTCAGCCACCCGGTACGTACCCGCGCTGTGCCATGCCATGCGAATGAAAAACGGGCCGTAATGTCCATAGTCTGATGGCCACCAGTCCTGCGATGTCTTCATTACCGTCTCTATGTCTCTCTTCACAGCATCGAGGTTAAGCGCTGCAAATTCCTCGGCGTAGTTAAAATCATCGCCGAGGGGGTTGGACTCAGGCGCGTGCTGTCGAAGCGGGCTGAGGTTCAGCTTTTCGGGCCACCAGAACTGGTTCGACTTCGGCTCACCTTGTGCAAAAGCAGGGCTTGAAAGTATCACCGGTGACATCGCTATCGCCAGAGCGGCGAGTAAAGGTATCGATCTGTTAATCATTGGAGTTAGTCCTCTTGGGCAATTCACATAGCGTCCTGGTGTTGAACCAAATCGCGGATACATTTTGAATTCGACTGCACATTTTGATTTACGAGCGCACGCAGGGTGCGCTGCGTCCATTTGCACGAGTCAGAAGCTCTGACCTCCTGAGTAGTATCCTCAAATCTATGCAAGCCCGATTTGCAGACGATCCAGATGAGAATAATTGTGATTTAGAATTATTCTAAATTCAGATTTAGTCTAGTAACCTTGGGGCAATATGTCAATTCGAGGGAAAAGAAGGGGCCGCACCAATTTTCCAGGTTTCTCTGTGCCCACTTTGGTACCCAAGCCAGGATTACCCAACGTCACTAAGGAACACCTACCGGGCTGTAAATCTGCCGCAACACGTTCTGTTGGGCTGCCTCGAGTCATGCGGGATCGTGATATCTGTCGACTGCGAATTCGCGTGTCCCGCTCGGAGAAAAACTCCCTCAACATTCAGATCCGCGAACCTCCATGCCCGGTTCGACCGCACTAATGGTTAGTGCTACTGCCAACTTTTCAGCTCGGTCAGAATGTCCGGAATTCTCGTTTTTCAGAGTCGCTGTCCACCAATTCCAGAGCCTTTCGCTTCTGCTGGCGTTCCGCTTCAACTTAGATAAAATTGCCGTGGTACTAGAGTGGCGTGAACGATCATGTGAGTGGTTGCAATACTCTTAAGGGAGAACATTAGTAATCGTCGGGATACTCATGATTTTTCAATGATTATTCCTGGGAAATTTATGCTCACTGGTCATCAGTCGCTTGCCGTCCAAAATTGACCACACTGCCGCAACGGAGATTTTAATGGGGCACCGCATAGTGAAAAAGAATTCAGCCGCTCTCGGCGTTGCCATCCTGGCCTTGATTTTTAGCGGATGCGGTGGTGGTGGCGGAGGTGGCGGTCCGGCTCCGCCGGCCGGTCCGCCGGCCACAGGGACGATTAATACAGGCAGTGTACTGGCCGTTTCCGGGCGTGCAGTTGATGCCGCGTTTCAGTCCGGTGGTTTCGGCAACATTACGAATTTTGTTGGTTTGACGATAGTGGCGACTGGCGAGCCGGAGACTCTCGGCAAGGGCATCGTTACAAAAGCAGGCGTTTGGAACGTGAATTCACAACTACCGCTTGGCGCCGACATCACGCCGTGTGATGTCGCAGGTTCACTCACGGTTTCAGGCGATATTGCGAGTCCGTTGACGGTCACCGACGGTGACTTCCTTGATTACCTGTGGGCGGACTGCGATGACGGGTTAGGGCAGGTAATCAACGGCCTTATCGGCATGACATTTACTGAATTTGAAGGAAACCTGCTGGCCGGAAGGATACTTCTGAAGGTTTCCCTCTCGGTGCAGGGTTTTCAGGTCATCGAAGGAACGGATTCCCATACGACCACCGGCGACCTGGCACTGACTATCGATTCGTTAGCTCAACCTTTGACCGTCGTCACCACGATGGGCTCGACGTTGACGGTCAACGATGGCATCAGCACGGAAACGCTCACTGATTTCTCCAGCACCGTTACCGAGGATACCAGTCTTTTTCCGGCTAATTTCACAACTGAAGCGACGGGCCGGGTGTCGAGTACCCAGTTCGCTGGTGTTGTCAGCTACGCCACGCCAGTCGCATTCGAGGCTTCGGGTGATGGTTTTCCCTATGTGGGTGAAATGCTGGTTTTCGGCACTAATAACTCATCCATTCGGATTACAGCGGTCGATGAGATCACTGTAATGATTGAGGCGGACTACAATGGTGATGGTGCGGCTGATGCAACGATCGAAACGACATGGGCCGCGTTGGTTGATGGCTAGGAAAAAGTGTCGGGTTGCTGCTGTCCTGCAGAGTTCAGCTTTATGGGCGTGGAATGGAAGGTTGGTGCAATGTTGCGGCCCTCTTTGCTGATTTGAGATATCGCCCGCTGGGCGGGCTCCTACATTACTAATTAGAATTGTAGGAGCCCGCCCAGCGGGCGATTGTGAGCTATTCAAGTCAACTTGATGCTTGATCCGGGCGCCGATTTTGAGTTTATGGGACAGTAGTGGCGTCAGGTTTATATTTCGATTGAAACAACCAATCCTGACACCTTTTTCGTGTTGCGGTTTTCTTTGCTGATTTGAGGCTTCGCCCGCTGGGCGGGCTCCTACATTACTAATTAGAATTGTAGGAGCCCGCCCAGCGGGCGATTGCGGGCTGTTCAATTCAACTTGATGCTTCATCCGGGCGCCGATTTTGAGTTTATGGGACACCTTATTCACGGTCGACCGCTTTCTATACGAACCGGCCTTTTTCAAACGCGATCGCGGTAGAATTTTGCGACGCCACTTTATCTACCTACAGTCAGAGCGAGGCGAAAAAAACTATGGATCAAAATCAAATCGATGAGCAGGTGTTTGATTTGTATGATGAGTACTGCCACGGGAAAATTGATCGGCGCCAGTTCTTCAAACGTGCCTCAGAACTGACGGTCGTCGGCATATCGGCGGTGGCGATGGCCGAGGCCCTGATGCCCAATTACGCTGAGGCTCAGGAAGTGTTGTTTACTGACGAACGCATCAAGGCCAACTGGATCGACTATCCCTCCCCAGGTGGCACCTCTGGTGAAATGCGCGGTTACCTTGTCCAGCCAGCCGGCGAGGGCCCATTTCCGTCTGTGCTGGTTATGCATGAAAATCGAGGCCTAAATCCATACGTGAAGGACGTTGCGCGTCGCTTTGCCGTCGCTGGATTTCTGGCGCTCGCGCCCGATGGTTTATCACCGATCGGCGGTTATCCCGGCAACGATGACGAAGGTCGCACGATGCAGCGTACGCTCGACCAGGCAAATCTTCGGCAGGACATGGTCAATAGCGCGCGGTATGTCAGGTCACACGCGTTGTCGAACGGCAAGCTTGGCGCTACGGGTTTTTGCTGGGGAGGCGGCACGACAAATTTCCTGGCGACCGAAATGGGTGAGGAACTCAATGCTGCTGCACCATTCTATGGAAGCGCAGCCGTCACCGACCAGGTTCCCGCGATAAAGGCGGCGATACAGGTTCACTATGCCGAGGATGACGAACGCGTCAACGGTATGCGACCTGAGTATGAAGCTGCCTTGAAAGCTAACGACGTAACCTACGAAATGCACACCTACCCCGGCACGCGTCACGGGTTTCACAACTATTCAACACCGCGTTACAACCCCGAGGCGGCGCAGTTGGCGTGGGAACGCATGGTCGCCTTTTTCAGGGAACATCTTAGCTAAGCGTCTGCATAGAAAACGGGGTCGAACCGAAATAATAAGAAATACGGTTCGACCCTATTAGAGAATCCTGAACCTTTTCACCGTTGCCTAGAGCACAAACGGTATCAACCACCAGGTTCGTTTTTTGTACGACGCCCATTCAGGGTAACGCGACATACTGGCTTCTTTAATTATCATATTGACGGCGAATAGCCCGAGCCAGACCCACGCAAGTACCATAGTGGGCAGCCAGTGCCAGACCATCATCGCGAAGCTGCCGTAGATCATGATCTCACCAAGATAGTTGGGATGGCGCACGTAGCGGTGCATGCCGTCGGTGATCAGCCCTTGCCGCACCCGCAGGGTGAAGTACTTCTGAGCGTCTGCTGCGATCATAATGACGCTGCCCACGATGCACAGGCTGATGCACAGGCAATACCACGCAAAATCAGGCAGCGGATAGTTGGGTTGTGACACCCCGGACACCAGCAGCCAGCCCAACACCCAGTACCAGCCCAACACGCCAACGAATGCGTTTATACCGCCACCAATAGTTATACGTCGCTGCCAGCCCGGGTCTGGAAAAGCCGTGTCCTTGAGGATCCAGACCAGGCCGTAGCTGCCTTGCATGGCCGTGTAGACCCACGCGCCAGTTGACGTATTGCGGTAGTAGGCGATCAGGGCGAGAAGAAACACGAACGTCCCCGCCTTCTGGAAATTGATCACCCAACTGAATTTCCATGGCCGCGGTCCGCCCAGGAAATCGCAAACGAGATAGTCGGTGTAGCGGCGCATCGCGAGCGCCCAGCCGGGCGCCGCGTAAGGTGTTGGTGTGCTTGAGGTCGCTGGGTTTGTGTTAACGATGACGATCTCCGGTGTTGGTGGCGAGTACTTTACAGGTTCAGTGTCCAACGTTAGTGATTGCGCAGGAAATAAGGTGTCAGGTTACTGCTGTTTCATAAACTTGAAATCGGCGCGCGATGAAGCATCAAGTTGAATTGAGTAGTTCGCATTCGCCCGCTGGGCGGGCTCCTACATTGCTAATTAGAATTGTAGGAGCCCGCCCAGCGGGCGATGTCCCCAATCCGCAAAAAATACCGGAACATCGTGCCAACGCTTCAGCCCACCGCAAGGAAGCTCGTCTGTATTGGACAGCAGTGGTGTCAGAAAAAACTGTACCTGATATCAATCTCCAACTGACGAACGAGCATCACCGACTAACGCATCAAATCGGTCGGCCAGTCGCTGATTTGCATCACGACAACCTGCTACCACCTTTTCCGCCCAGCCAAAATATTCCAGGCGCCTGGCGTCATCCCAATCTTCGGGTGGAACGTTCATGATGTCGGTAACGTTCGAAATTTTGTCGGCCATTTTGATCATTTTGGCTTTAGCGGAGAGATGCCTGGTGTGTTCGATTTGCAGGCGCTTGCGTTCTGCCTTATCGAGACTTTTGTCATCAGTAACTTCCATGACAAGACCCATGACTTCGTCGCCGAACTGATTTGCTAATTCATCGGCAGTCGTCCTGGTGTCTTCTACAGTGTCATGAAGCAGCGCCGCTTGAATGGTTGCCAGGTCGGTAACGCCGCCGACGCCTGTTAGAATTTCTGCCACCGCAATGGGATGATTAATGTATGGCGAGGCCTCAAGTCCCTTTCGACGTTGGTCGCGGTGTTTGTCGGCAGCGAAATGGGTCGCTTTTAGAATGCCCGATTCAGGTGATGTTGGTTGGCTCACGATTTTCCTTGATTGGCATGATTACGTTAATCGATATATATATATATCGGCGTCATTCAGACGCCGTTGCCGGTGGCCCATCCGGATGCGGCTCGCACGCAGGAGGCTGCAGTACGTTGTACTGCAATGCTGCGATGCGCCATCCGTCTTCGGTGCGAATCATGTTGAATATATCAATGCCGCAGTGTGACCATGCACCGTCGACATAAATGTCGTACGGGTACCAGACGATTCCGATCGTGCCCGAGATGAGAACGGTCGGATCCCAACCGCGTTCCACGAGGTCAACTTCGAACGCCCGGTCACGCGTGTCAGCATAGGTCCGTGCCCGAACGCGGTATTTGCCCTCGTGCACATCGCCGACATAGATCATGGCCTCTTCGATCATCAGGCCGGCGAGGCCCGCCGAGTCTTCTGCAGTAATTCTTTCCAGCGCTTCATCGGCTACGGCGAGCAGGTCGGTTTTGTCGTCAGCAATGGCGAAAGTAGAAAAGCAAAGCGTTAATGCGATCAGAATGCGGCTAGAGCTCAGCATGGAGTGCTCCTGTGTGAGTTTTGGGGGATTGTAACGCGTCGTAGAGCTCCGGCTGAGATTAGGGCACTGCTGTCGCATATAGGCGAGTTTCCTGGCGGTGGTCTGAAGCGTTGGCGCGATGTTCCGGTATTTTTTCGGAATTCGGGCATCGCCCGCTGGGCGGGCTCCTACAATTCTAATTAGTTATGTAGGAGCCCGCCCAGCGGGCGATTGCGAGCTATTCAATTCAACTTTATGTTTCATTCTGACACCTCTTCCCGGCACGGGCTTTCGATAGTCAATCTGTCATGCGATGAGGATAGAATCAGCTATATTTAGGCTAGTATAAAAAACATTCACCGAGGTGGGCCGTCAGGCCCTACAAAAACAAAACAGGTGGCAAATGGATACTCACAAAAAAAAGATCCTGCTGGTATTGGGGTGCGCAGTGATCGTCTTTTCCGGATGCCAGCGTGATGAACCCGCGGTAACGGTAGAGCCGCAAGCAGAGGAGCCGGCTGCAGAAACTCGTACCGCATGGGTCGATGCGGAACGGCTTCTTAACGCAGATTCGGACCCGGAAAACTGGCTCGCTCATGGCCGAACCTGGTCCGAACAGCGCTACAGTCCACTCGATCAAATCAACGATGCAAATGTCGGCGAGCTTGGCCTGGCGTGGTATTTGGATCTTGATACCAGCCGCGGTCAGCAGGCCTCACCCATTGTCGTCGACGGGATGATGTACACGACCAGCGCCTGGAGCAAGGTGCAGGCACTGAATGCCAGGACCGGGCAACTCGCATGGCAATACGATCCTGAAGTGCCCAAAGCGTGGGATGCCAAATCCTGCTGTGGCGTCCAGAACCGCGGTGCGGCGGTTTGGAAAGGCCGGGTTTTCGTTGGCACGATCGATGGGCGGTTAATCGCGCTGGATGCTAATACGGGTGAACTTGAGTGGTCCGTCCAAACAACAGATCGCTCGGACAACTACTCCATTACCGGCGCACCGCGTGTTGTGAACGATCTCGTGATCATTGGCAATGGCGGTGCCGAATATGGTGTTCGTGGCTACGTAACCGCGTACAACACAGAGACCGGCGAACAGGTCTGGCGCTTTTGGGCCGTACCTGGAAATCCCGAAGAGGGTTTCGAGAACGAGGCCATGAAGATGGCGGCCGAAACCTGGACGGGCGAGTGGTGGAAGTTCGGTGGCGGTGGCACGGCGTGGGATTCCTTTGCGTACGATCCGGCGCTTAATTTGTTCTATATCGGCACGGGTAATGGATCACCATGGCCGCGCACGCTGCGAAGTCCTGGCGGTGGTGACAACCTGTTCCTCTGTTCTATTGTCGCCGTGAACGCCGACACCGGTGAATACGTCTGGCATTACCAGACTGTGCCTGGCGACACCTGGGACTACACGTCGGTACAACACATGATTCTTGCGGATCTCGAAATCGACGGCCGCGAGCGCAAGGTCATCATGCAGGCGCCGAAGAATGGCTTCTTCTATGTCATCGATCGCGAAACCGGCGAATTTATTTCCGCCGAAAAGATTATGCCGGTCAACTGGGCGACGCATATTGACCAGGAAACCGGGCGGCCGGTCGAAGCGCCGGGCGCTCGATATGACGAAGTTGGTATTGCCAAGAAAATCTCGCCGGGACCCGGCGGGGCGCATAACTGGCAACCGATGTCCTTTAGTCCGGTTACCGGCCTGGTTTATTTACCGGCGAAACAAGAGCCGGAAATCTACAGGTTGGACCAGAAATTCCAGGCACAGTCGATCGGCACGAATTTCGGCATGGACTACTGGAATCCGCAGGGCGAAGTGGCCGACCTTCCGCCGGAATTTGGTGAGGAGTTTCAGGGTTACTTACTGGCCTGGAACCCGGTCACCCAGAAGGAAGTGTGGCGTGCGACACACTCGACCTTCCACAATGGCGGTGTGCTGTCCACTGCGGGCAACCTGGTATTCCAGGGAAATATTGACGAGAAGGTTGCCGCATATAACGCAGCAACCGGCGAGAGCCTGTGGTCTATGAACACGCAGACCGCCATGCTGGCACCGCCGATTTCGTATGCGGTGGATGGCGAACAATACGTTGCTATTGTTGTTGGTTATGGATCGTCATCGGCATTGTGGGCTAGCGGGGAACTAAATCCAGAAGGTATAAAGCGCAATATCAGCCGCGTGTTGGCTTTCAAGCTGGGAGGAGATGTGCAGCTGCCGGAAATGCCGCCATTGCCGGCGCGCCCACTGCCCGCGGAAGACTTTGGCACCGAAGCCCAGATCCAGGCCGGCGCGGTCTTTTTCGGCAGATCGTGTGGCGGATGTCATGGCGGGGCTGCGATAGGCAATGGATTAAATCCCGACCTGCGCTATGCGCCAATTACCGCCGATGCCGCAGCGTGGAAAGGCGTCGTTATCGATGGTTCACGAACTGAAAATGGCATGATCTCTTTCGCCGAAAAATATAGTGAAGATGACGCAGAAGCGATGCGTGCGTTTGTCGTCAGCCAGGCACACCAGCAACCAGAGTGACAGAAAAGGTGTCGGGTTTATGTCCTGATGTTAAACAACTTACCAGTTAGTGGCCGGCGTTGTGCCTGGCCAAAAAAAGCAGATCCGGCACTACTGCTGCCGCATAAACTCATGACCAACATTAAATCCGTGTTATCTCGGAAAATCGCGGCAAGATGCCGCTCCTACGATATCGTAGGAGCGGCATCTT
>RCNC010000477.1_pt1 | contig 37100 bp, 37 predicted proteins | sample 2041301 | NCBI WGS metagenome assembly RCNC01 (sample SAMN09708231, study PRJNA481090) | Marine sediment metagenome, whole genome shotgun sequencing project. | biome: marine sediment; feature: ocean; material: sediment; isolation source: Sewage treatment plant 13A marine sediment (STP13A) ...
GGTTATCATCTCTTAGATGCCCATGGATTTTTCTTGTTGTCTGATTGGTAGCACGCATGAGTTTGACATAAACACTTAGAGCGTCTCGTTGATTTTTAGGCAGCCTATTGTATTTCATATTAACCTCTGTGTTTGCTTCGACATCGAATTATTAAAGTTCAAAGTATATCTCCCGTTCCCTTGAGTCAAGTCCCAGATTACAAAAATCATTGACTCATATGAGATTAAAATATTCCCCTTCAGGAAGCAGATGCTTTAAGCTACCGGCATTAATGAAATTGACGAAACACCCAAAACAGTGAGGTCCCTACAAATAAATCTGGTGGGAAAATGATGATTGAGGACGGCTATCCTGGGCCCGACGTGCGCACTTTGCCATCCATGCGAGGGTTAACATTGCCGAAACGAAGATGATCAATGTTGCATAATACTCCAACTTACGGTGTTTCCTGTGAAGGTGAGATTTTTTTGACCATTCAAATGTATTAACCTTGCTTCTATGAATCTCAATTAAGGTTCAATTCGACTCCCTGTTTATCCATCGAATTGAAGGAGAATCTGTATCTCTGATTTACATTATCACTCAGCGGACAAAGGATTTGTTTGAAACACACTTTACTCGTGCATCGAAGGTCGTACAAAGTTGGGCATAGAAAAAAAGTCGATAATTTTAAAGGTAATAAAAACAAATATATAACCTAACAAACCGGTCTTTTATCTAACTCCCGCCGCCTCCACCATTGAAAAGATCAATGATAACAGGTTTTTGTTTGCATTTGGCAACTGGCGGAACCACGATTGTCTTACAATTTGTGACCACGCTGGTTGCCTTTTTTGTTTTGAGACTCAGCAAACCTCCTTTCTATTGCAGATCCGACCATCCTGGTATGGTTGGGAATATACCGACCATAGGTCTTATAAACCATCTAAATATCTACATGACATTTCTTGCAGGCGCAGGTCCTGTGCTTTTTGCTAAACCCCCTTGGGCCGCTATCTGAGGTTTCCCCAGTCCACGCAGTGTCGTTTTTACCCAGTCTCGGGTTGGCTCTTAGTTTTGCTTGCTCTCTCTTGAGCACGCTCGCTACTGAGATCGTTTGGGTTATAGCGTTTGGTGGTGGGCTGTGTGGTGTTTCTGAGTGATTATTTGAAATAAGTAGTATCTGTGATAGTCTTAATATGAGAAATTTTTTGTAATTATATCAAAGGAGTGCTACGGAGTCGGATATGCTCGCAATGGCGTTTGGTATTTCCTCACTAGTTTTTTCAATAGTGGCTATTTTTGTTCCAGTATTCGGTGTGTTCATTGCAGGTTTATCTGGAATTCTCGCTTGGATGTCTGTTGGTAGAGCAGTTTTTTTAGGATTAGCTGCAGTCATAATTAATATTTTTAATATCTTTTTATTTTCTCCGACTTTCATGTTTTTGATAGTCCAGGAGGCATCCCAACGTACACCTGATCAGAGTAAAATATTGAATTTCTGGATTATTGTTTTAGCCATTCAGGTTATTGCTGTCTTCCTCTTTATATTTAGCTCAATACTACGTTCTTTGTTAACGTCTCTATCTAACTCAAAGAAATCAAATCAAACTACTTTAGATGGTAGAGAACAGCTAGATTTACAGGATATTAACACCCCTTTCACCAGTTCGCAAAGAGACACATATGAAGATAGTACTCGCCCGAGTTCTGCTACACGTTTAACAAGAATTATTGTTAGAAAAACTCAGGGTGGCAGAAAGGAAAGCAGTAAGTTTTGGAACAGTGGTCCTACCGCATCACCAAATTCTGAAAATGCTAATAGTAATACAGGAAATAGAATCAAGATAACTGGATCAGCCCTGCTAGCAGTTTCTCTTATATGTATTCTTGTACTTGCTGGCTGGGCTGGTTTCAATTTTTATAATAATGGTTTCGAGAGTGTCCCTCTGAACCGTGTGTACGAGGATGTACCTATAAAATCTGATTCTATTAAAGAAACAAAACCATCTGTTTCTCGATCCAGTGAAGAGGGTATCTATGAACCAGGAAAAAACGATGAAATTAGTCGTAAGTCGTTACCAAAATCTGATGATAAAATATATTCGTGGAAGGACAAAGATGGGAGGGTAAGGTTCACCAATGTCAATCCCCCACAAAATGGAAAAAAAGTAACGCACCATCCAGAGTTAAGCGATAACCGAGAGCGTACTTCAGTTGAAATTGTAGATAATGAAGTGTTTATACCTATAACGATAATACATAATTCGAAAAAGTTAGAAACATCATTGCTCATCAGTACTAGTTTTGCGCAATCAGTCTTACCTGCTAGAATAGCAAATTTTTTAAAAGCTGATTTATTAAGTGTTAAATCTGTTAAGACAATTGATGGTGGTGAGATTATTCTTGAAAAAAGAAAAGTTGATCTTTTTAAAGTCGGGCCTCATGTAGAGCACGGCTTTTTAGTTGTCACCCAAGAAGGAAACAGAGGGGTTAATAGAGGTATTCTCGGTCAAGACTTTTTAATGAAGCATCCATACTCAATAGATTATGAGACCCAGTCTATAATTTGGCAGTGAGTTCCATTTTTCCAGGAAACGTGTGAAACCAAGTTTCATTAATAAATTGGGGGTTCGACTCCCCCCAACCTTTCGTCGTTTATTTTGAAGAAAGATATAACTAATCTGAAAACATGAAAAAAATTTGTTTGATATTTGCTATCACATTGTGTAGTTGGCTTGGCTGGAAACTTGGGGATTCATTTGGAATTATGATTGCATATTTATTGAGTTTTGCTGGGAGCCTAGTAGGTGTGTTTTTGGGTGTTTTTATCAATCAGCGATATCTCGATTGAATTGTAGACATATCTGAGAAATCTTGTTTTGACACAAGATGATATCCCCTCATTTACAATGATACCACCGTCTGACTATACGGGGATAGTTCAGACAGTGGTATTGTGCCATACTTCAACAAACGATTACAGGGCTACCCTTGCTCTTTGGTTCCTTAGTACCAACTATAATAGTCGCCGCGGTGCAGATGGGTATCCTCAGTGATTAAGACAATTTTTCTGACTTTGAAGCTGCCTCTTAGATTGATCTGCCATGGACCCCTGCTGGTACGGGACGGGTTATAAAGGCGAACCCGATCAAAGGATTTACGGTGATCTCTTTTGAAGCTTTTGGGATGCCCTGCAACCCTGAAAAACCGAGACGCTTGTCGCCCTACTCGTAATCGAGCTTGTCCACGGCCGATTTTAGATTTTGCAACCAGTATAACATTGTTCAATTTTAGATCTCTGGTGTTTACCCACGGGTGTTGCTGTTTAAGCATGCGTTTTAGCATAAGGGTTGTCGGTTCTCCCTTTTGGCTATTAAAATAGTGGTCATCAAAATCAAGAACGTATTTCTCCATCTCTGCAAAGGCACTGAGTGGCAGGGTAAGAAGAACAGATATAAAGATCAGTACTGACAGTACCCTGCCAATCTTCTGATTCTTATGTGCAGTTTTCATAATGGATTTGCTGTCATCAGTTTTCTGTATTCGTCTCATCATCGACCTCCATAGTTGTGTTTGAGTTGGGCTTCTTGCCTCTTGTCTATCACTCTAGGAGATCAGTTTTGATTTGTCAGTGGACGCCGCCTTACATTCCAGCAATTTAGGGATATATCGACCCGACATCGGGTAGCAGAAGAATTGAAAATAGAGCAGGAGAGGGGATTAGAATACACCCCAGAAGACTTCCCTTGTGTTTTGATTTTTGTCTGTGCCAGCTGCTTGGTGTTATATCACTTCGTTCATGGTAGTCGTTAACGTTCTTGGTTGGCTATGGTTTTTTACAAGGAAAAAAAAGAGAATGTAAGCTGATTTTCCCCTTTCCTTCCAGGGAACGTGTGTACTCCAGTGTTTGTCGGCAGGCTGCTGGTTCGACTCCAGCAGCCAACTAATATGAGAAATCAGTTTTTTATATGTAGTTATTTCAAAACCTTGAATTTTTAGGTAGTGGAAAAGAAAGTATCGAAAGAGGCATCTGGTGGTACATTGAGAGCTATTTCATTAATCTGAAAAGGGTCATTCTACTCTGATTGCTCATTTGACCCTCCTGAAGTTAGTTTTCACAACTCTGAAGCATTTTCAAAACCAGGGTTGATAAAAAGGGCCCACTTAGAAACTGTAGGCCCTTGCGCATAAACAATTCTCAGAGTTCAGATAAGATTGAGCTTGTACAATAAATATTATCGACAGAGCACGATGCGAAAATGTGCTTTGCCGCTTCTTACACGTGCCACTGCCTCGTTGATGTTGTCAAAACTATACTTCTCTATAACGGGGGCAATGTTATGCTGGGCAGCAAAGTCTAGCATCTTTACAATATTGCCTGGACTGCCAACGGGAGAACCTGAGACAGACCTTTGTCCCATGATCAAAGGGAATGCACCGATATCAAGTGGTTCCAGCGTTGCACCTACAAAATGTAATCGTCCCTTTGCCCGCAAGGTTCCGAGATACGTATTCCAGTCAAGCTTTACATTGACAGTTGATAGGATGAAATCGAACTGTCCTGAAGCCGCCTCAATTTCAGAGAGTTCTCGAGAGTTAATTGCCCTGTCAGCACCTAATTCCAGCACTTCCTTCTTCTTTTCTTCACTTGAAGTAAAGGCGGTAACCTCGCAGCCCCAAGCATTTAAAAACTGGAGCGCCATGTGGCCCAGTCCACCAATTCCGATCACGGCCACCTTGTCAGTTGGTTTGATACCAAACTGAATGAGCGGGTTGAAAACAGTAATTCCGCCACAAAAAAGAGGACCGGCGCTTTCCTTGTCGATTGTCTCGGGGAGTTTTATAACACTCGTTGCATTGGCACGTACTTTATCTGCAAAACCTCCATGGTGTGCAACAATTGTTGATTCTGCATTCTGGCACAGATTGTGGTCGCCAGAGAGGCAAGAGTCGCAGGTCATACAATAACCGGAGTGCCAGCCTAAACCGACAACGTCGTCAACCTTGAGGTGGTCTACTTTGCCTCCTGCAGCCGATATGGTCCCGACGACCTCGTGGCCCGGTACAAGGGGATATTGGCTGATGCCCCATTCATTATCTATCATTGACACATCGCTGTGGCAGATCCCACAGAAGTCTACATCGATTTCGACCTCGGTATCTTTCAATGGGCCGGGATCATATTCAAATGGCTTCAGTTCTCCCTGGGGTTTATGTGCTGCAAATGCCTTAATCATATTTTTATCCTCTTTTTATCTAGAGTTATTGTTATTTGGCGCCATGGCGCTGGCTTTCTAGGAATGTAACCATACTTAACGCTGCCGCTTCTGAAGATGCAGGGTTTTGTCCAGTTACAAGGTTTTTATCTACCTCGACATAACTTCCCCAATCTTCACCTTTGCGATACAAGCCCCCATTAGATTTAAGCATATCTTCTACTAAGAAGGGTACAACCTCTGATAGCCCAACAGCTTCTTCTTCTGAGTTAGTAAAACCCGTCACTCTCTGCCCTTTAACCAGGGGTTCTCCATCCACATTTTTGGCATTGCGCAAAACTCCTGGTGCATGACAAACGAGCCCTACAGGCTTTCCTGTTTGATAAAAATCTTCAATCAATGAAAGCGAGTGTTTATCTTCGGCAAGATCCCAAAGAGGCCCATGACCGCCAGGGTAAAAAACAGCATCATAGCTGGATGTGTTGAGCGAATCTAAACGGTGGGTATTGGCAAGAGCCTGTTGAGCTTGTTGGTCTTTTCGAAAGCGAGCTGTAGCCTCCGTCTGGAAGTCAGGTTCATCGCTTTTAGGGTCCAGCGGAGGCTGTCCACCTTGCGGGGAAGCTAAGGTAACTTCAAAACCCTGGTCTTTAAAGACGAAGTATGGTGAAGCAAATTCTTCTAACCAGAAACCAGTTTTAACGCCTGTTTGTCCCAGTTTGTCATGTGATGTAAGGACCATTAAAATATTCATAATTTCACCTTGAATAGTAATTATTATTGCTGGTTATTAACTTTGATAACAAGTTTTCCAAAATTCTGGCCTACCAGCATGCCAATGAATGCTTCCGGGGCCCTCTCCAGGTCTTCAAGGACCTGTTCCCGGTAATGTATCTTCCCAGACCCCAGCATTTCTGTCATGTCCTGGGCGAATTCATCGTAACGATGGCCATAATCGTCAAAGATGATAAAACCCTGCACTTTGATGCGTTTTACTAAAATTGTGCCCATGAGAACTGATAATCGATCAGGACCATCCGGGAGTTTAGTTGCATTATATGCTGAGACAAGGCCACATACCGGAATCCTGGCACCAACATTCAGTAATGGTAAAACGCCATCAAATACTTTTCCGCCAACATTCTCGTAGTAGATGTCAATGCCATCGGGGCAGGCTAGTCTCAGCTGATCGGCGAAATCGGGATCGTTGTGATCGAGACAATCATCAAAACCAAGAGTATCTCTGGCATAGCTGCATTTTTGGGCCCCACCGGCAACGCCAACTACACGGCAGCCTTTTATTTTGCCAATCTGTCCGACGGTTGCACCAACCGGACCAGTTGCAGCAGCCACAACCAAGGTGTCACCTGGCTTTGGCTTGCCGATGTCTAACAAGCCCATATAGGCTGTAAATCCAGGCATTCCCAAAATTCCCAGAGCAAATGATGGGTTCTTGGGATTTTTACCCAACTTGGTCAGATCGGTACCATCTGATACTGCATAGAGCTGCCAACCGCTATAGCCCAGAACCCACTCGCCTATTTCAAAATCAGGATTGCGGGAATCTTCAATTTGACAAACGGTGGCTCCAACCATTACAGCATCTATATCCACAGGGGGAGCATAAGATGGAGCATCGTTCATCCGGCCACGCATATAGGGATCAAGCGACAGGTAGATGCTCCGCAGCAATACTTCCCCTTCACCTGGCACTGGTGGTGAGACTTCTTCTAACCGAAAATTGTCTTTTGTAGGTGCACCGTTCGGGCGAGAAGCAAGTACAATACGGCGATTTATATTTTTAGTTTGTCCCATAGTAATTTTACCTTTTTATAAAATGCATATTTTGAATGAGTTGAATTGGTTTGACACCTTGTGCCTCTCTTGAAATAGTTGACCAGCAGTCTAGCGGGTTTCCTCGAAGATAATTCACCAGAAAAAATGACCGGATCTATGACTTACACCACAGTATTACTGGCTATAATTGACGTGGTCGTTTGCATAGCCTGATGCAGACCATCAGGGTTACGCTGCAATTTGCTCATAAGAGTTGCTCCGAGCCACATGTTATAGAGCAGCTCCGCAGTTATACGTGCATTAATCTTTGTTATTGAGCCATCATCAATGCCTTCTTCAATACATTGCGCTATTCGTTTAACGACCAGAGAAGATCCGTTAAGCAGAGCCAGGCGCATTGGCTCTGATAGGTCCGCCACTTCAGCACTTAATTTTACAACCAGACATTTTTGGTCAACACACTCATCAGATTGAGTTTCGACCCAGCGTTGCCAATATTCCATCAGGCGACTGTAGGCAGAGCTTCCCCGCGGTTGAAAAATATCCTCGAGATCCTCGAGATAACCTCTGAAATAACTTGTGATAATTTCTTCACCAAACTGCTCTTTAGATTTAAAATAGTAATAAAAGGAGCCTTTGGGTACTCCAGCAGATTGAAGGATTTCTGCCAACCCCACGCCGGAGAATCCTCTGCTGACAATGAGTTTATAGCCGGTATCTAAAATATGTTGACGCATTTGTTTGGCTTCTTTCTTCATGGAACAAAGAGTAATACTTAGTAGACCGGTCGTCTAGTACGGGTGGCAGAATATTTGCTAAATAATACTCCTATCTTCTCAATTACCCAGCAATGCATGATGTTTAGAAGCGAGAAGAAATTTTAAAACAGTACCCACCGTCTCATTAACAATCATCTTTTAGAAGAAAATGGTCTAAATCCTACCTGAATTTCTGACTATTGATAGGCGCTGATAAATTTTGGTAGTCTGCTGGAGGTGGAAATGAGAATTTTATCCATTTGGAATGGAACTCAATCTGAATTCCAGTTTTTCCATCGCAACTCAAGTGTGGGTGGTAACGAGAGACACCACTGTTTTAACGAGCACATTGGCATAAATAGATGATGGCATCGGTCAACTCAGGTATTTAGAGGTACGGGGGGGGGCCCACCAGCAATTTACATTATTCTTAAGCAGCCTGGAAGAATCTGGGGCGGTACGTTGTTTTTAAGCACTGAGGTTAAAGCTCTCCATCACAGGCTCAATTACCTGACAAGCAGAAGTAGCTCCCATGTGACGACGGCCCCAAAGGCTACGCCGCAGAATGGAAGAAGGAGTGACCCGATACGGTATCTGGCAGAGATGATAGCATGGAGCACGAGTATTATCAGTAAAGCGAGTGCTGTAATACTATATTTGACCAGCACGAAAATTACAGGACCAAGGGTGATATAATACTTCATCACCGGATTGAGCTCCACAGCTCCTTTTTCCAGCAAAATGAGTGTTAAGGCCGCATCCAATAAACTCAGGCTCAACACAATTAATATGGTGATCAGTAACCTTGGCTGGTAATAATCAAATACAGTGATCTGTTCGCTGTCTTCAGAACGTCGAAGTTTCTGTCGTTTGCCGCTGAAGAACAAGAATTTGAAAAATGGAATATGCTTTTTTCTGCGATTCAGCCCTGAGCGGCGTTCAGAATTTGAAGTTTTTTTCATTCTTTTGTTATCGGAATATATGGAAAAGGTTTTTAATAAACTGAATAATCAAAAGGATAAGACCTTTCTAATGCGTAAAGGCTGATAACCGAAAATGGCATTCAAATGGTGGAGCAATGCATGTTGCCCCTCTGTTTTCCATGTCTCTGAAATTTTGTCATTAACTTGACGATATTTTTCAAGTAGTCGGTGTATATCGGTATAATCTTCAGGAGAATCTTGCATGGATTCATCAATGAGTCCGAGCCACAATGAGCTTGTACCCATAATGAATGATGGCCAGTTTTTTTGGAGATCAGGTGACCAATTGCGGTCGCTGGTGTCCTCAACATGGGGCAATAGCGGGTGGTCGGGATCGTCTATGAGCACTATTTTTATAAGGTTTGCCTCATAGGCATCTTCAAGCACTTTGCTATTGGCAATTTCTGTCAAGACAAGAGAGGCTATCTCTGGTTTGCTGTAAAACATGAACGAAAATTGATGTCCAGTGTTATCCCGTGCTGCTCTTCGGTGAAAACGCCAATACGAAATATCACTAATGTGCTTCACAAGGACCGGTGAAACTACCGCATGAGCAAGAAGGAGATCCATTCCCCAGTCAATTTTCACATCATCTGGCCAGACGATTCGAAAATTGCATTTCCACCAGTAGGTATTGTCCATGATTTTAAAGCTGGGAGGAACATGGGCCGCTGACAACTCATGATCCGGTTTTCTATTTGTGCTGCATCCAAAAACCAGGATACCCATCAAAATAGCCAGCAATACAGTCTTTTTTTCTACGAGAGATATCATTTTTAAAATGGCCCTTTTTGGCTGGGAGTAAACTTAATATCTAAATGTGTTCATTTTACCACAACTAACAGAAATTTTTTTAGAGATAAGCTGAGTTCAACAAAATTAAAGCTAATTCCAGAAAATCCAGCAGGGAGGTTCTCGTGGTAGAAGTTGTAAAATAATTGGGCTGGTGTATTGATTCCTTGTACCTCACTACCCGAATCACTTGATTGACAAGTAAAAAGTAGTTATATGTTAGGCATCAGATATATAGTAGCTCCTTCTGATGTATTGAACCATTTAGTAAACAAACCAGATACCTGAACTATTTTAAGTTAATGGGAGAGGTTCAAAAATGGACGAATTGATGCGTGTGATGAGCCCGAAGCCCAGAAATGCTGAAACTCCGAAGCTTTACCTCAGATCCTGGATTACAGCCAATAGCGTCTTTTTCGATAGAAACCAGGGGGAAATACCAGAAAAATCAATTGACCTGGCTGAATGGCAACTAACCATTGGTGGTCAGGTAGAAAATCCCCTGAGCATTGATTTTGAGACCCTTCTTAACATGCCAAAGGCTATTGCGGCAAATACTCTTGAGTGCTCGGGCAACAGCCGTTCCCTCCTTGATAAAAAGGCATCGGGAAATCCCTGGACAATTGGCGGAGTTGGCAATGCGGTCTGGGGAGGTGTCTGGCTAAAAGACCTTTTAGATAAAGCTGGTGCAACGCCAAACGCCAAGCATGTCGCATTTGAGGGCTTTGACAGGCCATTGGGGAAATCTCAAATCAAATTTATTCGCAGTATTCCAATTGAAAAGGCCATGTCTTCTACACTTCTTGCATATGAAATGAATGGAGAACCCCTGCCGCTGAAACACGGGTTTCCTCTTCGCGGCCTTGCATTGGGTTGGACTGGAGCCAACTGCATTAAGTGGTTAAACAAGATCACTCTTCTCAGTGAGCCATATGCGGGCTTTTACATGGACCAGGTATATCGAATACACGAAACGGGGCAGGATCCAAAATCTGGAGAGACTGTGGCCGGTATCAGCTTAAAGTCCATTATTACCCAGCCGGAACCAGATACCACTTTGCCATTGGGAGAAGTTACGGTTCTAGGCGCCGCTTATGCTGGAGAAAGCAACGTTGAAAAGATAGAAGTATCAACTGATGGCGGCGAATCTTGGCAGGCGGCAGAATTCATTGGGCCGCATGAGCATTTTGCATGGCGGCACTGGCAATACGTGTGGCCTGTTTCACAACCTGGCAATTATTCCATTCTCTCTCGTGCCATAGACAGCAACGGAGAGGAACAGCCCATGAATGCCACCTGGAACAAGCACGGCTACAATAATAATGGTGTCAAAGAACACGGTGTGACTGTTCGGGTTATCTAAGGCTTCGATAGAACAGAAATGGACCGCGTTCTTCTAATTATTCTTTTTCGAAATTGTCTTTTGAGGCCCCGCAAATAGGGCAGAGCCAATCATCTGGAACATCTTCCCAGGCGGTTCCAGCCGCTACTCCGTTATCGGGATCTCCTTCCGCCGGATCATAAACATACCCACAGATTACACATGTCCACTTATCCATCAGTTTTCCGTCCTCTCTCTGTAATTTCTGTAACTTGATTTCCGGTTATTCTTGCGAAGATATTATTTGCATGAGTTCACAAAGCAAAGAATCAATAGTCAGCATCTCCTTTCCGTCAACGATTAAAAAGTATTACCATGTAATTCAGCTCAATTCCATGTTTTTAAACAATGCTACCGAGGAGGAACGCTCATCCGAATGGTTATTTTTTTGAGGACTATCAGTAATTGTGACCGGAACTGTGACAAAAATGGATGAACGTAAATGAGCCCTGGTCCGAAAGAGTGATATCCAGCAGAAAGGTATTAGAGAGAATAACCATTTATTATTTGAATCTTAGGACACATCATAATTTTGTTTGTCATTGGGTAACACACGTTAATCCGGGAGTATGCTCCTCAGCAACCATCAAATTTCAGTTTTCAATAATCAGTTTAATAGAATTGTTTTAGAAGAGGGTATGATAATGAGATTGTAGTTATCAATCAGAATTGATTGACTTCTTGATGAAGGTTTTACTCTTGCTTCGCTGCTTCTTTAAGTTTACCGGTATGATCGCTACTTAAATTTTCAAGGTGTTTCGCTTTATTGATTGGATTTTTAATCATGTTAGTTGCATCTTGGGCGATCTTATCTGTTGTTTTTTCGATGATATCTTTCTCGCTTGATTCGTCCGAGTTAGAGCATGAGAGTAGCAGGAATACTGCTGCAATTTGCAATAAAATAAAACAGTTCTTTGATAATATGTTCATGTCATTATATCTCTTATTGCGGCAACAATCTTCTCTCCAATCTCACTCTATAAAAGTATTTCCGAAGGCTGTTACACATTCAGAGAAGCAAAAAGGTCGAAATAATCTCCTTGCACCAATGGCCTTGTTTACTTTCTCCCTCTCATTGAACCAATCTTCCGTTAGTACGGAGGGAGGATCAGTCAGCTTCGTCAATTATAATGGTGTTCGTCGGGCAGACAGCCATGCAGGCCTTGCAGCCGACACAGGTCTCGGAAAGTTCTATAAAAGGAGTCTGTATGGCTCTATTGCTGCCCCTTTGCGCAAAGCTGATTGCATTTCTCTTAGAGATCTCTTCACAAGCACGAACGCACAAACCGCATAATATACAGTCACTCTTTTCTTCCAACTTGAAGCGAGTGTTTTTTACACCGTATTCACGTGCGAGTTCAATTATTGGGTAAGATCCCGGTGAGCGTGCAAGGTAGAGTTCCAGCAGGATTTTACGGATCCTTATAACCCGTTCCGTGTCGGTTGTAACCTCAATCCCTTCTTGCGCCGGGTACAGGCATGCAGGCTGTATGGAAGGCCAACCACGTTTTACCACCTCGACCAGGCATAAGCGGCAGGCGCCGTAAGGTGAAAGGTCATCATGGTGGCACAGTGTCGGTATTTTTATTCCAGCTTCACGAGCGACCTGGAGAATGGTTGTGTCTTTTTTTACTTCGTATTCGGTGCCATTGAGCGTGAACTTTATCATGTAAATATCCTTCCCAAATTAGTCTACGGCATCGAACTTACATACTTCCTGACAAATACCGCATTTAATACATTTGTCCTGTACTATCTCTGCCACTTCCTTCTTCTTCCAGATAACGGCATCAGCTGGGCAATTTTTAAAGCAAAGGCCACACATTTTGCAGTTTTCCGTATTAACCTCGTACTGGAAGAGCGGCTTGCAGACTTTTGCCGGACAATTCTTATCCTTGATATGGGCAAGATATTCATCCTCAAAATACTGCAGAGTGCTCAGAACCGGGTTTGGTAACGAGGTGCCAAGCCCGCACATGGATGCGTCCCCAATGGCCTCACAAAGATCTTTCATGAGTTGGATATCATCCTCTCTGCCTTCACCATCACTTATACGTTGCAGAATTTCGAGAAGAGCAGCAGATCCATCACGACATGACACGCATTTGCCACATGATTCATCGTTACAGAACTCAATGAAGTATTTGGCGATGTTGACGATACATGTTCCTTCGTCCATGACGATCATGCCGCCTGAACCCATGATCGATCCCGCTTCTTTCAGTTGATCGAAATCAACAGGCATATCTAGTTTATCAGTCGGCAGACACCCTCCAGAAGGGCCACCGGTTTGCACCGCCTTAAATTTTTTACCATCCGGGATTCCGCCGCCAATATCAAATATAATCTCTTTAAGCGTGGTGCCCATCTCAACTTCAATCAAGCCGGTGTTGACAATGTTACCAACAAGAGAGAAAACCTTTGTACCCTTACTGGATTCCGTACCCATGGAGGCATACCAGCTCCCGCCTTTGTCTATTATTGGAGGTACATTAGCAAAGGTTTCAACATTGTTGAGAACCGTTGGTTTTTCCCACAATCCCTTGTCGGTTGCGTGATCATATTTGACCGTCGGTTCGCCGGGAAGACCTTCGATCGAAGCGCGTAGGGCGCTTGACTCTCCACAGACAAAGGCGCCGGCACCCTGCTTGATAAAAATATCAAATGTGAAATCAGTCCCGAATATATTCTCGCCCAACAGACCATACTCCCTGGCTTGCTCAATTGCTGTTCTAAGAATTGATGTGGCCAGCGGGTATTCAGCCCTGATGTAAACGTATCCTTCGGTAGATCCTACGCCAAGGCCTGCTAATGCCATACCTTCGAGCACCGAATGGGGATCAGATTCAATGATACTCCTGTCCATATAGGCGCCGGGGTCTCCCTCATCCGCATTACATATTATGTACTTCGGGTAACCTGTGGCCTTCGCTGCCGATGCCCACTTTCTTCCTGTTGGGAATCCGCCGCCACCGCGTCCCCGTAAACCGGAAACAGTAACCTCATTGACGATATCCTCGGGAGACATCTTCGTTAATGCCTTGGCGAAGGCCGAATAGCCGCCCCTGGCAATATATTCGTCAATTTTCTCGGGATCAATCATGCCCCTGTTTTTAAGGGCGATCAGGGTTTGGTGCCCAAAAAAGCCGACATCAAGCAAATCTGGAATGGTGTTTTCTTCTTCTTTGCTCTTATCGATGAAAGATCCAACAGCTATTTCCTCACCGAGTATTCTTTCGTACCCCCTGCCCAGGGCAAACTCTGAAACAACCTTACCTTCCAGAACATGCTCTGATAGAACCTGTAAGGCCTTCTCATCGTTTAAGCTGACGTAATGGACAGGTGCTTCGCCCTTCAGCTCAACGGTGACCATCGGTTCCAGGCAGCACATGCCTGCACAACCTGAGGTTGTCAGAATAACATCTTCGATACTATTCTTTTCGAAATCCGCTTCGAGGGCCGTCAGCACCTTGGCTGCACCGGCAGCTATTCCACATGTTCCCATATGGACAGTGACCTTGGCTTTACCCGCACCTTCAATTAAAAGAGAGGATGCTCTCACTCTCTGGGTAATTGTCTCAAGGTCTTCTATGTTGAGTTTTTGCCTGTTTACTGTAATTTCCTGCTTCATGAGTTCAGTCGTCTATGCGGTTCCGTGGGATACGATTATTCCCTGTATTGTTTGATCAGTTCAGGGACTTTCTTTTTGGTCATCAGACCATGTACGTCTTCATTGACGGTCAGCACCGGCGCCAGACCGCAGCAGCCTATGCACCTGACCTCCTCAATGGTAAACAAACCGTCCGGGGTGGTTTCGCCACTCTTGATCTTCAGTGCCGGCTCAAACGTCTCGAGAATCCCCTCGGCACCTTTGACGTGACATGCTGTTCCGGTACAGATCGTTACTTTGTGCTTGCCAACAGGGGTGAGACTGAAGGCATTATAAAAGGTGGCTATCCGGAAGATTGTGCTCAGTGGGATATCAAGTTCATTGGATATTTCGCGCAGTGCGGCCTCCGGCAGGTAGTTGAAGGCTCCGTTAATGGCATGAAGTATGGGCATAACCGGTCCAGGCGTATCCCTCTGCTCATCGATAATATCCAAAACCTTTCTTCTGTTTTGACGGTCCAGTTTGGCCTTTTTCTTATCTTCTGCCACCTGTATGATGCCATCCCGGGAAAATGTCCATTTCGTCCGGATGTCAAAGGAGTCGGTGTCGGCCATGCCCTTTACGGTACTCAGCAGGTCAGGTACGAAAAGTTCAATATCGTCCTTGACTTTAACCTGACAGGCAAGCCGCGTTCCGGTCTTTTTTTCCTCCTTGCTGATAAACATCTCTTCAGTAGGCAGTAAATCTCCGCCGCCACTTTTGACGTTTAGCTTACAGAATCCGCAGCTTCCTCGACCGCCGCATGAAGCCGGAATTTCCATACCTTTGTCAATCAGAATTGAGAGGAGGGTCGTGCCGCCTTGAACGACAAATTCATCCTTTCCGTCTTCTTTTTCCACCGAAACTGTGCAGTCCCCATAAGATACAAGAAACTTGTCGGCAATTAAAAGTATGACAGTAAGGGTCAATAGTATTGCGGTAATGATCCCGACAGGAAGAAGCGTCTCTAATATCATTGCGCAGGGGCTCCCATGGGTTTTGTTAGTTTTTTGGTTTTATAGCTTGAATTCTGCATTGTGCTCTCTGTAATTACTTTAAACCATGCCGCTGAAACCCATAAAAGCCAGGGCCATGATACCGGTAATAATCATTATTATTCCAGGACCCTGTAGGCCTTTCGGAACATTGCCCATCAGTTCCAGTTTCTCATAGATGGCTGCGACCAGCACCATCGCCAGCCAAAACCCTATCGCTGCTGAAACGGAGTATACCACGGTTTGAATATATGATAACCCTTCGACAGTAGTTACCTTAAGTGAAATAAAAAGGACAGTACAGTTTACCGTGATCAGGGGCAGGAAAATACCGAATGCGGCCTGGAGGGCCGGGAAGAATCGATCCATGATCATTTCCACCAACTGAACACAGGCCGCAATAACAATGATAAAAACAATATATTGAATGATCTGGCTGCCGGTCTTCTCAAGCAGCTGGTACATAACCCAATTTGCAGATGAGGTCAGTGTTACAACAAAGATAACCGCTGCTCCCATGCCGATCGCTGTCTTCAGACTGCGGGACAGTGCAACAAATGGACACATGCCCAGGAGATAGTAAAGCGCGACGTTCTGGATCAGAAGTGCCGTGAAAAATATCGACAATATTGAAGTTTCGCCCATGTTATTGCCTTTCCTCGATTCGAGATTTTAATTTTGCCGATGTTATCATCAGCTGCTCGTCGGTGGTTCAACTCCCGCCCATGTCCTGACTATCCAGAGGAATATGCCGAGAACAAAAAAGGCACCGGCGGGGGCGGCGAGTACCACCCAGTCGACCCAGTCAGCAGGGGTAACGCGAATCCCAAGTATGGTTCCGAACCCAAATACTTCCCTGACGATTGCGATGGCCATAAGCGTATACATGTAGGCGAGCCCGTTTGCCAGTGCGTCGATCACAGCCAGCTTCGGAGGGTTCTGCACAAAAAAGGCCTCTGCTCTTCCCATGATTATGCAGTTGGTGATAATCAAGGGTACATAGGGGCCCATTGCCTCACTAATCGTGGGGAAAAACGCCAGGAGCGCCAGATCGACAATCGTTACACCTGCCGCGATTGTGATCATATAGATGATAATGCGTACCCTTGACGGGATAAGTTTTCTCAAGGTGGAGATAATTAATGCTGTTAAGACCAGAACAAAAATAACGCCGGCGCTCATCGCCAGAGCGTTCTCAACCTTGTTCGATATGGCCAGGGCGGAACATATGCCGAGAGTGGCAGAAGATATGGGATGCTCACGCCAGATGCCGTTCTTAATTGTTTTAGCGCCCTTTTTCCCGAATATTGTCTTGAGATTCATTTTCTATTTACCAATCAGTGCTGTGGCTTGTTTAGCGTTCTTGTTAAGAATTCTCTCAAGTGCAACACTTGTCAGCGTTGCCCCGGTAATGGCATCCACCTCATTATCTGCTGAAGCTGTACCGGCAGGTACAATCAGCAACTTAGGAACAATTTTTTTATCTTGGAAGTTGGCGAGGTTCTCCGTTTCCAAAACCCGGCTTCCGAGTCCCGGTGTTTCGCTCTGCTGGATAATCGCAATCCCCTTGATTGCCTCCAGATTTGCTGACAGGGCCATTACACCCCTGAGTGGTCCCTGAGAGCCCGCTCCGGTGAATTCAAAGGCGATACTGCCGTCCTCGGCTTTATAAATCGTTTTTCCGTCAATTTCGTCAGAGGTGACATTGGTGGTGAAAATCTGTTCGAGGGTGTCAAGCTCGTACGGAATTACCAGTGCCTCAAGGACTTTCTTTCGTTTCTTTTCGAGAAGATACTTCTCAATCCTCGGGCTCGTCCAGGTGTCTACCGCAACGAGCGCTGAAGACCAGAAAATACCGAAGGCAAGGACAAAGCCAATCATCTTTATTTTATCTATCACGCCTTTTCTCCAAACAAGGTCTCAGTGATGACCGAAACCCCCCTTCTCATTTCTGAGTATTTTTATACTTGATCGATAAAACAACATGGTCAATCAACGGAGTGGCCGCGTTCATAATGAGGATACTGAACATGACGCCTTCAACATATCCGGAAAAAACACGAATCAGCAGAGTCAGGAGGCCGCAGAGGATACCAAAAATCCATTTACCAACCTTGGTAACCGGGGAGGTAACCGGGTCGGTTACCATGTACATGGCACCAAACAGCAGGGAGCCCGCCAATACCTGAAAAACACCAAAATCGAAACCTCCGGATAACAACTCGCCCATTGTCTTGACGTTCTCGCCCGAAGCAAAAAGACCACCGATGACGGTACCGCCAATCGCGAAGACAAAGATAGAGCTGATAAAAGAGAGCGGTATACGCCAGTCACTCACCTTCGTGAGCATCAGGAAGATACCGCCTACTATTATGCCGAGATGAAATGTTTCACCAACACTGCCTGAATAGACTCCCATCAGGAGATCACTTGCAGGTGTCAACACAGCCTGTGTTTTGGCCATGGCCATGGGTGTGGCCGAGCTAACAGCATCTGCCGCATTACGCCATGCTCCGGGTGCTGTCCAACCGCTGGTCAAAATTGTCGGGAATGCTATTGTTACAAAGATTCTTCCAACAAGAGCAACGTTGAAGATATTGTGTCCTGTTCCGCCGAATACTTCTTTTCCAAAAAATACACCAAAGAAAATACCGACCGCAACAACCCACAGTGGTGTTGCTGGCGGTAGAATCAGTGGAAAGATCATGCCTGTTACGAAAAAACCTTCATGTATTTCGGTTTTCCGGACAACGGCAAAACACACTTCCACAATCCCGCCAACCACATAAGACACCAGAATCATCAGGAGTACCCTGGGGCCAAAGAAGTATATAGAAGAAATGATGCAAGGCATCAGTGCGACAATGACGATACTCATGTACCGTTTGAGGTCCATCGGGTCACGCACATGAGGCGCATTTTCCGTCCTGGCCGCTGGAAGAATAAAGATGTATTCTATGGCCTCGAAGAGGGGCTTTAAGGCGGCAAGCGTGCCCCTCGACTCAAAATGAGGCCGGAACGAGTCAAAAAAATTATGAAGCCATTTCATCCCTACTCCCTCGAATCCTTTTCATCCTCACATTTTCCCCTTTCCTGCCGGAAAACCTTCAAATGCTCAATTTTTGACGTACACACATAGGAGCATAAACCGCACTCAATGCATAGATCCAGGCCAACTCTACAGGCGTCTTCCACTCGTTCCTTGCTCAGGTAGCGGTAAATAAGATGCGGTATTATCTCAGCGGGACATACGTTTTCGCAATTACCGCAGAAAATACATGGGCGCGCTTCACCGCGCAGTGCTGTTGTATATTTTTCCCTGAACAGTGGTCTGAACACACTGGCAAATGTACTGGTGTAGGAGTGTTTACCATACCCAGCCTGGGCAAAAGCCAGTACCTCACGTTGTATATTTTCCTGCAGGCAGGTGAGTGCCACACTCTCGGTATCAAGACCTTTCTGATCAGCGTTTATGATTCTGCCTGTTAACACACCACCGTCCAGTATCCTCAGCTCTGCCTCAGTATTGGCCGGTGCTATTAACGATGCCAGAGGATAACCGATTGGTACCTTAAAGTGGCTTGGCTTTGCAATTCCGGGTCCACTGACTGAAATTATACGTGTTACATGGGGCCGACCGTGATTGAGGGCCTGGTCGACAGCAAGTACCGCCTGTGCCTCCAGGGTCCAAACTGAATCAGGGTTAAGTTCAAGCATTCTGGCAACGAGTACCGGATGTTCGCTGGGGTACCTGTCCTCCACTTCGACCAGTTTGAGCCAGGCACCATTTTCCGCAATTGCCCCCTGTAGCTTGGCACCAATGTCGGCCATTGCCCGGGGAAGAGCAAGGTGTATTGTAACACCTTCGAATACTTTGTGGATCTGCTCAAGGCCGGCACAGAATTGATCGATATTCCCGTCCAGAAAAACCTCTGGACTTGGGAAAAACGGTTCCAGGCGTGCGAGTGCGATAATCACCGTCTCCGGTGTTGCTTCCGGATCCGGCATCCTGCCGCTGCTCACCTCTTCCATAAAGGACCAGACACCCAGACGTAGGAGCATTTGCCGCTTGTTGTCCGAGGTAATCTCTTCGAGATCAGGAGAACCATCCGTCGAAGGTGACAGATTCTCCAGCGTAATATGGCGCTCAACGGCATCGAGGTTCACTGTGCCGCTGACTGGCGCGAGGAGTGGTGCGAAGAAATTAACAGGGTCTGTGGCAAGAATTTGCCCCTGTGTTACTGATTCGCCGTTTTCGACCTGCACTGCAGTATATTCGAAACTGCGCGAAAAAAGAGGAAGGTACAGAGTTTCTGCCTCCTGATGCTTGCTTATCTCATCGGAAGGTTTACCTTCTAGTGGTATATCATAGCCGCCGACAAACTTCATGGTCGTATTCTTGGCTCCTTTTTGTTTTCTGGATCGAACTGCCAGTTTTACAAAAAATCACGTACTGCCGAACTTTTTGCGCTATGTAAGATACAGTGGTTTTATTTATTCGGTCACTCAGGTAAAGTCAATACCAAATTTGAATTTCCTATTTTAATCACACAAGATAACTGGCTTTATTGTTCAGGGGAAATGCTGCTGTTTTGTCCTGTCCACAGCGGTTGAACTGTCCAACAGGGCCGGAAAGGTCGTGAGCCCACGTGTCCACCTGCGTGTCTTGAGCGTTTGATGATACGTTGTCCCTCCACCTCGGCATTTCTCAGATCAGCGCCTGTCTCTGCAACTTTTGCCTGAGCCGCGGTCACGGTTGGGACATCCCTTTTTACCATGATCCTTTTCATGGTTCGTTTTTTTAAGGCGTTTTCTGCAGACATTGATCATTGCTGAAATTTTGAAATGAAAAAATACGTCCTGGATCACTGTTTCTGTCTGTCTCTGACGAAGTTTCCAACCAGCCAGGCAACAACAACAGCGGTATAGAATTGTCCGGTAATCGCTTCGAGCTGGCAGAGGGCTCCCGCTCCTGGGGTCTGCGGGGTTATATCACCATAGCCAAGGGTTGTGAGTGTTACCAGACTGAAGTAGTTAAAGGTGGTGAGGTGGATGTCGGCATTGTTTTCGAGCAGAACCCCGGCGTAGGCACCTGGGCTTAGTTCGTTCAACAGTGTGTAAAGCGTTCCCCAGAAAAGTCCTATAACCAGGTAAAGACAGAGGGTTGCATATAGTATTTGCAGGGTAATCCTTGGCGACCGGATTATCTGGATGGCAAATGAGAGCACCAGTAAGCCGAAATACACGGCAAATAGTATATAAGCCCCCAGACGGCTTAATGAGACAATATTATAGATGCCCAGCCAGTAGAGGATCAATAGCGGTAACAGCAGAAAGATCGCAAAAGACCGGTAATTCTGCTGCTTCTGCACGGCGTAGACACTAAAAAAAAGGGCTACAGACAGAGAGGCGTGGGCAAAGACAGCTAATGAGGAGTAAGGAGAAAGAAACGGGCTGCCAAAAATATAGAGGAGGAGAAAAAAGAGCAAATTCCTGAAGCCGTTATGTTTTATTTCTACTTCCTTGTGATCAATCATTACTGTCCTCCTTTGAACAAAGCAGTGATCCCCCGTCTGTGCGTTCTTCCATTTCAAGCTTCATTTTCTTTGGCAGTACATTGTTTTTATCCTGGTAGATCTGCCGGCCATGCCATAGAAAGTTTATAACTGAACGCGACGAAAACTGCACAGACAAAGAGGCCAATGATACCTGATTGCCTCATTTCTCTCAATGCTCCAATCACTGCAGCCACGATCGGTACGTCAACTCTGTGCCCAGGTCATTTCCCGCATGACACCTCTCATTCTAGCTGTTTCAGGAGCTTGAAGCCCCGGCCCCTTCTAACCTGCAAAACGACTGATGACTTTGGTTGTGGCGGCAGAATGTTTGTCTGCTATTTTAACAGGGATATTCTCTCATTTTTGAATTTAAGGTGTTAAATATTTTTCTTAATAACGCCCCATTTATGGCTTAACTAAAGAGATTGCTCTAAAATCCATACATAGAACAGCAGCCACCTTGTTTTTGCTTATTGAGTGACAATACTATCTGATCATGGGCTGAACACCCACTAAACATAAAACAAAAAGGGAAAATATAATGACAACCATCTTTGACCCATTATCAATTGGGGATATTAATTTGAAAAACAGAGTAGCACTTGCCCCGATGACCAGAGGGCGTGCGGGCGATGAACGTGTGCCCAATGATTTAATGGCGGAATACTATTTTCAGCGCGCCTCTGCCGGGCTGCTGATAACAGAGGCAACGGTAATTTCTCAACAAGGGATTGGCTGGATTGGCTCTCCTGGCATTTATAATGAACAAATGGTGGCCGGGTGGAAGAAGGTAACCGCGAAAGTAGCTTCCACAGGTACGCCGATTTTTCTTCAGCTCTGGCATTGTGGTAGAGCATCGCACAGCGATTTTCATAATGGTGAGCTTCCGGTTTCTGCCTCTGCGGTAAAACTAAATGGAGACGAAATCCATACACCATTAGGGAAAAAGCAATATGAGGTACCACGACCGCTGAGCGAAGAAGATATTAAAGCAACGGTGAATGATTATCGCAGGGCGGCTGAAAATGCTAAAAAGGCAGGGTTTGCCGGTGTAGAAGTACATGCGGCAAATGGCTATCTGATCAATCAATTTCTCGATTCAAAAACGAATCTCCGCACTGACGATTATGGTGGAAGTGTAGAAAACAAATATCGTTTTCTAAAAGAAGTTCTGGACGCTGTTTTAACGGTATACCCACCGACACGCGTTGCCGTTCGTCTTTCTCCAAACGGCGTCTTCAACGACATGGGCAGCCCTGATTTCAGAGAGACATTTCTCTATGTTGTAGGTGAACTGAACAAACTAAATCTCGGATATCTACACCTGATGGATGGGCTTGGTTTTGGTTTTCATGAACAGGGTGAACCAATGAGTCTTTCAGAGTTTCGCGCGGTCTATAATGGCATCATTATGGGAAATTGCGGTTATTCCCAAAAAGATGGCACTGAGAGGGTGGAAACCGGGCAGACAGACTTGGTAGCTTATGGCAGACCATATATCTCCAATCCTGATCTGGTCGAGCGCTTTCAAAATGGATGGCCGCTTGCCCCAAGCGATGATATGACCTATTGGTACACGTCTGAGGCCCAGGGATATACAGACTATCAGCCATATAGTACTGCCGGGTAATATATCCGGTCCCTCTTAACTCCTGTCCCTGATCGATTTTGTTTGGAGACAGGAGCCTTGCCTGACAACCAGGTGGGTCAATAGCTGGTCTTCGAATTAAGGCATGCCACTACAATGGCATTGGTATCGCCAGGGCACGGCCAATATACTTTCAATACCCCATCAATGGTTGTTTCTCCTTGAATGTTCATGTATTCTTGGGTATCGATTGAGCGAAAGAACTTGACAAACCTCAGGTGCCTGATATGTCAGATATCAGCAAGAAAAGTTCTTTGATCAACCATACTATTGCCTAGAGGAGATGCTTATGTCGTCATCAAGATTGTGGAAGAGGAAAGCGGAATAACCCATGTCTTTAATGCCGGTGATTCTTTTGTTGTACCAAAAGGCACGCCTGTAACTTGGATCGTAGAAAAATATGCCAAAAAGATTTTTGTCTCCGCTGCAAGCCTTGAGGGAGAGTAAACAGCTGTTTTCGGGACAATGTCATATTGAACTATTCGGTAAGCCAACTTGATTACCTTAAACGCTCTTTTTCCCATATTTGTACTGATCTGTCTCGGCAAGACTCTTCGACAGTTTGGTTATACCAGTAAATCCTATCTGGATACCTCGGATAAACTGATCTACTACATATTCTTTCCCGTTCTGCTGTTTTGGAAAATAGGTGGTTCCTCTCAGGCAGCAGGCTTTGATGTGCACTTTATCATGGCGACGCTGCTGGCTATCGGGGTCGCTGTTATTCTCAGTCTTGTTATTATTGCTTTCGGGCCCGTTACCCCCTTTCAGGCAGGGTCGTTTGCCCAAAGCTGCTATCGGTTTAATACCTATATCGGCGTGGCCGTCGTTTTGAATAGTTTCGGAGAGGTCGGGATTGCCTACTTCGGTATTTTGATAGCCCTGGTTATTCCGATAATAAATGTATGCGCTGTCTCAACGTTGATCTGGTTTTCTGATGAGAAACCGGGATCGGGAGGAAAAATCCTTGTTATCGTGCGTGCCATTGTGGCCAACCCGCTCATTATCGGCTGTCTTCTCGGGTTGATATATGCACGAATTTTCAACACCTTTCCTACCTTTATTGATAACGCCCTGCAGATGATGTCGATGGTAACCCTGCCGCTCGCGCTTCTGTCGATAGGCGGTGCATTAACCTTTAAAGGGATGTTTAAGAATCTGAATCTTTCGCTTCTTGCAGCACTCTGTAAAATTGTGATACTGCCGCTGACAGGGTATCTGATTTATCGGCTGGTGGGGGTTGAAGGAGTGCCATTCAAGGTGGGGATGATTTTCTTCTGTCTGCCGACTTCAACGGCCTTGTATGTCTTGTCTTCTCAGCTCAATAGTGACACAGAGCTTGCCTCGTCAGCGATCGTGGTTTCAACAACACTCTCCTTTTTTTCGCTGTTTGTGGCGTTGCTTCTGTAGAAAGTGCGATGGATTCACGAACTGCATGAAAGCATGGAGCAGCCAGGCTTATTCCGAGCCCATTCGGGGCGTCTGGCAGCAAATTTTTCTTTTTCCGGCTGCTCGTCATAAGGCTTACGAAGTGTCTCCATAAGCTCGTTAATCATTGAGAAGTCACCCTGTTCAGCTTTATCTATAGCAATTTGTGCAAGATAGTTTCTGAAAACGTACTTTGGATTTATGGAATCCATTTTATTTTTTCGTTGACGATCATCCAGACTGTTTTGTCTCAGTCTCGTCCTGTAACTGTTGAGCCAATTGCTGAAACGAGATCGATATTCAGGAGTCAGCTCTTCTTTTTTATAGAAAGAAGGCATGAAGAGCTTGAGCGCTCTGTCATCTTCGTTTTCATCCATCCTGAGATCTGCCAGGCAGCGATAAAAAATGGTCATGTCTGTTTCAACCAGACTCATGATATCCAGCAGCTCATTTATCAGTTTATCATCTCCAGGTTCATGGCTGATCAGGCCAAGCTTGGCAGCCATTGTCTGCTGCCACTCCAGATGGAATGTTTTTCTGAACTCGTCCAGTGCTTCCTGGAGCGGCCCGGTCTCATTAATCAGGGGAAAGAGTGTATTTGCCAATTGTGTGAGATTCCACTGCGCCATATACGGCTGGTTTCCATAGCAGTAACGACGTCCCTGGGCATCGGTGGTATTTGGCGTCCACGTCGGGTCATAATTTTCCAGCCAGCCGTAAGGGCCGTAATCAATGGTGAGGCCGAGGATTGACATATTATCGGTATTCATCACCCCATGAACAAAGCCGACCCGCATCCAGTGAACAATCATCCTGGCGGTACGAGCACATACTTCTGCAAACCACTGAAGATAGGTGTCAATGGTGGGTTCGCTGTTCAGGTGGGGGAAGTCTGTTCTAATCGTGTAGTTTACGAGTTTACTGAGCAAATCGATATCCTGTCGTGCGGTGAGGATCTCAAAGTTGCCAAAGCGGATAAATGATGGCGATATCCTGCAGACAATGGCCCCCGGTTCTGATTTGGGATTTCCGTCGTAAAACATATCACGAATGACCTGTTCGCCTGTCAGGATAAGAGACAGTGCCCTTGTGGTTGGTATTCCAAGGTGGTGCATTGCCTCACTGCAGATGAATTCACGCAGAGAAGATCGGAGAACGGCAAGACCATCTGCTGTCCTTGAATAAGGTGTCAGTCCTGCACCTTTTAACTGCAATATCCACCGTTCTCCTGAACGGTTGATAAGTTCACCGAGATTTATCGCACGGCCATCTCCCAACTGCCCTGCCCAGTTCCCGAACTGGTGTCCTCCATAGCACATGGCAAAGGGTTTCAGTTCCGAAGTGACGTTGTTGCCCGAAAATATTTCAGAAAATTCAGGAGATCGGCAGAACGTTTCTGAAAAATCAAGCAGAGCTGCTGCTTCTCTTGTTGGTTTTGCAACCGGGGTGGGCTCGACCAATGAATAACAGGCATTGTTCACCTGGCGGCGCAGATTATTCTTCTCGGGGTCACCGGGGAGTTCTTCAGTGAAAGAGTTGTCAAACTTCAGGTCAGCAAGGGGACTGCTTTCAGCAATAGTATACATATGAGCATCAAATTGTTTAGAGATTAAAGAGTCTTGTTCGGCCAACAATAATCATGTCACATTGTGGTCGCAACCACCAGATGTACATGCGTACAGGTTTGAGGTCTGAAAATTAAGAAATGGGCAGGACAAGACGCTCTGTCAGTTGCAAAACAGAGCGTCGTTTGGCGGATTCGCAGGGTAATGGAGAGATTTTCACATCAACCGTGAAGTTGGCTGTGTATATAGTCTCTGTCAAATATTTTTGGGCTGGCTACATCAAATCCCCTGTCTCGTATAGCGTTCGTCGCCAGAACCGCAACGTGACTGGCATAATAGGAGCGGAAATCGGGGTTTTCCCGGCTGGTGTTCTGCCATTTTAAAAGTGGAGAATCCGGGTCTGTGCAGAGCGTACCATTTTCATAATCCCAGATCGCCCGGCAGCCGTCACAGAAGTCTTTTTTGTTTGAAAGAGGACAGCTGTTCAGCCACATTTCATCAAGTGTGGTGACATGCTTCATGTAATAGTTCTGATCATGGGCCGGATAGCCGCTGAGCCAGGTCCACATCTTCTTGAAATTGATTAAGTTGTCTTTTCCGATCATAACACCACCTCCTTTCGGGGAGAACAATTCAGTGATCGTAATTGCAGAATATGGTCCTCCTGGCATATCCGCCGATGGATCATTTATTCTGTTAAACAGCATACCAAGCTGTACTATATTCCTTGCAAAAAACGTGCTAGTAGGAGCACGAGCTGTTGATTAAAAAACAAATGATTACATATACTTACCCGTCAAGACTTGGTGTAAAGAGAAGTTTTCCTGATATCCGGGCATTCGCCGTCCGGATATCGGGAAAATGTGGGCTTTGGTAATCCTGGTTCAGCTGGCGATTAAAAAATGAGCTGGATAGTGCCGTCTACCCGAACGGTGAGTTTTGATTCGCCTGCTTCAATTTGAGGGGAGTCTCCAGCAGACATGGCCATGGCCTCCATCTGGTACCCTCGCTGGCGCGGAATTGACGGTGCATTCTCAGCGATGTTTAATGTGACGATTCGAAAGTCTTTCGCTCCGATAGTCGTTGACACCAGTCTGGCTTTTGCTTCGAATACAGCAAGGGCCTCAGTAATCAACTCATCGGTACGCACCTTTTTTCGCTGTGGACTTACCCCGAAATTCATTGAACTTACCTGCAATTTTTGCTGAAGATCGCCAACAACAGTTGACAGCTCGTTGAGCTCTTCACTTTCAAGCAGCAGCTCCTGGCTTACTGTCCAGCCAATGATCACTTTGTTCTGGTATCGGGGACGGGTCTGATAGTTTATTGTCTGCTTCTTTATTTCTGGCATGTTTTTCAAAAGCTCTTGAGCCCAGCCCATTTCCTGGTTGACAGTTTTTGCTGCTTCTTGAGGATTATCAGCATCAGCAGTGCTGCGCATCGTTACCGCCAGGACATCATTATCAATATGTTTTTGAGCCTCGCCATAGAGGTTGACAAGATTGTAGTTCAAATCCTCGGCCGCGGCGAGTGAAGCAGCGGTGGAGAGGATAATCAGCAGCAGGACGGTGAATAATTTTTTCATGTCGGAAGATTTCCTTTCAGTTGATTTGGAAAGCATAATTATAAAAGCACTATAAGATTATGAATACTATTGATGAACAGCAAGTATTATCTGTATAGTAACCATGATTCTTTTGGTATAGTTCCAAAACATTATAATTAGTAGTTCAAAAGCTTCGGAGATAGCAATGGCTGTAACATTACCGATGAGTAACGGAGAGCAGTATGAGGTCAAACCCCAGAAAATTATCTGTCTGGGGCTCAATTACTGGAAACATATCAAAGAAAGTGCTTCAGCCGAGCCAGATCGCTTTAAGGAGGAAGCACCGAGGGAGCCAATTCTTTTTCCAAAGACACTGAATACCCTGGTTGGTCAAGACCAACCTATCGTAATTCCAGCGTTTCTTGATGACTACGGGTTCAGGACCTGCAGGACTGACTATGAGGGTGAGCTGGCATTGATTATCGGCAAGAAAGGCAAAAATATTTCTGAGGAGCAGGCTTTTGAGCATGTGATGGGGTACACCTGTTTTAATGATGTCAGTCAGCGTAATTTTCAGAAGCATGACAAAGCCGGCTGGTACCGCGGCAAGTCTCTTGATACGTTCGGGCCGATCGGTCCTCAGATTGTCTTGAGTGCTGATATTGGCGACCCTCAAAACCTCGCTATCTGCAGCCGTTTGAATGGTGAAGTCGTTCAGGAATCAAATACCAGCCAGATGATCTTCGATATACCCCAGACAATTGCTTTTATATCAAAAAATTTCACTCTGGAGGTCGGCGACATCATTGTTACCGGAACACCGGATGGTGTGGGACCACTAACCCCGGGTGATGTCATCGAAATCGAAATTGAAAACATTGGTATACTGAGAAATAGCGTTCAGGCAGAGCGTTAATTAAAGAAAGCGGGTGGACAAGAAAATCCTCCCGCTTTTTCCACTGATCTCTGAAATACGCGGTTCAGTTTTCGGAAAACCTCACCACTATTCGCCAAATCCCCCTTCCCGGCTTCACGGTGCATTGCTGTAAAATAATAGCTCTTCCGGTAAACGAGTAGCTGTTTGCTATAATCATCACTCAGTTGTCCATCAGATTCCCTTTGCTCGCCACCTTATTCCGCCACCAGCTCCGCTGCTCGGCGGCATCAAACGGGGGACGTCCAGTATGCGCATTCCTGTTTCAGGTACGCGTTACCCGGAAGAACCATTATTCTATTGATTATCGGTTACTTTTTTTCAAATAACATGCTGCTCATGACCATGCCGGATCACTTTAGTGAGGCAAGTTCTTTTTTTAATACAGCGATGAAGGCTTTTTCAGTCAGGCTGGGCACCTTGTTCTTAAGTTGTACGAGTGACAGGGTGCTGGTCATTTGATTACTGGAAATGTCAATACCAGACAGTGTTCCTGCTGCCACTTCCCTGCTGACAAGATTGTAGGGAATAACTCCTAACCCCATTCCATTCTTGATTGCATCGAGAAACGACTGATGATTATCTGTTATCAGCACATATTTGAGATCGTGCGGAACCCGCTTATAATGACACTGAAACCATCGGTCGACTATCATGCTGCCATTGTTTGTCCTCAGGTATTCACATTGCATTAAACGCTCAAAATCTGTTTTATCTGCAATATTGCGATTGAAATACAGTTTCGAGCAAACCATGACGACTGGTTCGCTTAGCAGCGTTTGGATTGAATAGTAGAGGGCGTTAATGGTCTGTTTATGAGCAGCTTCCGGATTCAGTTCAGTGAGTAGTGCCAGATCAATACTCCCCTGAGACAGATATGAGAGGAGTTTCTCATTAGTATCGCATTTGAGGGTGAAGGTGACTGTCGGGAACCGGTACCTGAACTTATTAAATATTGAGATGAGAACGTTTCCGCTGAAATTTTCCGGGGCACCAATGAGGAGGGATCCATACGGTGTATCCAGCGGGCGCCTGAGATACTTTATCTCTTTACTCAATTCCGCCAGCAATGGATTCATTCGGTCATATAATCTCCTGGCGGCAGGTGTTGGAACTATTTTTCTGTTTGCCCGGGTGAAGAGCGGTATTCTCAGTTCATGTTCCAGTTTTTTAAGATGCTGACTGACTGCTGGCTGACTGAGATTGAGTTGTCGTGCTGCCTTACTGACGGATCTGTTCGTGTACACATAACTGAAAATTTTCAGACGATTTAAATCAGGTGTCATTGATATTACTTATTTAAAAATTAAAATACATAATTTTTAATTATATTAATAGAGACAAAAAAATTTGCAACCATATAATGAACTACCATATTACAGTTACATACACGCTTTTTCCCCATTGTCCTTTTCGATCATGTCGTTTCTTAGGTCAATAAATGGTGACGTTGGTTTTGGGCTATGAAAAACGGCTGGGTTTTAGATTCAGGAGCGGCTATCAAGGCTCTGGCAGGTAGAGCGAAGAAGAATGACTCTTGAAATAACTTGACACGCAGCCTCTGAAGTCTTTAAAAACGTATGAATGCAGTTATACTGGCGTGATAATTAAATTTTACCTACCGGAGATCATCTTATGCCTCGATTACTCTGCCTTTGCATAATTTTACTGCTGTCTGGCTGTGCTTCATTTTCGGCAGAACATTCTCGGACATTACTCATGGACCGCACCACAGGAGAGATGAAGGAATGTACCGTTGACAAGTGGAGGACGAAGGAATCCTATGACAAATATCAGGGATGTGTCTCAGCATACGAAAAGGAGGGGTATACAATATGGAGTCAGTACTAGGGATAGGTAGCATTTTTCATAGCTGATTTTGCCAGAATGGGCAATGTCGTTGGGTTATAAAATGGTGAATGACAACCGATTCTCCTGCAAAATATCTTTGGGGAACAGTGCCAGGGATTCCTGGGATTCCAGGTTGATACTCGATAATAGGTTTGTGAATCTCTTTAAAAGATCTCAATTATATTTTAAGGATGGAAGGTAAAAGACAAAAAAAGAAAACGGTGAACCTGGTACTGGCCGAAGGGCTTTTTTCGGTATTTGGCAATGTGGTGCTCTTTGGCCTCAAGCTCTGGGTTGGGCTCATTATCGGTTCAGTTGCCCTGATGGCAGATGCCTGGCATACGCTCACCGATTCCATAAGTTCTGCGATTGTCATCATCAGTTCCTGGGCAAGTAACAGGCCGGCGGATGATAATCACCCCTTTGGGCATGGCCGCACCGACCTGGTCTGCTCGGTAATAATCGGGGTGATCCTGGCAATGATTGGTATAGAATTCGTTATTAAATCCCTGGAACAGCTGAAAGGGGGAGAGCAGGTTGTTTTCGGCAGAGCTGCCATTATCGTTACCGTGATTTCAATCGCAGCCAAAGAAGTAATGGCTCAATTTGCTTTCTGGGCCGGGCGAAGGACAAATAACCCAATTTTAAAGGCAGATGCCTGGCACCATCGAACTGATGCTCTGTCCTCCATTGTGATCCTGGTTGGGATTCTATGCAGCGGGTTGTTCTGGTGGATCGATGGCGTCCTGGGTATCCTGGTTGCCATGCTGATTTTCTATGCATCATTTGAAATCCTGCGCGACTCTATAAACCGGTTGATCGGCGAGCAGCCTGACCAGGAGCTGCTGGACAGCGTTACCGGTCTGATTGATGAGCTTGGTCTTGACGTTCATGCACACCATTTCCACCTGCACAGATACGGAGACCATATTGAGCTGACCTTCCATATCGAAATGGCAAAAAACCTGACACTTCAGGAAGCGCATGATCAGACCAACATGATAGAGAAATCTCTTCGTGAACAGATGGATATCGAGGCTACCATTCACATGGAACCGCAACAAAGGAATAGTTAAAATGATTGATTTAAGAAGCGATACTGTCACCCAGCCATCCCCAGCAATGCGCGAGGCCATGATGGCAGCACGAGTAGGCGATGATGTCTATGGGGAAGACCCAACGGTAAGCATGCTTGAGACCCAGGCAGCGGAGATGCTCGGCAAAGAAGCCGCACTTTTTTCACCGAGCGGTACCCAGAGCAATCTTCTGGCCCTGCTTTCACACTGTGAGCGGGGTGATGAGTATATCGTCGGCCAGCTTGCCCACACCTACAAATATGAGGGCGGCGGGGCAGCAGTGTTTGGCTCGATCCAGCCGCAGCCGCTTGACTTTGAGCGGGATGGGACATTAGACCTGGGAAAAGTTGCAAATGCGATAAAACCTGATGATTTCCACTTTGCCAGAACCAGGTTGCTTTGCCTCGAAAACACCCATAACGGACAGGCGCTTCCTTTGGATTATCTGGACGCGGCACAACAATTTGCTAAAGAGCATGGCTTGAGGATACATCTTGATGGAGCGCGGATTTTTAATGCCTCGGTTAAGTGCCATGTTCCGGTCTTTGATATAAGTAAACATTTTGACACCGTTTCGGTTTGTCTGTCCAAGGGCTTAGGTGCGCCGGTTGGTGCAGTGCTCTGTGGAAGCAGTGAAGCAATAAAACGGGCTCGCCGGTGGCGTAAGGTGCTTGGCGGTGGAATGCGGCAGGCCGGTATTCTTGCTGAGGCCGGTCTCTATGCATTAAATCATAATATAGAACGACTGCAGCAGGACCACGACAATGCCAGGTTACTTTCAGAAGGACTTAACCCCATAGACTCTATACATATAGAATATAATCCATCGCAGACAAATATGGTTTTTATGACCCTGCCCGAGGAAGCCGCCGGGGATCTGCAGGCCTATCTCAAGGAAAAAAATGTCATTATGGCTTCTGGAAAGCGGGTGCGAATGGTTACCCACCTTGATGTTTCAGAAGAGGATATAAAGACGGTAATTACGCTTATACAAAAATTTTTCAGTGGGTGATATAACGGCCAGATTGTGCCAGCCGCTCTGGTCATATTCTGGCTGAGTCGGTTCCCGGGGCAACCAGTTACTTCTCCTGAATCAAAGCTGTGCAGGGATACTGTGGAGCTGTTTTTACCTATCAGTTCTTGTTTGATTATTATTACATATTACTGATCAAGTGTCCTTTTTGAACAACGTAGATGTCGAGGCTGTGCCTATTGTGCTGAAATACTGTCAAGGGTGGTCTCGTTCATGGTTAAAGGAAATGGAATTTCAGTTCTTTTAAATCAGTGAAAAATATGAAAAAAATCGCCTGTCTCGCCCTTCTTGGAGATATATGAAATTTGTCACTTACGGGGAGTCTCTTGCTTTTTGGACCTGCTGGTGTTATTGAATGGTCAACTATTGCACAAGATGCACATATGGCACCGCCGAAAAGTCTTTTTCACCCTCCAGGCACGTTTTAAGTGGTTGAAAAGTGTATTCTGTTTCTCTTGACAGAGCCCGCTCCTGTTTGGTAATTGATGTAGACCGTATAGGTGAGGCTCCATTTTATCTAACTAAAAAATGAAGTTCAAAGTCGAGGCAGAGGTACCTTATGTCGGCAGAGCTGGTTTTATCGACTATTATTTTTATCGGTCTTGCTGTGGCTATACCTACGATCATGGTTCTGATGGTTTACCTGGGGCCGCGATCGACTGTGGAAGCGAAAGACGATCCGTATGAAAGTGGCGTCAAACACGTGGTCGGTATGGCCGACCAGAAATTCAGTGTGAAGTTTTACCTGATGGCCATTCTCTTTCTGATTTTCGATATTGAAGCGGTGTTTATGTATCCATGGGCGGTGAGTTTGCGTGAACTCGGTGTCTTTGGTTTTGTGGAAATGGTGGTCTTTATTCTGCTATTGCTCACCGGTCTTATTTATATCCTCAAGAAAGGAGTACTCAATTGGCGTTAGGACTCGAAGCCAGTCTCGGTGACTCGGTATTAACAACAAAACTGGATTCAATTGTTAACTGGGGGCGATCGTACTCACTCTGGCCGATGATTTTTGGTACAGCCTGTTGTGCCATTGAATTTATGAGTGCTGCTGCCAGTCAGCATGATATCTCCCGCTTTGGGGCTGAAGTTGTACGTTTTTCCCCACGGCAAGCGGACTTGATGCTTGTTTGCGGGACGATCAGCTATAAACAGGCTCCCATACTCAAGAGAATTTACGACCAGATGCCTGATCCGAAATGGGTTGTGGCCATGGGTGCCTGTGCAAGTTCCGGCGGCATCTATGATAACTATTGTACGGTTCAGGGGATTGATACAATCATTCCGGTAGATGTCTATATTTCCGGTTGTCCGCCAAGACCGGAAGCAGTGCTTGATGCATTGATCAAGATTCAGGAACAGATACAGAGCGAAAGCGTGCTGGTTGATTCACACAAAGACTTCAAGGGAATTCTTGACTGACCATGAAAGAAACGGCCATTGAAAAAATCCGTGCCCTGTTTCCAGACATTGAGTGCAGAATGGTTCTGGATACCGTTGTCATGGATGTTGACACAGAAGAGCTGGAATCGACGATGACTCGGCTTAAAACCTATCCTGATCTGGATTTCGGCCTTTTAGCTGATGTTACCGCAATTGACTATCTCACCTACCCAAATCCGCCGCAGGCGCGCTTTGCAGTGGTGTATACCCTGAGAAACTGGGAGCGAAACTGGCTGGTTCAGGTCCGCACGCCAGTGGCAGATCCGGAAAAGGGCGTTCCTACCTGCAGCGGGCTCTGGGGCTCAGCAAACTGGGGGGAAAGAGAGGTCTATGATCAGTATGGCATCAATTTTACCGGTCACCCGGATCTGAGACGGATTCTCAACCATTGGCAGTTTCAGGGACATCCGCTGCGTAAGGATTACGATATCCATCAAGGTCAGATCTGCTATGAAACAGACAGCATGGAGAAAGAGATCAGGGACCGGCTTCAGGCAAAAGGAGTCGATGAGAGTACCCTGAAGGATATTAATACCGAGTTGATGTTTTTAAATATCGGGCCATCACATCCCGCCACACATGGTGCAATCCGACTTCTTACGGCGCTTGATGGCGAAACCATCATGGCCAACGTTAACGAGATCGGCTACCTGCATCGGGGATTTGAAAAAACTGCTGAAAACAGGACATACAATCAGATTATTCCGCTCACGGACCGCTTGAATTATTGCTCGGCCCTGATGAACAATATTGCCTACGTTAAAGCGATTGAATCCTGGCTGGGAGTGGACATTACCGAGCGGGCAAAAATAATGCGGGTGATTCTCTCTGAGTTTTTCAGGGTACAGGATCATCTTGTCTGTATCGCAGCCAACCTTGTTGATATGGGAGGACTGACAAATTACTGGTACCTCTATAATGAGAAGGAAGCATCCTATGATTTTATCAGCCGGCTGACAGGAGCACGGCTGACAAGTTCTTTTACCCGCATTGGAGGAATGTACCGGGATTTCTACGATGGCTGGCAGGAAGATCTGGAATTTCATCTGAAAGCTATTGAAAAAGGTGTTGCCGACTCTCTGGCCCTGGTACTGAAGAACCGGATTGTCCATGATCGAACCCAGGGTACCTGCATACTATCGGCAGAAACGGCGCTCTCTTATGGTTTTACCGGTCCAAACCTGCGGGCGTCCGGGGTTGCATATGACCTGAGAAAAGATAACCCCTATTATCATTACGAATCGTTTGACTTCACCATCCCGGTAGGGAGCAAGGGAGACGTATACGATCGGATGATGGTCCGCTTCGAAGAGATTTTTGAGAGCATCAAGATCATCCGCCAGGCGGTAAAAATTATCCCTGAGGGCCCTGTTTTCATAACTGACCACAAGATTGTATTACCCCCGAAAGAACAGGTCTATAACAAGATCGAAGGGTTGGCCAACCATTTCAAGCTGGTGTTTGAGGGGGCTCAGATACCTGCTGGCGAATGGTATGACGGCTATGAGGCTGCAAATGGTGAGCTCGGGTTCCATTTTGTCTCTGACGGGTCAGGTAAACCCTATAAATGCAAGGTTCGTCCTCCCTGTTTTTATGCCATGGGAGGCTTTCATGAAATGGTGGAAGGCGAAATGATTGCTGATGCGGTCATCAACCTCGGAAGTATCAACATCATCGGCGGGGAGCTTGATAGATGAGCGATCGTTCACAACTAATCATTACGGGGAATCCGTTCACATTTGATACGGAAAGGGATGCTGAGTTCGAACGGCTGGTAAAGCGCTACCCTATCCGGGAGTCAATGATAATGCCGGCTCTCTGGCTTGCCCAGGACCAGGAAGGCTGGATCAGTGCTGAGGCGATTGAATATATAGCCGACAGGATTGGCACCTATGCCGCCAAGGTTTTTGAACTGGCCACATTCTATACCATGTACCAGCTTAAACCGGTGGGTAAAATTCATATCTGCGTCTGCAGAACGCTCTCCTGCTGGCTCCGTGATAAACAGGAAATTATCGACTACCTGGAAAGTAATATCGGCATTAAATCAGGCCAGATGAGCCAGGACGGTACATTCAGCCTGGAAGAGGTTGAATGTCTTGGTCATTGCGGTACCGCACCGGTGGTACAGATCAATGGCGAGTTTCACGAAGAGATGACCGTTGAAAAGCTGAAAATGATTTTAGCAGGTCTGGAATAAGGGGGGGGGGATGAATGTCGATGGAAGTTAAAATTCTCAGTGAGAAGTTCGATATCAAAGACGCTCACCTGCTCGAGGTTGCTAAAAAGCACGGGGCCTACAAAACACTTGATAAGCTCTTTTCCGTGGAACCGCCAGACGTTATTGAAGAAGTAAAGAACAGTGGTTTGCGCGGCAGGGGAGGTGCTGGTTTTCCTGCCGGGGTGAAATGGGGTTTTCTGCCGAAGGATATTGATAAGCCAGTCTACCTCGCCGTAAACTCCGATGAATCAGAACCGGCTACATTTAAAGATCGATATATTCTGGTGCGTGATCCCCATATGTTGATTGAAGGGATCATCATCTGCTCTTACGCCATTGGCTGCCATGACTGTTATATCTATATTCGCGGAGAATACACCACACAGCTAAAAATTCTTCAGGCAGCAATTGATGAGGCCTATGAGGCCGGATATCTAGGAGAATCGGTTGCCGGTAGAGATTTTCGGCTCGATGTGACGGTCCACAGAGGTGCTGGGGCCTATGTATGCGGCGAAGAAACGGCACTGCTTGAATCAATAGAGGGTAAAAAGGGTCAGCCAAGAAGCAAGCCGCCGTTTCCTGCCGTCATGGGCCTTTACGAATCTCCAACAATCATTAATAATGTTCAATCGATAGCCTCTCTGCCGTTCATCATTGATAAAGGGGCAGAGGCCTATAAAGCGTACGGCACAGAAAAAAGCGCAGGTACCCATTTGTTCGGAATTTCAGGGCATGTTGAAAAGCCCGGAATGTACGAGCTGCCGCTTGGACTTCCGCTCATGGAAGTCGTTGAAAAGGTAGCCGGCGGTGTCTGGAAAGGAAGAGCTTTGAAAGGCATAATTCCAGGCGGGAGTTCAACCCCTGTCCTAACCGTTGAAGAGGCTAAAACGGTAACACTTGATTATGAATCGATGGCTGAGCATAAAACAATGTTCGGTTCCGGCGGAATTGTCGTTCTTGATGAAACCGTGGACATGGTGAAACTGGTTGAAAACCTCATCTACTTTTATCACCACGAATCCTGTGGGCAGTGCACTCCCTGCAGGGAGGGACTGGGATGGATGTTGAAGATCGTAAAAAAATTGCTTGCCGGAGAAGGAACCGCAGCCGACATAGATCTGCTGGTTGAGCTATGTGACAATATTGAGATGAAAACCGTCTGTGTACTCTCAGCTGCCTGCACCATGCCGGTGCGCAGCTACCTGAACAAATTTCGACATGAGTTTGAGGCCTATGCAGTTGACGA